>Ga0123352_10009492_pt1 | contig 15218 bp, 8 predicted proteins | sample TergutLab28metaG_FD_89700 | JGI IMG/M metagenome (GOLD analysis project Ga0123352, IMG submission 89700) | Labiotermes labralis P1 segment gut microbial communities from Petit-Saut dam, French Guiana - Lab288 P1 | ecosystem: Host-associated > Arthropoda: Insects > Digestive system > Gut ... | reverse complement strand
TAAAATGTTGTAAAATGAGCAATATAATCTTTATTCCTAGAAAACTTTCACTCTTTTTTTTGAACATGACTTGTATTCCAATATAATTATAAATTAAAAAATTTTCGTTTCTTCTTTTTGGCCATTTTTCCCCGAGGGTCCCCCCCCCCCCCGCTCTGATAAACGCTTATCGATTTACACTGGAGATGTTCGCAGAAATGTATTTACTTCGGTGTTATGAGTCTGCTCTTTTTAACCCGATCTAACCAAAACGTAAATAGCTTGATTGTGTAGACTGCACAATATTAAATTTCGCTAAATATATTCACTGGTTCTCGTGTTATATACTGAATAAGCCCCTTCCTAATGTCTTTGGAATCATCCGGTAGATCTTCACTGAACTGATCCTTAATTTGTAACTTTCAAAGCTACAAATATGTGATGTCTGAAATTTTGGTACTTAAATTATAATTATATTGGAATACAAGGCATGTTCAAAAAAAAGAGTGAAAGTTTGCTAGGAATAAAGATTATATTGCTCATTTTACAACATTTTAAGCACTGTCCCCTTCAAAGTAGTCCCCTCTACTGGAGATACACCGTTCCCAATGTTTCTTCCATTGTCGGAATGCTTCCTGGAACGCACTTTCTGTGATGGCGCGCAGTTCTCTTATGGCATTTTCCTGAATCTCCTGTATGGTTTGGAAACGACGTCCTTTCAAAGTGGCTTTAAGTATGGGAAACAGCAAAAAGTCTACTTGGGCTAAGCCCGGAGAATAGGGTGGATGGGTCACAACGGATGTCTTATGTTTTGCCACGTAACTGTGGATGAGGAGCAACAAGTGAGCCGGCGCATTGTCGTGGTGCAACATCCAAGTCTGGTTTTCCGACAATTCGGTCCTCTTCCTGTGCACAGCATCTCTCAAACGCGCTAAAACTTCCTGGTACAACTGTTTGTTTACCATCTGACGACGTGGTACAAATTCATGATGGATAATGCCTTTCCAATCAAAAAATACAACCAACATCACCTTGATATTTGACCGACTCATCCGTGCTTTTTTTTTTTTTTTTTTTGGTTCAAAGAAACCCTTTCCTCAGCTTGTGCACGTGCTCAGTTCGGCGGATATAGCTCGACGACTAATGCTCATAGCGAAACGGGACAAATGGCAGTTTGTTGTCAAAACCTGAGGCTAGGTGCGCTCAGTAGCCGCAGGGCGCTCTCTGTGCTGGTTTGCGCGCTATTTAAAATGTTCGGTCTCTTTTTGAACACGCCTCGTACACTACAGTCTAATATATGTACTTCATCCGCTGGGTATTTCCGGTGACACGCATAACTGTAATTTGCAGCATGCAGGAAAATAACACTGCACTTGAAATTCGAAAGTAAGCGAAAAACTCGTACATTCTATAAGTTCTTGGATCAGAAATAAGATAAATTTAAAATTAACTACAATGCATCACACCTTTGTTATCTTGTTCAGTGAACAACACCATCAAAAGATCTTTCATTTCGCTTAAATGGTTAGTAACATGTACCGTTTGTTACGGTGAATTTTGAAATTGTTGCATAATTTCGGCTCATTCGGTTGTCAGGTTCCCATATGTAACGAAAAAATTCAAACCTTTTGAGACGTTATGCCTCTTCGATAGCAAACATTTTCCTATCTCTCTGTTCCCTAAACTTCGGTAACCACCATGTCACACGGCTCAGCATTCCAGAAAACTTGAATATTCGGGCAACTTCGCTCTCAAAACTTCAAATATTTCCTACTGACAGAAATTACGACAGCAACATAATGAGGTAACTACCATGGAGCGAATCATAACTTTCATTCAGCTGGTCACCAAAATTGCCGCCCTCTACAGAACCCGAAAGTTCATTACCGAACTCACAAGATCCCGCCACTCAATCCTACCCTGAGCTATTTAACACACGTCCACATTGTCAAAACAAATATCTGCAAGATGCCTTTTAATTTCATCTTTAAGCCTACGTCCAGCTATTCCAAAAGCTTTTTCTTCCCTTCAGGTTTCGCTTTAAATTTGCATTTCACATACCCCGAACGTGCCATTCTCCCATATGTAGTACCTCTTCGTCTATTTGTTGCAGTTCAGGAATTATGACGTCGTCTATTGGCAGTTTTCTGTGCAGTATGTTTCCTCACGCTCTCTCTTCTTAGTGCCCTTTTTTTTAAATACCTTCCACTGATTCCCTCTTTCTGCTTCCCTTGGGCTCACAAGACACTTTTCCTACCCACACATAACAACAGAAATGTACCAGAATGTCTGTTTACCTAAATAGGAATATAAATTAAGAGCAAGGCTCGCTTTATGATTTCCGTTCTAAATTCTTATTATGCATGTCCGTATAATATGTAACTGACGCGTACCTTGGTCTAATGTGTCACATTTATTTCTGATTCCACATGCAGTGTAGCACGAGAAGGTTCAGTTCACCTTCTGTCCATATTTTATGCTCGGTGCACATTCGCGTTGCCCTGCACCCGTTATCCAGTCAGCTGGACTTCAAACCTCCTCAACGCAAGTTGTAGGCCGTGTTCAAAAATATAGGTAGGAAACGAGAGAGTAAAGAGTGAGCTACATGACAAGGCACACAGGATTTACCAAGTTCGTTTTTTATTCAAAATGTCCTAGTTTTACGGTACACGCGTAAATATAATTTTATTCACGCCCACAAGTCGTTGAGACCTTCCATGCGCCAACTTCACGGAAACTCGCCAGTGCTAAACAGCCGTGCATACAGAGCAGTTATACAGATTTACACCCAAGTCTGAGGATAAATGTGAAAAGTACAAACATAATTTATTTATGTCTTTAAATTAATTACGGCTCTCACTACGCGAAAACTCACGTATCTCGCAATCACTCAGCACTTTAGGGTACCTTCTGTGATGAATGTTTTCATAGTCTGAAGAAACATGTAGAAAATTAGGATGTAATTTCGTTGACATCCTTAAGAAAATTATGGCTTGTACTTCACCGAATATCACGAACTCAGATAGCTCAATAAAATTATACAAAGACTTAAAAGCTCGGTAACACCAACCAATACACAATTCTACATTCTATGTATTCTTTCTACTATTTAGCTGCTACATGTTTCGGCACTGTCGCCATCCTCTGGGAGCTTACACTGAGATATCATTAAAGTATACAGCAACACACAACTTACAGTAAACATACATTTGTTTTGATGACGTTTTCACCAGAACCAATAAGTAATACGGAAATTACGGTTAGGAATTAATTCACACCAGTAATTAAGCTAAGAATGTCACTGCGCTTATTTTCAAGAAAGTGACGATTCTTCGACAGCTTCCTTTAATGAATTCCTTCACCGACTTTCATGACGATCTGGCAAACGGTTCAGTCGATGATACTAGGTCACACAAAAAAGTGGTCTACATACAATGTTTTTGTTTTTAATTTACTTGGCAAAAATGCGTAATAATACTGACCCTTGTCATTGAACAGCACTTTATCGGATGTTGAGTGTTGTGGGAACAGGTGCAAAAATTCCTTTTACATTTTTTCAGAGAGTGTTGAATTCACATGTGTTTTATTCTTGTAATACAAATTACATAATTTAATTCTCTGCGCCACATCATGCTGTAACAAACATAGACCACATTTCAGTTACAAAACAAATCTGATAACATTTCAGTATTATTGTCTCCTTTTCTTCAGTGTGTTTGACCATATAGCTTGCGTTTGTGTTTCAAAATTTAACTGGACCTTACGACTGTTTGGTAAAGAGCACTAGTGTGATTATAAAATGTGTTATCGGTAGAAAAACCAATATAAAAACAGTCCTGTGAGCCGTGTAATATATATTTGTTACTTACGACACCTTCATTATTTGTATTTCGTCCATCAATTAGTGTTTAACATAAGCGTTAAAACGCGCTGTTTCTGTTATAGGATAGGTCTTATTCTTCTTGTTCTTCTTTTGCAGGCAAACCAGTAAGTAAAACACCCACATATTTTCAGCCCAATAAAATAATGGTACAGTCATGTTTCACTTGGTAATGTAGTTCATGATACTCTATAAGGCGTACACACAAAATCGCGTATAATTAGAACACTCCCCAAACCCACGCCCTTTAGGCCCTCCTATTTCCTTCCCTGAAAGAAGTAACATCAGGTAAGTTTACTAGTACTGTATATGCACATATGTAGTTTACAGTACGTGTCATTACGAATAAATGTTTATGACAACAGTAACACAGCAAATACAGTATGCGCAACAGATCAAATAAACTTTAGTAGAAATGAAATGCAGGGTTCGGTGGTTCATTTTCTCGATAAGTCGATGTACTCGTAGCAGGCTCTTTCCATTTCCTTTAAACAACCTACTTGTCGATAATTGCCTTTCTTTACATGTTAAACTATTGTTCTTTCTGCATAAGGCGTAAATCCTCTTCGAGAGCTCGACAAATTTCCTTGGAAAATGAATTCAGTAAGGACTATAATTTGCCGTAAATTGGTGAAGTTTTCAGCTGTCTGGCGCCTGTATAATGACGTCGTCTTCTCCACAGCCTCCTCCAGATATTCAGTAGTTACTTGTTCCTCATCGTCGTCCTCTTCCCACACCATACCGACAAAGCCTAACCACCAACAGCACATGCATACATGAAAATAAGTTGCGCTTCATCGTCAATGGCAGGGGAATCACCTTGGAAGTCAGAAACGCCGGCGTTTCATGTATGACAGGCGTTCACCCTTTTGGGTTTCAGCGAGTCCATTGCCTCTTTCACAAGAGCAATATAATGTGCAATAACGCAGTACTTCCCACACCTTTTTACGTCACCTGCGAGGTTGAGATGCTACTCGCTGATGCTATGGCATGCTCTGTAACTAGTTTCCAACAGCAGCTCAGGTGCTGGCCACGCCAGATTTGAACTTGTGACATTTCCTGCTTTACTTTCTTATTTATTTTTCCGTCTCCAACAGCGCTGACACTAAAGAGGGTGCAAATATTTCACGTGAAACGCAGTAAAACTCTGGTTAAATTAGGCTACAAATTAGCGGATGGAAAGAGACATATATAAACTGAAAGGGCTTCGTATATGAAACAATAGAGGAAATAGGAAAATATGTAGAAAACATATTAAGAGATGGTAAAATCTGCCCGATATATACAATCATCGGTGCATTAATTGGAGAAGAGCTCACGATATTTAAAACAGTATCCCGCTGTAGCAGTATTGAATGGCTTGGATTGAAATAAACATGCGAACTATTAGATTTATATGCAAATATTCACCTCTGCGCTATGTTTGTGAAGTTCAATGTGGTGTGGAGGACGGGGTTTTGTGGCGCTGCTGGGTGGTGTTGGTGGCGCTGGAAGATGGTGGCTCACTCTGTCGTGGTGGTACTGATGGTGTTGGTGCATATCAGCCAGCGTGGGCTGTAGGTGCGTTACGAACTGCGCCATTCCGTCACTGCAAGAAATTCGAAGATTGTGGTCAGCATTTAATTTGTGACATGAATTTCAAAAGTAACGGGTGAAGGAGTAGACGTAATAAATCCTCAAGAATGAATGACAGACAACAAAAGAAGTCCAGAGAAAACTTCTACTAATAATGTCTGCAAATCAGAGTATGAGCTGTCGAATGGCGTATTGATACATGAATATAAACTTTCTTTTGAAATTGAAATTACAAATTTAATTTTCCTTTATTTTAGCCGTTAGATTTTCCGCTTTTTTTGTTGTTTCTCGTCAGTCTCGTCATGTATATTGCATTAAACATGAGGAATGCATTGCAGCCAGTCTGAATTACAAATATTTTCAACACATCGACGTACGAATTTTATCTCTCTAATATCCACCTTAACATATTAGTCCATTCTCCAGTACATTGATACACAGGTCGTAACAGAAGTTTCTAACGGTATTCTGCCGAGTTACAAACTGGCATAGAAAAGTGCCAGAACAAATAAGACAAAAGGCTGATATACATTAGTTTTCTCTTCGAAACTGGATTATTTCAATCTTATAAGTTTTTCGCCAAAATATATAAAAATAAAGTCGCAGCAATTAGTTCAGTCTCTAAAAAAACAAGAACTTAAATAAAATATTAAAATATTAGGCACTATTTAATTCCTGATCAGTTCCTCTGAGGTGGAAGTGCAAGCTTCTGAAAGTAGCTGTACCGATGAGTTTTTCGTGAGCTGTTGATGACGTAACTGCACTAACAATTGGGAAGATATCCATTAATTATCGCCAAAAAGGCCTCATATCATAGTTCACGTCAATTCTTTTCAAGATGAAGTACGTTTCAGAACATCCTAGCAACTGAACACTGAAGACTAAACCCCTGTTAGTAGGCTGCGTAAATTAGCCGTGTGAAGTGCAAAGTTGATGTACTGTACTGTCAGACGGAAAGCAAAGATGGATATTAATAATGATTAGGTGGCGAACTGAGTGGAAAAAACTGTATCCTATTTCAGGGTACTCTATGATCATGAAAAAATGATTAAAAAGACAGAAAAATCGAGAACTCGTTAAGGATAGCCGACGGCCCTCATGGGCTGGAAATCGGTACCCCTAGAACCTGCTTATGCCGTACAACGGGAAAGGAGATTAGTATGGGAAATTCTGTATATTGTGGCAGTGAAGTTACGCTCCATCTTATTACTTCGGGTGATCAGCCTGGGATTCAAGATTAGCGACCTGTGCTGTGAACAGAAAGTGGTAGATTACTTTATTCCTCTAAGCATACAAGAGAAGGCTACTATGGATCTACTTGCGCTCCAGGGTCACATATAAGTGCCTTCAGACATCCAGACAATTGCCAGTTGAGGTTCCATCTGTTTTGGAAAGGAGCGTTCATGGACATTTGTTTGCTGGTTACAAAGGAGCGGGTACGAGGAAGCGTGCAGGCAGGAACAAGGACATTTTATGCTATATCCTCTTTGTAAAAACGATAAAAATATATGTATACCAGAAAGTGATTGGAGATACATAGGTAGCTGAGGGACAAAACCTGGTAACATCGACAGACGAAGAGCAGTGGTATGATTTTGCATTAAATATTATTAAAATCGTTTGGTTTTTAAAAAAACGTATCAACGTGACGGATATATGCACTAAACTGATCAATACCCTAACTTTTAAGTTCATTTAAAACAAGGAAGTCAAGCTGAAAATCGTGTATTTGATAGGTCACGAATAAAAAACTGATAAAATACTTACTATAACATGTTCCTATTGTGTTGATTTAGAAGATATCAGTCAGGAAACAAAACCGTCGTTGTCTTCAGTTATTTTAAATTTACAGGTATACACTCACTACAGCTATTTCCTAAGCCCTCGTAAAGATATTTGCAAGTATAGGACACCACTTTACAAAAGAATTGTAATCCTGAAAGCTTACGTCATATCACGAAGGCAATCCATTCACTGAAGGAATGGATTCGTTAGTAAAATATGAGACATTATTATCTGCTAACATGCTATTAACCGCCTATCAAATCTAGCAGCCTAATAGTCTATTAAGAGGGGCAACATCAGTGTACAACATGACTTTATTGCTTTTATTCACCCCTCACCTCCAGCAAACACCCACAGCGTGGCATGTGTTAATTACACCAAACAACTGGGCCCTCAACAGAATAAGTTGCGTAACGCTACACAGGAAGTGCGCACACTATTTTAAAAATGGAAGAACAGTTTAATTTATATAAATGCAGGCTAACAATTGTTGAGCAAGGCTGTAAATGGGACTGCAGGCAACTAGAAACCATCTGCCTAGCTTTACAGCTACTTTATAGGAGATATTTCCAGTGACTAAAACCGTTTTCAACAACAAGACGTGTCGGTGGTCGGTGAGGTTTCTGCTCTTCTGGGTTATAACACATCGTATGTTGGTAGTGGTTTATCGACGTTTCGGGACAGTATATCGGTGCCATCTTCCACGATCAAGCACCTACATCGTGGCGGGATCATGAAATCTCAAACAACGTGTAGCTAACGACAGAAAACAAAAGTTCTATACATGCATTAAAGTTTTGGACAATCGACGCTTCCGTCGACGACAGACGTCGCACCCAGTTTGCGTGTAATATTTATATAACTACCTGAAAGTAAGTATAGACAACTCCAGACTTACGAGCGCAAAACAGAGGTTGCCTTAGTCAAAAAAAGAAAAAAATTACACAAGATCCTGTAGCAGGAGTCAGTAGCAGAGAGAATAAGGCTCTAAATTTCACTTCCAGTTTTAAATTAATTGGTTCCGTCTGAGAACTCTCTACAACGTTTGCAAGAACCATTTTGCACTTCGATAAATATTCCACAAGTTACATTCAACATAATTGCAGGAAGTCATGCATGTCTTTGTAGAGAAGCTGAAGATTTAAACATGCATCCAATACTAGTCTCAAGTTGTATGTTAATAGGTCAGCTTACTTGGGGCATACACTTAGACACAACGTTTAAAAACCTCTTTAACTATTACACGATCTCCCCGAGGATGGAACTATACGGCCGAAATATTTGCGACTGTAAATTAACGCGGTTTATCCATATTTATATTGTGTACTGTGTTGGCTTTGCAATTGCGCACATTAAGATAAAAGTACTTTTTCATCTAAGGAATCAATGCACGGAGATGCGAATGTTACTTCATAAGCAGTAAAAAGTGAAAAAAAAGTCAGAAGATAATTCAAAACGAATACACCACACGAAGAAACTAATTTCAGTAGCTACTCTTTCCTCGGTTATATTGACAAATAAATACTTTGGTCCAAATTATCGGTCCGTCTAAGTTATGTACTGTTGTTCTTTTTATCACTGTAATTTAATTAGGGCTTATAATTATTACTATTCTTTTAAGATTCACTGAAATTAAAATAATAATTCCCATTCGGTCGCCGCCCGTTTAAATATATACAGCTTTATTAAGGTGTGGCTTAAAACGTATTAAAAGGTTGAGTCCTCCACTGTTGATATTAATTTATTTGCAGTATTAATATTTTATTAAAGCAAGCTCAAGAGAGATATTTAGATTTAAAATAAGGAATTCAAAACATATTCTGAGTAATCTCTTAAGTGAAATCGGCAGGTTCAATTGGACTACAATAATGCACGAGGTCATACAGGTCCTTCTCGCACTTCACCACTCATCAGCGTTAGGTAAACCTGGACAGGTGTCAGATGTCACAATATATAAACAAGTAAATTAATAACTCCCCACCAAAGACGTTTTACGGATCCGTATTTCAGTATAACTGTTTATTTTTCTACGATTTCAATTACTATACTGTGGAAGTAGCCAAATGAAGTATCCGAAACAAGAGGCCTGATAAATATAAACTAATGTCCAAATAGCCTACCATAATTTTCACGTCATTGATGCTGCAGCGCTTGATATTCAGTGCTGACCGAAAGTTGCACCGTGCAGTCGGATCGGGATACAGATGCGAACTGATCAGAGATGCCCGTCGAGGGTAAAACAACCCCAAAGCGCGTGCGTCGTAGGGAAATCTGCCAGCTCCCACACGCGGAGGGAAGGGTTCTCAATGAGCACCCCATCAAGCTCAAAGTTTCGAATGGGTGGCCCACCGTCAGACAGCCACAGTTTCGAATCCCGTCCATATTTAGAAATTTCGTTATTGCATGGCGCATTCATGAGATTCTAGATAAGATATTTCAGTGACTTGTAGATTTTTAAATACTGGCATAAGTGACGTAAAAGTTTCGCAATCTCTTGCACGAAAGCTAAGTTATGACTGACTCACTGCTTGATATCACAAACCGAAAGTTAAGCAACACTAGTTTAACAGGTGTGTACATTCGCAGGACTTTCCTATAGGAATGCCAGCACCTTGTGTCTACTTATTCTGTACTAGCTACTCACCTCCTTACTCCAAGACTATACATAATGTTGGAATACGACTTAATAAATTCCTTCCCATCACTGACACAGAGCAGAAAAAATGACATACATACCGCTCAAGAAACGGCAATTTGTCGTAATCCACACAATTCTATAAGTGAAAGCTGTAATTAGGTGGAAGCGATAGGCTATGTTTCTCATGCGAAGAAAACGCTTCTTTTGCCTTGTAACAGGGGGTAAACTGGACCACTTGGCAGAATAATAATAATTTTTTGATGGTTATATTGTTGTTAATGTAATGGCACAACAGCCGTAACGCCTTTTAGACAACAAAGGAAAGTAAAGAACACAGCATCAAGCAACAGTCCTCAAACGAAAACATAGAAAAGACATGATAAGAACAGATCACATCACATAACAAACAGCACAAATAGTATTATAATTTTAAAAAGAGGAATGATTAAGAGAGAATATTTGTTCCTGAATATACCGATTGTTCAATTCTGTTCAGTTCAGTATCTTGAGATGCACGACAACAAAAACAACATACCAGCAACAACATGGGCAAATGTATCCAGGTCAAAACAATTCAGAAAATACCTCAGCAACACACCGCGAAAGCACGAATTCAAAGAACTACAGAAAACAGCCGTACTGGGCGCTGCACACGTACTTCGGAAATAAACTAATATAAAATTACAAAAGGTTTATTGTGACAAATAGCATCACATGCATGGAACATAAATTGTAATTATAGAATAGTTGCAACATTATATACCCTACAAACAAGGTATGTTTCAGGTACATAATTGTAAATGTTCTGCATAAAGGTAAAAATAAACAATAATAATCACAAAATTGATAAGAAACTTGATAATAAATGCAGAATATGCTATAAGGCAGACGAACACCTAAAACATGCACAACAATTGCACCATCTGAATAAACTAATAGTCACAATAAGGTGGCTGGTTACATCCACTGGACAACATGAAAACATATTGGGTTACAGATTATTTAAAAGCACTACAAATATATACCTGAAAGGGTGATAAATTTCAACGGTACCACTACTCCGTTGGATGTACCGGTTATCACAGATAGTATAATATTAGCAAACTGGCCCGATATAGTATTGCATGATAAAAAGTGACGGCTTGCCTACTGATTGATATAGCCAGACCAGACAATTCAAACCTTAATATAAAAGAAACTGAAAAACTAAGCAAGTAAAGAGACCTGGAATTCGAGATCAGAACTGTGTGGAAAGTGAGGAGAAAAACTGTGCCAGTTGCAGGTGGAGCATTAGAAATCCTGAAGGGAATAGATCAGAACCTTCAGTTGCTCCCGGGTCACCTGTCGGCCGTAGACCTACAGAAGATCACACTAATGTACAATGCAGACATCTTTCGTAAAAGGCTGAGGTAAATCGCTTCGATCCTCTGTTGAGTCCTGGACTTACTAGAAGACCGCCACCTAATAAATAATAGGCGATAATAAAAAAGGTAAAGTGATCCCTTTACAGGCCCGGTGTGGCCCAGAGGGTGGGTAAACGTATAACTATACTCTACCATGACCGCGGCACTATAAGAGTGTGAGTGGTCAGCAGCACGCCCCGGCCGCACTTTACCCCCGGGAAAGACCCTGTACCCATTTTACAGGTGGCTGGGTGGACCCCAGGGCCGGTCTGGACGGGAGGAAAATCTCGTCCTTACCAGGATTCGATCCCGGACCGTCCAGCCCGTAGTCAGTCGATAAACCGACTGAGCTACCTGGCCCACAATAGGCGATAATAAATTTAAATAATAATAATAATAATAAGTGGGCACCCGGGGAACTTTACTGTAGGGAAGCAGCCGGGGAATAAGCGTGGCTCCAGCTAATACTGACATGAAAAAGTGCATGGAGTTTATATTCAAACTGTTAGATTTGAAGTTCTCACGACGGTGAATACAGTGGTTACAGACTTGTGAGATACGACGCTATGTAGCCTGGTAGCAAGGTACCGACGTTTCGGAGAAACCCACTGCCTCATCTGCTCTGAATATGGAGGCAATGAGCTACATCGAAAGTTCGGTAACCACATACCAGAATACACGACGTGTTCATGACACTCTCCCTTAAATTTTACAGTGTGCTGTTTTGTTACACGTACGTACAGAGTCAAGGTTTGTCCTCATTACGTGTCACGACAGGATACAGAACGCGTGACAGCCTCTGTAATTCCAATGTCATGTACGAAAAATTCTAATGTAATATCAGAATTATCCCTCTAATAAAGACATTGCCGGCAGTTTATAATAAGCAAGGCAACCTCTGTAATTCTAATGCCATATACAACAATGTAGAGCGACTGATCACGTGCTCGTCATATGACGGGGTAATATAAAATTGACCGGCTATTCTTCAGCCTCTTTGATCGGCCTTTCCATATTCTTAGGGGAAACCTAGCGGTAATATCAACTTAGTGCAGCCAACATGTTGTGCTTTGTTGTATCACATGCTCGACACCAAAATCTTTCTTCAGCCTAAGCTCGTACATGTAACCGCGGAAACTGGTGTATGATATTACCGGTAACCTCAACAACCCGGGTGTGACGCACTCAGTCACAAGTTTATCATATAAGGTGGATAATATAAGCATCAGCTCTCCCTTAGCCTTTACTGTCTTGTGTTAAATAAAACGCAAATTTGTCCCTGTGCACGCCTTGAAAGCATATGGGGGAGTGGAAGTATAGCTCCAATTATTGTTAACCTCGGAAATACCTGGAGGTGTCTTAGCGTTATTTAATTGACAGCAGATATATCCACTTTAAATTTCGTTATTGAAACATGTAAAATTGACAACTTATGTGACAATGATGTGAGGTGTAATTAGACTTAACAGTTACTTACGATAAGGCAGGGGGATAGGAAATTATCACTCACTGTGGCTGATAGGAAAAAACAGGTGTTCATTTTTTCAACTATAAGATATGACACTTGAACTGCAAGATAAGTGACACAGACCCACGCGGCATAAATGTTGAATCTATCAGTCACCGTAATGCGACTCATACCGTTTTAGGTTGTTTGCGACTGAAGAAAAAGAGCATAGTGATATGACGCCTAGCCCACTGTACAATGTATTACAATACTAATTGATTCATGCAACGCAAGGGAATGTTCTTATAATAAAAACCAACGAGATGTACTATTTCTAAAATTAATTTGGTATAGAACTCTACCAAAATAAATTTGAGGAATAGTGCATCTCGTTAGTTTTTATCATAAGAATATATCACGATGCACGCTACTCTGAATGTCAAACAAGGTAATGTCTTATATCAAGGAACTTACTGCTTTAATATTTTAATTTTACTGTTGGTCAAGTGCTCCTATTCCATAACAAGTATGCAGGAGAATACGGAAAGCATCAAGCACTCAGCAGTACGAAATGCAGCACCTACGGTCTTCCACATTTCAAAAACTTAATCAAGCATTCGAATCTTACTTGGGGCACGGAAGTGCGCATACTTTTGTGTAGATACGTCGAAATTGGCAGAGATGTTACAATGACAAAGAAGTCCAAAAGTTTTGCTTAAAATTAAGTTTCAGAAGTGAATTCTTAATTACAACAGGCTGCAATATTTATTTATTATTCTTTAAGTGCGAAGGTTGACGAAGATTAATCGAGAGCGAGAATTTGGCTGCAGTACCTCAGGAACGTGTCTGGTGACAGAGTTTGTAATGCCAGCTTGGAATGAATGCAATACCAGCTACAGACCAAACATACACGAACTCTTAGCAGATGCAAGCGCCCTTAAATACGCCAATACCTGAAAGTTAGCTCGCTGTTTTACGTATCAATGAAATCTAACAATCTCCTTCGTCAGTTACAAGTACAATGTAAAGGCAAAGGGTGTGTCTGTTGGTTTTTCTGTGTGGTGATACGATGGCTCCGTGTCTTGCTGAAGAGCGACAAGAACGTTTCTGTCGAATGTGACGCAAGCAGCCGAGCCCCCCCATGCTGCGTGAGACATCTGGGCAGCTCGCCGACTTGCGTATCGCCCGTAAGAAATCTTCCTGTATTGCAATAACACGTGGTAATACGTGGAACTCACTACAAATCTGAGATCCTATTTACACAGCTATTACATTTATTGACATGGGTAGTATCAGGTTTATTTACAGTGTGTGTGCGTGCGTGCGTACGCGTGCGTGTGCGTGTGCGCGTGCGTGCGCAGGTTCGTATGCGCGTGCGTGTGCGTATTGCGTGTGTGTTTGTGTGTGTGTGTGTGTGTGTGTGTGTGTTTTGCATGGCGCATCAGCCCCTAGTGAGCCAGGGCCTCCTCATTATCGAGGCTTCACGTTCACACTAAGACACACCACATTTGGAAGAGTATCCAGGCCAACGCAGAGGCCTCTAACTGACAACACACAACATTCAAAACAGACAGACATCCAAGCACCCGGCGGCATTCGAACCCGCTATCTCAGCAAGCGAACGGCCGCAGACCCACGCTTTAGACCGCGCGGCCACTGGGATCGTCAGCAACTCATATACTGTATACTGTGCCTAAACTGTCGGCTAATAAATATCCATTTTCAAGTAAGTTCCAAATACAATAATCCTAAATCCACGAACAATGGACGTAACGCATTATAACACTGAATTACACCTTAAAAACTCTTTATAATTCCATATATATTAATTACGACGTCGATTTCTGTACGTGTATTGAAGTGACAGGAATGAAACATGCAACTCTGTAAATGATCTCGTAAAATTTTATGGATTATATTTAAATTAGAATCTCGTTTTTAAGAATCATACATCAAACTGTGTTTTGCACCTGTTCTGTCCAAAGTAGAACCAGTAGGTGTGTAGTATGATGGAGAGTGAGATCTTTGTCCTGCCGGTTGAAGATTGACTTTATTGGTTAGGTTTTTGTTGCTGTATTTCTTTGCGTTTTTTGCTTATTCATTACTCTGCAGTAACATGATAAAGAACTGGGACTGAGCCATAAGGTAGCTGCCACAGACCGCACAAACATCAACTGTCAGCACTGTAAAACCACAGCATACTTCAAGGGACAGCCGGAATTCAAACAAGCCCTTAAAACCTAACACCAGAATGTATAAATTACAATAATTACAGAAAAATTTCAGACCTGGTCTTATTTCTGAAATTCTATTATGCATACGACTGAAATATAAAATTGAATTTACATGAAGTATAATTGACAGGGAGTAGCCTTTGCTCTAGATGGTAATTAACCTTTTGACGCCTAATGTCAACTATAGTGGTCGTACCGCACCGCTAACCTCTAAAGTTGCATTTTATATATTTATTCAACAAATATAGGTACTGAATATTTTAAACATGGTACACAC
>Ga0123352_10009486_pt1 | contig 15221 bp, 9 predicted proteins | sample TergutLab28metaG_FD_89700 | JGI IMG/M metagenome (GOLD analysis project Ga0123352, IMG submission 89700) | Labiotermes labralis P1 segment gut microbial communities from Petit-Saut dam, French Guiana - Lab288 P1 | ecosystem: Host-associated > Arthropoda: Insects > Digestive system > Gut ... | reverse complement strand
TGTTCAGTTTTGAAAATTAATAAATTTTATTGTTTGATTGGCTACTCCCCTAAGACCCTGGCTTGCTTGTGTTATCTTTTTCATCGCATGTTTTTTTTTTTAATTTTTTTTCCAACGAGAGCTTTTTTTTTTTTCCTAATCCATGTTTGTGTCTTCTGTGTGTTGTGTTGAAAAACAGGTGCCTGGAGAAAGCGTTAGTCTATCCACCTGAGAACCCCATCTTGTGTCATTACGCCAATACTCTTAACGACACTTTTGTAATAGGATGTTGCAAGGATCGTGACATGTGTAATAAAGATTTGAAACCATCTCTTCATGTTAAAAATAAAACAGGTAGGTTTTTTAGGGCTTGCCTAGAGCTGCACTGGCCACAGCATCCAAGCTAGTTGGTGGAAGTGCATGCACCTTACACAGGCTCATTGCTCCTTGTATGTTGCTTAACATCAATTTCCCCTGTGGGTCCAACCTACTTGTAATTACATTAACCCTTTTCATACTATTTACTTCTGGATTGTATATTTATTTTCTTTGTTTTACAGGTACATGGAAGCATGCATCTATCCATTGCATCTTAGAGTGTTTCTCCTTCTGTTCAGTTTTCTTTCCCCATCATGTTTTTAGATTTCAGATGTGTGAATGTAGAGCATGTAGTGAGACACATTTTAAGACCAGATTTTCATCTTTCTTTTCAGCTGTACAATTTGTGTCCTATTTTTAAATGCTTGAGCAAGATGTTTCATGGTTGTGTTCATTTTCCAGCAGAATTACTGCAGTTTGCACAGAACTATATGCCACAACCTCAGTGTGCAGCTGTGTTTTGTGCAATCTACTACGTGTGATGGGACCTGCAGTGTGTCTTTTGTAATGCCATCTATACTGTATTTCAATCAGAGGCTGTATTCCTTCCATTGGCAACATTTTTTTAGTTTTCTTAACTATAGAAATAGTTGCAATTTGCACATACATTCTTTGGTATCTTGATTTTAAGCAGGAACTTTTTTTTTTTGTACATTTGGAGGACCGTGTATCGAGATATATTTTTATAATAAAAGCCAACGAGATGCACTATTTCTCAACTTTATTTGGTAAATAACTACATGTTTCAGACAGATTTACTGGCCATCATCAGAGTCTTAATATTGTATTCACAGCATTTGGTGTTTGTCATACTAGTTATATTGCCTGTCTGCTAGTGAGGTCAGGTCAGGATGGACCTGACCTGACCTCACTGGCAGACAGGCAATATAACTAGTATGACAAACACCTGTTGCTGTGAATACAATATTAAGATTCCTGATGATGGACAGTAAATCTGTCCAAAACATGTAGAGTTCTTTACCAAATAAAGATGAGAAACAGTGCATCTCTTTGGCTTTTATTATAAGAATCTCTAAATCTCTGCACCCTCACAAGAAATTATGCTAGTATGTCTACTTTAAGTTTCTCTGAATAAAGTATCATCAAATTCTGTGCATCTGAAACATAATGAGTTAAAATAATTCATGCTGCAGTGTTTTACAGGAACTGTATTAAAATAATATTTTTCCTCTTGAAAGAGACACCATAAAATTTGTAGGGATTGTAAATGAGGTTTTAATGTTGTTATGACTGTGGTTGGTGTACAGAATTTGTTACATTAATTGAATGAATTCTTTGTGAAACATATGGCATCGCATTAACTTCTGCTATATATATTTGTGATTATTGATGCTCTTTGATTTGTACCAAACTTGTTACAAATATCAAATATTTTAACCCTTTGACGCCGGAATTAAATCCCCCCCCGTCCACTTTAGTGGCCATTCGGCTATTTAAAGGGCTCACTGCATGACATATATATATATATGTGTGTGTGTGTGTCGTTAGGCGGCTAAGGGTTAAATAATTTTGTTGCGAAGGTGTTCTGAATCGTAAATCAATTTAAAATGTGAAGAGATTTATTTGTACATTTTCAAGGCACTTGAATGAATTGAATTGAATTGAATGGTATTTGGGTTTGAGCCCTTCTGGGCCCAATGCACCTAGGCCTTAGGACAGGCCCTTTGTGCCCCATGTTCTGTTACTAAATTAGAGGAGCCCTATTCCTTTAGCAAATTTCCAGATGGCCCCTTATTTAGTTTCCTAATATCCTCAGGGTTCAAAAAGAAGGAGCCCAGATATGAGTGTCTGAGTGAAGCCAGGGCCTCACACGCACATAAAACATGAACGGAGGTTTCCTCCTCAGTACCACACTTCCTACAAATGGGGTTATTGCTCAGCCCCATTACATATAAATGTCCCCTCAGGGTGTTGTGTCCAGTTAGAAGGCCAATGACAATCCTGGATTGTGGCCTATTAAAAGACAATAATCGTGCCTTTGTAGCCAAATCAGGTCCAGAGATCTGTTCTTGAGCCTGCCTTTGTGTGCTGCAAGGACCACGCCACATTACCAAATGCTGGTTATCTATCCAGCGTTTAATCTTTCTTCTTATATTCTGCCTTGAGACCCCCAAGAAGGGCTCTGGTCCCACAAACTTCTGAACAGAAGAGCTTGTCAGCGATTTCATTTCCTCACAACCTGGCATGCCCAGGGACTCAGTACAGCCCCGCAGTGTGCTGGGTAGAGATGTCGTTCAGTGTCTTCTGGCACTGTCGTACCAAGGGACACTTGTTTTGGCAGGCTGAAGAGATTTCAGAGCCGCCTGACTATCAGAGCATGTACTAACATATTTCTATGGCCTGTCCTGAGTTTCAGTTTCATGAACACTGGCTAATATTGCATATACCTCAGTCTGAAAGACTGTAGCATGTTTTTCTAGAGACATGCTGAGCCTTCTGTCTACAGATTGCCCATAGACCCCAGCCCCAGTCCCCTCCACAGTCTGGACCCATCCGTAAACCAGATGAGCCCTTTAACAGCAGGAGGAGTCCCAGGTCCTCTGGTCTATTCCTCTCTAGTTAACATAGTGACCCTATATTTGGGTATCAGGTTGAAGACTGCCTTCATAACGTTGATTCCAATATTAAATATGGGCTCAGACTTCTGAAGTTGCGTCTGCATGTAACTATGTCCTTGATTGGGGTGAAGGTAAGACCCAACACCTCAAACTCCAGAGGTGATGTGCCACTGACCTCGCCTCTCCCTGAATTGCTAGATCCAGCGGATGGAGGCCAGTGAGTGTCTCCATAGCACCAATAGGAGTGGTACGAATCGCTCCTGTTATCCCTAAGCATACCAATATTTGTACTTTGCTTAGCCTCTTCTTGGCGCCAGCCATCTGACAGCCAGGGCACTGTACTAAGGATGCAAAAGAGATGGACGGCCGAACAATGGCAGTGTAGGGCCAGTGGACCAACTTGGGTTTCAGGCCCCACCTCACCACGCATGCCCTCCTACAGGCCCACAGCAAATTATGTGCCTTCCTCATCTTAACATCCACATGCTCTCTCCAGGTCAACCGAGAATCCAGGATAGCCCCTAGATACTTGACTGACCCCGAGAGACTTAATTTAACCCCAAAGAATTGTGGTTCAAAGAAACCCAGAAGTTTCCTTTTCCTTGTGAATGCTACAAACCCAGTGTTATCAGGATTAACTGACAGTTCGACCTTGTTGCACCATGTCTCTACGGTCAAAAGGGCCCACTTCATGAGTCCTGATAACGTGTTTGGGAATTTACCCATTGCGAGGAGATCTGTGTCATCTGTGTACCCTTGAATAGATACCCCATTTCCACTGAGCCTGGCCAACAAATTATCTACCACCAGGCACCATAGAAGTGGTGACAACACACCTCCCTGTGGGCAGTCTCTGGATGTCGCAAGGCTCATGGAAAATCCATTGAGGGTTGCCACAACAACGCGGCCCTCCAGGATGGCCCTAATCCACTGTACAATGGTGTAATCACTTACATGCCTGACAAGAGCATCACACATGGTATTATGGCAGGTATTGTTAAATGCCCCTTCAGTATCAGGGAAAACACCCAAGGCTGTCTCTTGCCGATCAAGCACCTTCTCAACCCGTACAACAGGCTGATGAAGTGCCATTTCCACCGATTTCCCAGCCTGGTAAGCATGTTGGTTAGGATGCAATGGCACTAGGGCCAGTGCTTCGTCTCTTAGGTACCTATCCACCAGCCTCTCCATGGTTTTAAGAAGAAACAATGTGAGACTGATAGGTCTATAATCGCCAGGTCCGTTACAGGAATTCCTACCGAACTTAGGTATAAACACTACCTTAACCTGTCACCATATGGCAGAAACATAGCCAGTAGACAGGCAGGCACAAAATATTCTGACTAGGCACAGGATAGCAGCCTCCCGTCCCTTTTGCAACAAAGGCCGGGAATATGCCATCCATCCCCAGATATTTGTATGGGGCAAAATAGTCTACCCTTCTGTAGGTGACCACCCTCACAGCCAACCTCCAGTTGGAACATTTGGCCAGGAGGGCAGCCGCAGGGTCCGCTAACTCCTGTGTAACCCCTGAATTGGGAAAATATGTAGTTAGCAAGAGCTCATAAGGTTTCCCCCTCGGACTGCGTACGTCTACTGGAAGGAGCCACCAAAGATCCCAGCTTAATCTTAGGGTCCCTGGAAAGAGCCCTGTGTAACCTAGCTGAGCTAGGTAGGTCATTAATGGAACTACAGAAGGTCCTCCAAGCATTTTTAGAAGCCTTCCTTACTGCCTTCCTATATTTCCACTGAGCCTGTCTATGAAGTTCCCAACTATGTGGATTCTTATCTGATTGGCACTTATTAAAGAGCTCTCTCACTCCTCTTCTGAGGGACTCCAACTCCAAGGTCCACTTCAGAGATTGCCTACCTGTTTTAACAGGTCTAAGAGGACATTTATCCTCATAGGCCGAGATTAGGGCCTTCTGAACCCAATGAATTGCAAGCCCCAATCCATCCTCGTTTTTCATGTTCATCTCAGGGCCCCTCTAAAGGAGCCCTATTTGGTGCCCCTAGGGTTCCTGAATAGATGCACCGGTACAGAGCCCTGTAAAGTGAACAGAATATGTCTGGTCTGACAGGGAGAGCTCTGATGAAACATCCCAGCCTATAATGCTTTCTAGAAGCCCAATGGACCCGAGGGTAATATCGATCACCTCCAACCTGCCGGCACTGCAGAAGAAGGGCTCGTAGCCCTGATTTAGAACCTCCAGATTCGGAAAATTTAGAAATTCCACCAGGGCCTCCCCTTTACTGTTAACAGTTAGTGCTGCCCCATACACTATGGTGTGCATTGGAGTTGCACCCTACAACTAGATAGAGGTTTTCATTTTCACAATATCGCATGAGTTCCTTGAATTCCTTTGATGGGGGAGGATTCTTGGAATTGTAGGGCAGATATGTGGAACACACAAACTAACCGTCATTCTGCCCCATCTTCATTATACTTTATTAGGACTGCTGCCAAGTCCTTACAAGAGAATCCTGGCAGCATCCAGGCAGTCTCATTCCTTGTAAGGATACAAGCCCTAGGCCTGTCTATTCCACTCACAGAGAACAGGGTATATTCTGGAATATTCAGGCCCCCTAATATGGCCCTTGTGGTAGCACGGTTCCTGTATTAGTGCCACGTCTATTCCTTTAACACTCACTGTCCTAGAGAGAACCCTAGAAGCAGCAGTTGTGCTGCATTCAAGGTACCTGCTGCATTTACTTTCAATTTAGTGTTAAAATACTGGCTTTGAGAACTTCCATTCCCATGGTCATAACTGCAAGTAGGTTAGTAAAGCAGTGTCTCCATACACTAATATGTATTAATATAAATATTCTGGACTGAAAATTTGAGTAATCAACATTTCATTGTTGTGATCATTCAGAAGGCTGTATTTCCAAAAATGGTGTCCTTGAAGTTAACAAGTTTTGGTGACCCTTGAGCAGCACAGATAGTTGTCAGGGCAGCATGCAGCCTGTGAATTTGATTTTTCATGACCATTTACTGATGAATTTGTATGAACCTGGTGGCTTCATTGTGTGACATATTATCAGAGTAAAAGGGGTTCTGCAGTACTCCATTCAGTTTAGTGAGTGTCACTAAAATTTACTGTTTCTTGTAAATCACAAGTCATTTGTTTTTTAAAAGCCATGAACCAGTGACTCGTGATCTTTGTTGATGCATTTTTGCCACTATTCTAGACATTTAAAGATGCTCTGGAGGAAGAACTCCCATTTCAGCAATACATGAACAGTAATGGCTTCGTAGACTCCATCATTGGTCACATAGTGCTGGTCCTTTATTTGATCTTTTTATAAACCCAAACCCAAACTGATGGTAGTCTAGGTCCAGGTTGTAAGGTGGATTGGGGAGAAGTTCAGAGTTGTGTTTCTGAATCCTCTACACACCCAGATGAGTAGTGTGGTTCGCATGTTTTGGTGTTGCATGATGATATTTTTCTTTCTGGGTTGTATGTCATGCAATGCATGACAAATTTTCTGGAGGATATGAAGGTATTGAGCAGCATTAATGGTTTATCCTTGTGGCAAAAACTCTACCCATGTGTATTGTTTTCAGATTTTTTTGAGGGGGTGTGGAGGGGATCAAGATAATGAAGCCAGCTGTTGTCACCCATCACAATGCTATGATGAAAATCATTGCTTTTGACAGCATATTGTTCCCAAGTTGTGAGGAAACATTTTTTGCTGATGTTCGTGCTCCTCCATCTGCAAATGAGGAAAACATTGGGTACAAATTTTCTTATATCCAAAGTTTTCCATCTAATGGATCACATTGTGCCCTATTTCAGTCTATGTTGCCATTGTGACTTTCACATGTCATTTTTCTCTGATGAACTCATCTGTTTTTTCCTTTGTATCTCTCAGTAGAGGCAGTTTGCTGGTGACCACTGTAGGGCTGACTGGTGATTCCTGTGTTCCTGTCTTTAAAATGTTTATCTGCAGCCTGACACTGCTACATCTTTGCTGGCTTCCCTGTTTATGCATGTTGACTTCATGCATGCGTGTCCAGTGTGGGGATTTCCTCCTTATTCAGAAATTCTATCACTGTAGTTTGTGGGAACAAAATTTCCTTGCCAGCCATTATCTGGCACGGAAATAAAACCATGTGCCAGGGCAGGTGACATGATATTGATTCTGGCATGAGATGGTAGTTGGAATGTGTTATCACGTATCATGCATTCCAAAATTGCCTGGCATTTGTTCTTTAATTCCACAATGCCCATGACTTTTGGCAAGACCCTTTTTTTTTCTGGGGGATTAAGGGGTTGGAGAGAGAATGGCTCAACAAAAATGGGATATGAAACTTAACCAACTTCACAGCTTTACTTCTGTATATTGTTATATCTCTAAACATGTAACACTTCCCCTCGTATGGTAATTTTTAGATTATAGAAATAGACATGGAAAAATAATTGACCTTTTGTGGGAATGTAGAGGAACTGGCTGTTCAGAAGTTTTAATTCGTCTCTTGGATTTATAATTCCTTGATTTGTGCAGTCATTGTTGCATCTGGCTTGAAAATTGTCCTACCATAACTGTAGCCTCCACAGTTTAGTATTTTCTGTATTTGTTAGTATACAGCATTGTCCTGTCATGTAAACTGAATAAAAACTAACTTCATCCCTTCTTGCACTCAGTTTTTGAAGTCCTGTGTTTACACGTATGTGCCAGGTGAAACCCAATAAAATTGTAAGTAACTGTTCCTTTTAATTTTTTGAGCGGGATAAAACAGCCTGAAAACTGTTGTGTTTGGACCATGCAGATTTATATAAATGTAAAAATAAATACCCAGTCCATAATAGGTTTGGGATTTATTGCACCAAGAATTGTCTTTCTGCCACTGGTGATTTTATTATTGAAAGCTTGAGGAAACGTTCACATATTTAGAGGACTGTTGTGATCAGTAATGTAGAGTGTTGTATATTGTACAATAGACTAAAAAAATTTGACGTGGAAAGGGTTTGGAAGATTTTAAATAATACAGCTTCGACTGAGAAACTCTTATGCTTTCCTCAACTGAACAAGTGGTAGCAGCAGGCATCTGAAACCAGAGTGTGTTGGGTTTGTTATTGTTTGAAGTGCTTTTCACATGTTCTTGAGAATCCCTTCAGGGGTTAGTTTTTTCCCTTGATGCCAATCAGCTGCATTTCTTTAATGTTTACTATAAGTGGTAATAAATTTGATCACTTAACAAGTCATTCAGATCAGTTGATGCAGGGAATAATGATGAATAATATTGACACATTCTTCAGTTCGTGCCAAGCAATCATCCTACTCCCTGTCTTCATCATGTGGAAGAATTCTTCAGTGTACAATATACCTGGTTTTTCTCCAGTTTGTCCCTATTGTGTAAATGTCCATGTTTTTAATTTATAAATAAAATTTGATGTTTTTTAAATATTCTTCATTTCTGTTTGTGAAGATACACTGCATGCTTTTTAAAGTAGTACTTAGTCTTATGAAAACTTCAGTTTAATAAACAAACTGAATTTTCTCTGCATACATTCTTGATAAATTTTAAATCAAAATTCTGAGCACCATGAAACTACAAAATTTGCCACACCCACATTACTTTCAAGGTACCCAAGTTCTGTAATAATAAGTTTTCTGTAGCAGATCCTTGCTTGAAAACATTGAAGTTGTAACATAGATACAGTAACACATCACCTTTAAAATATGTGAAGTACTTAGTATATACAAAAGTTATATGCCTGAAATGTGTTTGCACTCTTGCATTATCATAGTTTTCCTTAGACCATCTAGTGTAGTTCTGTATATAATGTTGCTGCTGGTGGTGGTGGTGTTTGTTATTCTTAGCATTGTTGACTTAGTATGTATTATTTTTTCTCATATGGCACAATAACAACATACTGGATTGGAACAGATATGCAGTTTTATGGTGGTGGTGTTTGTTATTCTTAGCATTGTTGACTTAGTATGTATTATTTTTTCTCATTTCGCACAATAACAACATACTGGATTGGAACAGATATGCAGTTTTATGGTGGTGGTGTTTGTTATTCTTAGCATTGTTGACTTAGTATGTATTATTTTTTCTCATTTGGCACAATAACAACATACTGGATTGGAACAGATATGCAGTTTTACTTCTTAAAAATAAATTGGTTTGGGAAAAATATAAGGTAATAAAGAAATCAGAATGAATTTATTTTGGAAGGCACATAAATGGAAATTTGTACAGGAATACGATCATGAATTTTCCCAGTTTCGTACTCTTGTTGGTGGTGGTAAGTTGATCTCTGTACAGATTTTTGTTTGTAAGCCTTGCAGATGGTTTGTTTTTGTGATTATTATCTTAATATAATTTTTCATCGCCTACCTGACGATAGTCTTTCACCTTGTTCCGTTATCCAATATGTAGAGTTGTATGTTAATAGATGTTGTGTAGTGTAATACCTTTTTTTCCCCTCCCTCTTTCTTCTATTTTACTGCACATCTGTACCACTGAGAGTTGTCTTGCCGAGCAAGTTAACTTTGTCCAAGGTGAATTTGGCTTGCATTTGGGAGAGTCAGATTCATTTTTCAGAAGCCAGCAATCCTGAGTTTGTGTTGTTTTTTCTCAGTGGAATTTAACTGCAACAGTACAACTTCCTTTCTGTTTCTCTGTGATTAATACTTGAAAATAGTTGTCCTGGCATCTTTCGCTTTCTCCAAAAACATAAAATTGTAGATAAAAGCAAGGATCTGCTCACATGGCACTGTTTCTGTCTAGGTGTTTTGATAAGAGTGTTCTCTTTCCACCTGGCTTCCCCTTGTGGTGTCTTGATACCACCAACGTAGGTGTAGAGAAAGGGTTTGTGGTTGGATGCTGTCATGATCGTGACTTTTGTAACCGTGACTTGCACCCAACATTTGCAGCACCAACACAATCACCACAATCTTCAGGTGAGACAGAGGAGGCCAGTTGCTGTTGGGAGCTTGTGTGTCTCGTCCTTGCAGCTTGTGAGCATTGTGCTGATGGTGGAACATTGTTGCAGTGAGGTGCTTGATGAGCAGTGCTTAACTTGGGACTAATGTATCGTGTAGACGGGTAGAGTACGCATTAATTTTAGCTGAACCACATTTGCTTGAACACACTGTGTTGTGCAGTTTTACTTTTAAGTCACTGGTTTGTTATTCTACAAATATTTGACCAGAAAAACTGAAACTTGTTTTCAGTGATTTGTAAATGAAAGTAGGTTAGATGCAGTATGACCAGAAATGTCTCAGATGCATTCACATCCCTGCATTACTTACTGAATCACAGTGTCTGTCTGTATCCACAGAACAATTCAAGAACAGCTGAATGAATTTCCATGCAGTTTGTTGTTGGGGAGTTCAGTTAGAATTTATTAGTTGTTGTCCTTCACTCTTAGGAACTGTTACACCTAAAATATAGATTTAATTTCTCTGAGTAAGTGTTTAATGGGAATGTAAATGGACTGATACCAGGGTGTTGTTTTTAAGGTAAAGAACACCAGTTGGTCATTGTTGTCACTAGCTTCTCTGCACAAATTCAGTTGTGACAATCCTTTACATCAGGCGACTTGTGTGTTTAATCAGTTTTCTCACAGTGACACTGCAGTTACATTTTCCTGAATTTGAGGCATTCCCCATCTAGGACAACAGATGTGCCCTAGCACAGTACTTCAGGACTCAGTGGTTAGCTTGTTATATTTCACATGTATTGTCACCAATAAACTTCTGTGTATTACAAATTATATGCAGTAAAGTTCACAAAAATGTAATTCAACATGTGCAATTTAAACACCTACTTCTCTCTAACAGTAAACATCTTTCTGTTATAGTCATTTATATTTCATGAGAGTTTTGAGGTTCTTGAAGCACTATAGCTGAGGTTTCCATTCTTCCGGGATGTGTGTATGATGCTGTGTAAGCAGGTGATCAAGTCAGATTCTTTCCCTCAAAGCACTGGGATCCAGTTACCTGTTGATGCAGCATCATATCGCAGAAAAATGGTATCTCCATTTATATTTACCTTGTTCACTTTCGTCTGATTATCTGTTGTGGCACATTCGTTACAGAAATTTGTATAAGGGATCACTTAGCATCACCATTTCTATCCATATCTAACAACTCGTGTCGCGAGCAGCTGAACAAATTTCAATCCATGTTCATTTCAGTAATCTTTAATAGAATTTGTTCACCTGCTCCAATTTTGGTTAAAATTAGGTGGCAGTAACAGAACTTCAGATGAAGACCATTGCATATTCCTGCATGTGCCTCAGACATAATTCATTGAATACTTATTGGAGCATACAGTGTCTCAAACAGTAGCAGACAGATGAAAACATGTAGTATGCACAGTGCATATTTTCTGTGAGTCTGAACAGTTCTGAAGTTAATTAAACAAAAGGGAGTAAAGACATCAATACCCATTGTTTGCATAGTTATTTTATTGTTGAATTATGAAAAGAACCTCCTGTTATATTCACTTAAACGATTAATTCATGGAGGATGATTCTTCTAGAGAATTTAAGATATGACATTCTCCACCTCTTGGGGCCTCATGGTTCACAAGACCTACCACTGGACCCAGTGCAGAACCACATCATTTGAGTCTGCATCCTCATATGTTTCTTTTAAGATTCATTTTGGTATTGTTCCATATTTGGGTAAATATAGAATATGTACTTTAGATAGGGTATGTTGTTCATCTGGCCCCCCCACTTCATGTCGACTTCCCTATTGCAATGAACTTGGCTGATACAGTGAGCCAACTGCACCCACGTTGTTGCAGGCAGGCTGTCCTCAGTCTTGGTGGATGTACCACAGGAGCATTGCATGTTTCTGCTCAATACATGTGTTGAATATTGATCCTACAAGAAGTCTGATAGTAAATGTAGATGAAGTTTCCTAACACACCTCTTACGAAGGTTTTGAGCAGCAAGTCCCATTTCAAACATGGTGAGAAGGTGCAGAGGACACATTCTAATGGAGAAAAACCTAGATGTAATTGGTGCTAGATTGGAGATGTCTCCAAGAAAATTGTAGGTTCAACTTGCACAGCAAATGGGCATGTCTGCATCAGCCCAAATTGCAAGAATACCACTACATTTACATCCAAATAAGACAACTCTTGTGCACAGTCTGTATAGACACATCACGAAGTAAGGTTGGGTTGGTGAAGTGGTACCTTCGTGCAATGCATGATGGAGGTTGTGTTCAGGAATGAAGCTTGGTTTAGACTCAGTGGATATGTGAATTCTCAGAATAACAGGTTACCCACGTTAATCCATGAAGTGCCATTACATGATGTTACGGTTGATGTGTTGTGTGCTTTGAGAGCACCTAGGGTCATTAGGATACATTTATTCCCTGAGACCATAAACTCAAATTGATGTGTTGTACATATTCTAACATCATTTTTTGAATGCCTGTTCAACTGTGAGAGGTAGATTATGCCTTTTTTGAGGAAGACTGTGGAACAGTTTATGGCATTTCTGAATGTAAAATTTACTGTGTGCTGAATTTTTAATTTGGCTAAAGAGTGCATCATAACACCATATATTATTTAATTAGAAATCATGTCATAGCACAACATATAATTCTGAATGCTGTAATTTAGATTATCCTAAATTGCAGTGTTTATTACTGTGTATTCTCGAGTCCAATCCACATCCATTTTACAGTTTCAGAGGGCTAAAAAATCAGATGCGGATTAGAATTGCATGCAGATTAGATTCACGGTCATGAGCTGGATTTTGGAAAAATGATAGAGCCACTGTAAATGCCATAAGAACAATACAATACAATAATTTATTATTTATAATATTATATAATATATATAATTTATTATTCATCAGACTTGCCGTCATCACTCATAACTGAATCGTTATCTGTTACCCAGTCACTATCATCAGCTGTGGTGCGTTTGTACCGCTGGCAGTTAAATGGCCACTTCACACACGGCTCGTTAGTCGGATAACAGTTAAAGCATTGGTAACATCCAATATTATTCAATCAGTCTGCCTTGTAGGCAAGGGGCGGTTGAAGGAAAGGTGCGGATTAGAACCACGAACTAAATTTTTTTCGTTTAAGAAATCGGCAAAAACTAGTGCGGATTAGATTCGAGAATTTGAGTAATTTAATGGACTCCAACCAATTGTGTGTAATCATCATTCACATGCATACAAATTAATTCTGTCTAACACATTTTATTATTTTCGAATGCTACATGAACCATAAACTCAATCCAGTATGTTACACTTGGACACCACATGTGCTGTGAGGGTATGATTTTTGATTAAATTCTGTGTGTGGTACACTGAACAGTTTTTGTGACAGCATAGTTAGCAGGGGATTATGGCTTCCTTGTTTGCCAGATTTAAACCCATGCAATTTTTACTTGTTGGCCATCTTAAAGAATAATGTTTATACATGGTACAAATCATTGCACTGGAGAGTCTTAAAGAAAACACTCAACACGTAGTGTTGTCACTCTCACCAGCAGAACTTTCATATGCACTGAACTATGTGTTTCTTATGTGTGACATGTCTGTGAGCTGAAGGAAACAGTTTGCAGTACATTAATCTACATGGGCCCCACCTCAAAGCAAAATAGTGTTGGGCACTATGCTGTCTGCCATCATGTGAAATGGTCCATGTGGTGGTGAGCAGCATGGGCCAGATGAACGAAGAACTGTGTATAAATACCCTTGTGTGAATGATTCACACCCTGGTTTTCAGGGTTACCAGTGATGTCAGACCATATTTGTCATGGTTGTGACAGAGGTTGATAAAGATCTTGTTTTGTGAGGTATGCTCTGAAGCTGAAGGATTGGTTGAGCATCAAGCATATAATTTGGCATAGCACAACCAGATTGCAGCACTGCCATAGATGAAATTGATGCTTGGTCTACTGTAAAAATACAGAAGTGACCAATGGAAGACACTGGAGTAGCACATGAATGCCATGGCCACCCATGAAATAGTGAGCACATCACTGGTGTGTGTGTGTGTGTAAAATGTCATTAACACATTATTTATATATTGAATAAATTAGAATCTTTAAAGATGTACATACAGGAAGTGATTGTTATTTTACCAGAAGCAGCTTTTGATTTACTTTACTGTTGTTAATGTTGAATTTATAAGCAGCAACAATGATGACAAAATTTCTAGTAATTTCATGTGGTAAATTGATAACCCTGAACTTTTAGCTCACTGTCCATTTTAAGCACTGCTGTTACGGCATGTAGTAGGATGATGGCACATAATAAGGAGAAGAGCATTTTGGGTGCTAAGTAGAATGGAAGTAGCTGCTCATAGGAATGGAACTGGTGTATGTAATTATTTTCCTGTCACCTGTTGATATATTTTGTTGACTGACCATTAGAGTCACCTCTGTTCTGTCCATGTTGCCTGTACCTTATACATTTATTGTGATGTGTGGACTAATGATGAAATATTTCAGGTAGACTCAATTCAGCATTCAGAATTCTACATTACAGCTGGTTTTTAGGTCTGTTGTTTGGAGTAATTTTTTGTATTTTTCCTGAAATTAACACCGAACTGTATATTATCATTCCTCATGTATGTGGCCAGTTCTTTGACCAGAAGTAATAATCCATAATATAATTCATGTTGGGTTTTACGTTTTATTTTAATATTATTAGTGCAAGTAATTGTTATATGTTGCCATCACAGATTGTTTGTTTCCTTTTGAAATTGTATGTCATTTAATTATCCATTGTGATAATATATTTACACTGTGCAGTAATGAGTAAGCATGTTCATTTGTGGATAAGGCATTGGTTACCTTTGTTATCTGTTAATTTTTTTTAACATATTTGCATTATGGGTTGGTTAAGACTGCTTTTTTTGTAGTGTCTGTGTTTGCATGATAGTGTCTATTTTTCGTCAGTTTGCCATGTGTTGTGTTGGGTAGTGTTTTTACATGTTTATAAGGTTTTTTTGGTATACTTTTCTTTTTCTAAAACAATTGTTTTGCACACACTCAGTTTTCTGTCTCTGCATGTAAGGGCTTTCACACATTGTTTGGTTTCATTACGAGAGAAATGCTGACTGTTAAATGCCCAATCAAATCTGTATGGTGCATGGTCAAGAATCTCCCATTCATATTGCTGACACAAGTATTCAGTGTGTCAAACATGTGCGTGTGTGTGTGTGGGGGGGGGGGGGGGGGGGGAGCGGGATCGTGAGCGCGCTTTTTCCCGTCTGACGGAAAACTTTTTTAATAGAAGCTTTTTTTTTGTCAAAAATATGAACAACGTCATAAAGTGGTTTATA
>Ga0123352_10009484_pt1 | contig 15223 bp, 3 predicted proteins | sample TergutLab28metaG_FD_89700 | JGI IMG/M metagenome (GOLD analysis project Ga0123352, IMG submission 89700) | Labiotermes labralis P1 segment gut microbial communities from Petit-Saut dam, French Guiana - Lab288 P1 | ecosystem: Host-associated > Arthropoda: Insects > Digestive system > Gut ... | reverse complement strand
CTTCTTGCGGTTCCAAATACTGCAACCTGCACAGCTGATATGTCACGTGACAATGCGAACGTCCTTGACAGTGGAATGCAGTGTTCACTGTGCCTGCGTGACGCTTTGTGTAGTCAGCTATGTTACGTCACCGCTGTGCTTTCTCATGTATAATGCTTGTAACCCTAAGGACAACTTTGAAACGAGTGCGAGTGTTTTTGTAGTTCAATTTAATGACTTTATGTCACTCACAAGTTAGTTTGATGTTAAGTAAAGATATTAACATTACAGAAACCACATATCCCTGCCAGTTTTAATATGTATTTGGTAATCAATAAGTGTGTAACTGCTGTCAAAGTTTCAAACTTCTCTGGCCATTATCTCCGTAAACGTTCAACTTTGGACATAGGTGTTTTGGGTTATATCGGTATACTTTAACACGAGGAACACCCTCCCGAAGTCTGGCACATTCCTCCTGGGACACGCTGTGTATATATATATATATATATATATATATATATCAGTTACTACCACGGCATACGGTAATTCGAAGACACAGTAAAGAACTTGTACGTTGGATACCGCAAAAACAAATTAACAAATGATATAAATTTATTCTTGATTTTAAGCTTTCGCCTTGTTTTATATGTAATATGTTTTCTTTTGGGTAATTCCCCGGCGTCTGAATTCTAATAGCCGACGTTTCGGAAAACTATCAGTTCCATCTTCATAGGCAGGTGGATGAAGTATGACAGGGGTTGGGATGTGTGGTGTATTTATACCTGACAGGGTTCTGGCAAGCAAGTGGAGGAGCCAATGGAAGGCGAGTGACGGGATAGGGGCGGGTAAGTGCACATCAGGTGTGGAAGGGGGAGGAATATAAGTGCGTGTGCGGGTGGGGTCACTGTAGTGTACTTGGTGGCTGTCTACTTTTCTTGAGTTTGTGTAGCAGTGGTTCAACCCGACAAATCAGCGGTTGCTGAACACAGTTTCAATCATGACCACATCATCAGATTACAGGACACTAAACTCCTCTCCGCTAAAACGGGCTACATGGATCGTCTCATCAGAGAAGCCATCGAAATAGAGATGCATCCTAATAACATCAACAGATATGGGGAATTCAACCTCAGCAAATCCTGGAAACAACTGCTACACAAACTCAAGAAAAGGAGACAGCCACCCAGTACACTACAGTGACCCCACCCGCACACGCACTTATATTCCTCCCCCTTCCACACCTGATGTGCACTTACCCGCCCCCATCCGGTCACTCGCCTTCCATTGGCTCCTCCACTTGCTTGCCAGAACCCTGTCAGGTATAAATACACCACACATCCCATCCCCTGTCATATTTCGTCCACCTGCCTATGAAGATGGAACTGATAGTGTTTTCCGAAACGTCGGTTATTAGAACTCAGACGCCGGGGAATTACCCAAAAGAAAACATATTACATATAAATTTAACTTATCGTGGTTCTGAAATTTGTAACCAGCTGAGCTCATACATATTTCTATTTTACTTTATGGTTTTCCGGGAACGGACATCTACCCATCGCACGGACCTGGACTCGCACTCAAACCCTCTCATGGAACCACTAGTGCGCCCGCCAAACAACAGGCGCTTAAAACGAAGATGGACATTTGACGAGATACACTAAAGAAGCGTCGCTGGGCGCCTCCTAGACCACCGCCAAATGGGACAGCGCATTAGCTCATAGGAAACGGTGTAGTGTTGTTTTCTGATTGCTAATTAAGGAAAATAAAAAAGAATTACTTTATAGGTCTACATTTTGTATTTTGAATCCCTAAATTATTGTAAAGCTTGATAACAGTTTATATACAAAATGCCGAAACGTGTGTCTGCGGTCTAAAATACGTAACTAGTTGTGATAGACTATCACTCTTTTCTTCTGGGTATATATGTACAACGTGATGAGCAAGAGAAAGATTGCAATATATTGAAATAAGAATTGTCGTCACCTGTAAATATGCTAACTGTGAACCTCACGTACGGCCTGCGATCCATTCAACTACAATGCGCGGAAAAGTACTCCCCCCAAATTTGGGTAAGGATTATTGAATGTGAGGCAGAAGTCCACAAGTTTTCAAAAGCCCAGGAACCACTTTAATAAATCTGGTCTCCAGAAATGTGACAAGGAGGAATTTTCACATGTAGGACCCCAAAATATTAGGCGCCATCTTACAAAAATTTAGTCTCAAAGGCGTCCTGGCACCAGAGATTTCTGTACTCGCGAAGTAATAGCCATACAACGTATCAACGAGCTTCCACCGTTCTCAATATGGAAACAGAAAACTCCCAAGAAACTCTGGTACGGTACGTATAGTTCAGTCTACACAGTGTCATATCCCAGAAGACTGGAATATTCATCAACACGAATGCAACAAACATAAATTTAATTTTTCTTGTTTGAACTCTGCAGACGAATTCCCTATGTGAATATTAATTTCAACTTGTTGAAACTGCGTAGTGCAGTTTGTATACCGACCGACCTCTGTTCCCTGCAAAGTGGCCAGCCAGTCTAATGGATGACACGCCCTAGATCACGCCCAATAGCAACATTTTGCCCATGATAGAGTGTTATGTTGCCGGCGGCGACATTGCAAATAAGAAAGAGCTTTCAATCTTCTCTCTGGCAAAGCCAAGATAGGACGCAGTAGCAATTTTGAAAACCTATGCTGATTGTTTTTGGAGATGCATATGATATTCCTCATTCATGTTGTACAAAGGTGCTAAAATGAGAAACGGTTCAGCCGACTGGATGTTTAATAAATTTTTCTTTCTTATTATCATTATCTTTACCTACGTGATTTTAAAATACACCATGATAAATTCATATATATAATTGTAAGCATCTTCTCTTCTGAGTCACAAGAACCAAGCTCTGGTCTAGGCCTCCTAGTTGTTGAGGTTCCTAGATCACACACACAGATACACCCGATAGGAGTTACTCTGAACGAGTTAGCAGCTCATCGCAGAAACCAGTGCCAACTCAATACACAATAAACACAAGAAATTAACATCCAAGTTGTCAGCGAGATTCGAACCCGCAGTCCCAACAACTGAGCGGCAGCAGACCTGCGCCTTAGACGTCACAGCCAGCGGTATCGGCTAATTATGCGTAATTACACACTATACGTATTCATTCTTCTGTATACGTATTTAATTTCACCTTGCTTGCATGCAGACAAAATATTCCAGAAGTTACCCTCACGGCAGACCTGCCCTAGATATAATACAGAATGGGACAAAAATACACTCCTTACTTTCAGTAGGGCATTGTGAAGGGAGGGGAGGTCGTAGAAGGGTGAGGTTGGGTTCGAAAAGTGCAGGTAGTTGGGAAGTTCCCGTTACAACACTCCGCAGTCGTAAAGATGGTGTGGTCCAAAGAGCAGCGCGCATTTGCCGTCGAAACCTACTTTTCGCAAAGTCACTCTATCGTAGCAGTGCAGCGTGCGTTCCGTACTCGCTACCAAATCCCCCCTAGGGACCGAGTACCGGACCGAAAATCCATTCTGTTGTGGGTTAAGAACTTCAGGGAAATGGGAAGTGTGTCTGAAAAAAGATGAGGACGACCACGGACCTCTCGAACACCAGAGAACATCGAGGCTGTCAGACGGTCCGTTTTGCAGTCTCCCAGGTGCTCTGCACGCAAACACCACGAAAACAAATTTAAAACTTCCCATGTTGTAGTTTCAGAATCCAAAAATAAAATGTTTATATCTCGAATAGATTTTTGTTATTCACCTTAAAATTTATGGAGGTTATTTTGCCTCACCCTGTATTATCACTCCTAAATGTCTGTCTCCTTCCGTCGGGAGATGTACAAAAGTAGCAAACGCGCTCATATATAATGTGATGTCTTATTTGTTTTGGAATTTACACATAACTTACTTAACAACTTTACAAGTAGCTCAGAATACGCCGTAGAGTAATAGGACAATTGGTAAACAAACAACTCAAAGGCAAGTGGATAAAAGTAGACGAGCTCTGATTTTCAGTATTGTTCCCGGTGACATAATTTCTTGGAGGGACTGAGAACAATCATAAAATACCTCTGGCAAGATCACCATTATCCTGCCCAAAATTTGAACACAAGAATTTTTACATATCGTGAAATGTTCTTGTCTTTACGAAGACGTTGTATAGGTATAAGAATTCGCTTAATGCCTTACATGAATCAAACTCCTGCTCTCCCATTATCAGACCCTTACGCATATAGAAGAATTAAAAACTCAGTTAACACAACTCCATTTTTCTAAGACAGATAAGTTTCGATTCAAAAAATAAGGTCCCAAAATTAAAAACATAGAACTTAACAACGTGCTGCTTGGAAAAGGACGTGGCTCTATTCTGGGGTTTAGTGTTAGATTATTTCGTATCAATGGCGGAATCGATCGGATTTAGAAAGAGAATAAACTCGGAGAGAAACCTGCTCCAGTGTCACGAAATGACCCAGGATTCAAACCCAACCTCTGATCTCAGAGGCCGACATCGAACATCCTGAAGTATTATAGCTCAACTCGTAACGCAATACCGCTCCTTAAGCAAAACACACTCGCCTCTGACACGTTTGTAATTAAATGCCGACCCCTTTATAAGAATTATTTTCCATTCATGGCATCGTAAACCACCTTCAGATGCAACATAAATATATGTGACACTGCATCGTAAGAGGTTTGCCGATGAATTCGGTGACAAAGAAAGAATCTGTAGACGTCCCTGTAGTTGACCTGCACAGTACTATAGGTACCTAAAGGCCTGGAAGGAGCAGTGAGGCAGGAGATAGAGATCAATGACAACAGCGATGGCATTCAGTACTAAGATTGAAGTGAACTGTTTAGAAGGCTGTCAACTCTCCTTCTCTCTGTCTCTTGCACATTCTTCTCTTGAAGACTCTGTAGCTTAGACTACAAATCGGATTAATCCCAACCTAATGCACGCTGTTCCCAACGATGCTCGTATCTATGGCGACAAGGGGGACTGAAGAGTGAGAACTGGGCACTGCTTGACAAATGACTGTCGGCCTTACGTCTATTATTCACAAGTCTTCTTCGTATTGTCGTGTTGTTAAGTACAGCTGCTGTAATGCCAGCCACCTAAGTAAGGCATCACGTCTCTTGAATCATATTTGGATTTTATATTGTCAACATGTGCAGTAACTGCAGTAACTGCAGTAAATGTGTCCCATTCCACACCATGACGACATAGCCAATAGTAGCAGCAGACATACATCTCTCCACTCGTTTCGAATGTTGGCGCTGTATGGCTCAGTGGCCAAAATGAAGACCCGGCCGATTTAGTGTCATTGAAAGAACAGCTGGGACCCAATGAAAGGGAGGCTGCATGGGTCCAGGCGCTGGTGTGGATATTTCGCGGAAGAGAATTTACGTATGTATTAGTGCGTAATTTAACGATCTTCATTTCTCAATTTTACTTTGCCGAAACCACTTTGATGTGTAAAATAAAAATAACCACTGAAATTACGTAACAGGGAGGAAATAACTGTACTAGATTAACAACTACTAGCTTTAAAAAGAAGACTCTTCCTTATAGACTTTTACATTGTATCACGTTTCATTTAAAAATAAATATACAAATTTGCGGTGAATTTTGAAACATTATTAGTTTGTACAAGTGGAGTGAATAATTGCAAATTAAGAACACGTAAATCTGGCAGGAAAAACTCGTTCAAAAAATACGAAAAAAATAAAGACTTTAGAAAATGGTGAATAAGGGAAGTCGGAGATTTCAAAATAATTATGTTTATTGCATCGTGCATCATTGTGATAGCTGAAGAATACAAGACCAACTTGATGTCACTTGCTATTTTATTTCACTTCTTATTTGCTCAGCATGTTTCGGACATTAATTTATCCATCATCAGGAGCTTTCGACTGTGCTGTTGAATAACCACATCTGTCGTTTTGTTCTCGGTTTGTTGTGTGTTGGAGATTTGGTGCGGCTGGATTTGAGTGGTGTCCGTGTTGCAAGCTCCTGATGATGGACATATTAATGTCCGAAACATGTTGAGCACATAAGAAGTGAAATAAAATAACAAGTGACATTAAGTTGGTCTTTTATTCTTCAACTATTTCAAAATACAGCTATCTACAAACGGAGAGAGTAACTGCAAATCACAAAAACACAAGTTAAATATGGCAGCGTAAAATTCTTTCACCATTAAGAGAATACAAAATAATGACGTTAAAAAATGACGTATAAAAGATATCGAAGATTTCAAATTAATCTGAAGAGACAGATATGGAGCTATATCGTGACTGATGACGCCGATGTGTGCATTTCTGAACCGACTTAATAACAAACAATGGAATAAGAAATTGCATTAAAGAAATTTAAAAAAAGTAGTAACTATTCCGAATATCATATTTTTAGCTAGTCGAAAAAATTATTGGCTGAGACTATACGTGTATCTAGCTTACAGTCATAAAGGAAAAACACGTTTGCCGTCTCTTTGAAAACAAGACAAAACTACTGAACGTTGTAATGTACCTCATTCGACCTTGTGTATTGGAAAGCATTTTGAAGAATTGTTACCAACTGTAGAACACTTACCTAATTTCGTGACAAATTTAGACTGTCGCACAACGAAACTTCCTACTTTATGGAATATGACAATTTCACCTACTGGACACCCACGACTCGCTCTGTCTCTTAATTTATAACATCTGTAGAAAATCAACAACGATTTTAAACTCGGTGTAAGATTAGTGTCACAGTGAATGAAGTCCGTGTATTTTTCTTTAACTTTCATATTCAGTGTAAATACCAAATCTTATGCCAAACGAAACCTTATCATATATCAGATGTGAGTAAACGCGTTAATTTTAAAATATTTATGGATTCATCTTCAAACGCCTATATGTAAATAAAGTAAGACTAGTCTACATTTAATACCAAGTATTCTCTATGAAAATAAAGAAATAAAACTGTCAGATAAGTTACAACTAATACCTGAAATCTTTTCTATCTAACAGCTAAGTCATATATTTCCTCATGTCACCCACAACTTTTCGGAATATAAATACGTCTGCAATCGGAAGTTGAGTCAGATTAATTTTCAGTAAACGTCTTTTATTTCCTAGACACCTAGCTGAAACTTAACAAGATGGCATTTGTCGCACTCTGTGACATACGTAGCACAATACTTTATCCAGAAGTCTCTTGTGTTCAAAATGTCATACGGTCATGGAACAGGCGCAAATATAACATCCTTTATGCTCATGAGAAAAACATGACCTTCTCTGTTCTAATTCTGACGAAACTCACAGGGTTTTATAAAGATTTTCCCCGAAATTGGACAATAAGTGTGCATAACAGAAACTCGTTTGCGCCCCAGATTAGAGCACGGATTTCACGGCGCCGATTTTCATAAAACTCACAGACGAGCAGCACCAGTTGCGGACGCTTCCTGAATCGAATTTTATCTAAAGAGTTTAGACCTTTTAGAAAATAAGGTAAATATTTATTTATTGTATCTATTTCATTTGTATATTGTGACTTAGACTAGACTTATTTTCACGAAAATAACAAGTAATCAGCCGAAATGTAAGTTACTGCGTTCGTGTTACTTTTTCTGACAACTAATTGGCGAAAGACCACAAAAATATTCAAATTTCTTCATCGGAAGATTCGTGGGCTCTTGATTGTACCTAACAATAACTACAATTTGGTACTGTATTCACTTTTCCACGGTATGTTCCGTGGACCTTAGGTTTTCATTAACCATGCAGTTTGTTAACACAAAATGGAAGTAACAAATTCAGACCAGTGTTTGGAGCCCTGAACTTCTCAGAATACCCATATATTCACCATCGTTCTATGTACCTCACGAGACCCGCATTGTCTCTAAATGCAGCTGTTTTACTCTCTCTCTCTCTCTCTCTCTCACACATAACTTTGTACGTAGCATATCTTTTGTGACCTGGAAAATAAAAGAACTCAATAAAAGTTTACCTTATCAGACTGTATGCTAATGCTTTGTTAGGCAACGCACTGAGTATAGTCGAACAGCTCCATGAATTATGTACACAATGGAGTTCGAAGCGACTTACATTGTCCCTACCGAATTATATTGTGGAAATGGGATACGCTTCCTTGTGTATAAAAACGTATGGGCTAGACGTGAATACATTATATTCAGTTGTTTTCGTCCTTAAACTTAGAGATCGTTTTATTAATATAATATAGAAGTCAGTCATACTTTATTCATGAATTCGTTTTAATTGTCTCTTGGGCTGGATAAATTGATTAACAATAAAGTTAAGTGATTCCCTCTGCGACGGGCTTTACTTTGGTTATAGTGGCTTGTAAAGAATGCATGTTAAGTTTGATGCCTATTGGACCAAGTATCATCCTGAAAACTGAAGATCAAATTCCAACTAGATGCCACTTATTATTTTATTATGATTATGTTAGGCGCAACATGTTTCGGGCACCATTATGCTCATCATCAGGAGCTCACGACGATAGCGTTGGTAACACGACTCTGTCGTGTTACAGCCTTCGGTCCGGACACTTATCCATCCTGCATGCACTTAACTTCCAACCAGCAGCAACTCGAGAACCAGACGGCCTCTGTAGTAACCAACGCTATCGTCGTGAGCTCCTGATGATGAGCATAATGGTGCCCGAAACATGTTGCGCCTAACATAAGCATAATAAAATAATAAGTGTTATCTAGTTGGAATTTGATCTTCAGTTAATGCATGTTAAGGTTTAACCAAAACGCACATAGAACTGTGTGTATTTTCATGCACCCAACATGAAATATAAATATAAGTGAAATGTGTTAATTTCCTCAATATTATCAGGAAATATCCAAATATTGTACACAATTTACTGGTCTATGCCCTCACATCCCGTTCCTTTAAGACCCATTTTAATATTTTTATGCATGTCGTTGTTTATAATATGGCTTTTTCCTTCCAAGATTCCCCCAGCCCAGAATTTTGTATTCACTTCTCATCTCCCTTTTTCGTGCTCAGGGTTCCGCACCTCTCAGATTCCTCTAATTTATCCCTTTACTAATGCGCTGTGAAAATTTTATATATTGAAGTTCCTCATCATGAAGCATTACTATCACTTATAAATAAACTCCCCTGCACCCCAAAAAAATATTATAATTCCAAGTTTATCTATAAATTCACCCTGTAATTACGAAGTGCTACAGAAAACTAAAGTTACAAGTGCAGTTATGGTAGGATTAGAGAAATGTGACACTTTCTGATAAAGCCGAAAAACGCGACGGGTTAAGGTAATGTGTCAGGTGTAAAACAATTAACATGCGCTGTATTTATTCCCCCCCCCCATAATCGCCCACAGAAAACATTTTCCTTTTCCAGATGCGACTAATTCAACGAAGGAGATATTTCCAATTTTTATGGTACACAAATTTCATTATCTTGTTTATGCTTTGCTATTGATATTTATTATGGTCCAGTCACATACGTTTAGACTCTCATGTCTTAAATTTCTAGATATATTTCAGCATTATTCTCCCAACGCCTTGATCGTCCAAATGGTAACGTTTCCAGGTTTTCCTTCTAAAATTTTGTATGTATTCATATTCGTTTTATTTAGTACTACATACCAGCTACTTGCATACAGCAGTGAACAGATGTTTAATACAACGTAATAATAGTCGGAGTCGCGATGTGAGTGAGAACGGGCCCACTAGAATCTCTGAGCTGATGCTTGACATTCATGGCTGTGACGCACATACATTACCGTGTGCTGCCAAAAGCAGCGCCGCATCTTGTTGAGATGCGTTTCAGGAATAAGTCCGTCTATTGAAGTTTACGATCAACATCTCTCAGAAATATCGTTTAAATCTGCAAGGCTGGATTTTTCATAGGTAGCAGAATCTGAAATTTTATAGGATTTGCTTCCGGCTGCTCTGTGGGGAAACACGTGTGGTGTGACGGAACCTTCTTACGTTCGATACTGCTCAGTGGAAGTGTAACGTATAATAACGTAAGGATCAAACAGCTCCTAAAAGAGTCTCAACAGAGAACAAAATAATGATAAAATGTGGAAGAAACGCGGATATAAATAAAGAAACCACGAAGGACAGGAGCGAAATGAAAAAAAAAAGAAATAATTTCCTAAAGAGAGAAACAAACTTCTAAGAGAAAAAAGAAATAAACTGTAAGTCAGAAAGAAGAATGTGGGGTAGACTGATGAAATGGTGTGTGTGAAGATGACTGTATGAATTGGTTTGTGAATATCCGGAAGAGAGACGGACGTTAGTAAATTGAAAGCACCACGTGAGATTTCTATTGCACTTCCTCTTTCCTGCCTATAAATTTTAAATTTCTTTTCAAGTAAAGAGTCACTTCTGTTGCTCCAATCTTTACGGAAGTGAAGGCCATTCCAATACAACATAAAATATGATCCGACTTGGTCAATTTCTGGAGTTACGAGATGACACAATACAAAAATAGTTCCAAATCATGATCGAATATTCAGATGTAAAGTTTTGAGTTTAAAATACGTCCACTTCTTCTCTAAAAAACCTGGTTTCTAAATATTTCTCCCCCCTAATTATTTAGCCGTTTATCAGTAACAATCAAATTATGAACAATAACTATAGTATTTCGTCTTGGTGTCAAATGTTTTTGTCCAGGTGTAAACAAAACTGAAATTGCACACAAAGTTTTGTAAACTGCAGTCCCTTCTCCTCCCAACGCAAATTTATGAAAAAACCTTTGTAATATGCGGGAGCTGGAAGACGGGAGGGCTTAGAGCGGGACATGAGGAAGGCAGAAGGCATGCTTTTACACCTCTTCATCACGAAAAAGTTCAGAAGAGGAATGAGGAATGGAGATAAATAGCGATTGGGTTTCTGTAATAAATTTCAGTACACTTTACCTTTCTGGAACAATTAAGCATGATTTTGTTTACAGCAACCATTGTCGAGGTTTTTCTTTAAAATCCAGAATCGTCTGAAACATTGTTACTTGACGTACATGGTAGGCATCTGATGGATGAAGTTTTTTGAGGGGGTAACAGCTTCCAATGGGCCATGGCCTCTTCATTCACGAGGTTTCTAGATCACATACAACGACGCACCACAATCAGTAGGACTTCTCTTGACGAGTGATCAGCTCGTCGCAGAGACCTCTACCTGACAACACACAACACTTACAACAGAAAAACATCCATGCCCCCGGTGGGATTCGAACCCACAATCTCAGTAGGCGAACGGCCGCAGAGCTACGCCTTAGACCGCGCGGCCACTGGGACCGGCTGATGGAAGAAGTTAGGCTACAAAATTAAATTACTCCACTATCATGTTCGCCTATTCCGTCATGGTGACGCAGATTTCCGGAAGAAATAGAAGTTAGTCCTGAATAGTCCTGGGAGTGTTGCCACTTACATTTGACATCCACTTGGGATAGCTTAACCTTCCCAGCGTCCGTACATCTGGCAATAATGGAATGACACTGTACGGTAAGAATAATAGAGGGAAGAGCTGATATTCTTTCCACGTGAAGAGAACGGCCGAAGACACTGGATATAGGCCCTACCATTACGAAGGTCGTTAAGATCGATTCTGTACGTAACTGCTTACAACCAGCGTGCTATGAGGCCATCATACTTTTTCTATTATGAAGCATTTAAATGTCATACTCTACGTAATGAGCGTCAGTGGACATCAGCGAAATTATGTCACTACAGAACAAGAAATTAAATATCAGCTTTGAAATTTATTTATGAAAATCTCTAGAAAAAATCTTAAAACGCCACGAAACATGTAGCAAGTGTGGAGGAGAATAGACGTGCATGAAAATATTTCAACCTGAATCCCTAAAATAAAAAGAAGACTTGTGTGGTTAAGACGTATAGGATGTGACGAAATAATGCAGGATAGTAAGGAAATAATATATACGAAGCTCTGAACTGAATTTTTCTGGGTAATAACAGGACACAGTCATAGGCTTGTGCGGCGCTGCAGTAAAGATTCGAGTTACAAAAAAGAGGAGTTTTCTTTAAGCTGGTGATGGGCTATTAAATTTTGAAGAAAATTCTATTCCATAATGCTAGTTAGATGTTAAAGAAAACCAGTTCCCTACTCGATATGCCTCATCTTCATTATTAGGCAAAGCTGTACGTGGGAAAACATAATTGTTAAAAATTACTTTCTAGCACATTTGTTACTCAGATAGTATAAATTTATTCAACTAAAGTTTCCGATCTTGTGAAAGAAAACGTAAGTTTTTTTACTTGCTTAGAAAACAAATTCCTTTCTTCTCAGTCACTACATTTTTTAACTCTTCCTTATCTCCAAGCCACTGTACGCATCAGTTTAAAACAACGCACAAATATTCTTTAAAAACGCACCGTTCCCTATATTAAAATTATTCAGTTACCCTCTTCAAACTTAAAAGGGGCGTTTATGTTTTTAGGCAAATATTTCTAGTGTATAATTAAAAATAACGTAATCAAGGCACATGGGATATAGGAGACATACCTTTACATTTAGCTTGAATCAAGATATTAATCGGTAGTAGGCTTCACGCACAGATCGTTTTATCCCAGCAGCCATTTTATAGTGGGAGTCTGTGATGGTCACACAGTCTGTATCGAGGACGTGGCAAATAGTTCCTACCCAAGTCGGGAATCGAAACCGGGCAGTCACTATCTGATCGAGGTCTCCTTGCATTCCTTTCGAAATGTATTTTTATGCTTTCGTGAAAATTGCCCTCCTGACTTTAGAGAAAGGAGCGAGAAATTGAGTCGTAACTTGATGTTTAGAACACGAAAAGCACAGTGTGAGCAAAAATTATTGTAACTCTTCCCATACGTAACTGCGACGCAAAAAGACAAGATTTAGCACCCGAGTATTCAAAAATTAAGGTACATATATAAAAGTTTCGAGACATAATAAAATTAAACTTTATATGCGTTGTTCCGTGCATCTTAATTCTAGGTTGGAGAAATTCAACACGATGCAACAGTATGCAGATATTTATTTACTGCTAAATTACTCTACATATTTCGGGCGTCCCGCACGCCCATCATCAGGAGTACATCAAACTGTAGTTGCAGCCTCTGGTACAGATCATACTATCTACCGACGGTCACACACCAGTTCTTATTGGTCACGTTTGAGGAAGCTTGCTCCCCAGATAGTATGATCTGTACCAGAGTCTGCAGATACAGTTTTATATACTCCTGATGATGGGCGCGATGGACGCCCGAAACATGTAGAGTAATTCAGAAGCAACTAAATATCTACATACTGTTGCAAATCGTTGGATTTCTTCAACCTATTATAAATATTATTAAGCTATGTCTTTTAACTGCTTGATAATCAAGGAAGACAAATGACAGGAAAAGTATTGCACTGTCTCTATTATACCGACCGATTCTGTTTCGTGTGGACTTCGAAGACTCGTAGTATGTTTTAATTTACAATTTTATTAAATATGAAATATAATTTTCATTTGAGGGATTTAGCGACTGGCATGAACAATACTGTCAGAAGAGTGTTACTAGGTAATAATGGGTAATGGTCATATTAAGGTCATTCTACTCCCACCTCACAATAGAGAAAATTAATTCTAAATTTAAATAAGGCCTATATATTTTCTTGACATGTATTTGTATTCCAGGAACGCATTTATTCTAGAATTAATAATGCCAAAGAACCATTTACTCAATGCTGCCACAACACCCAACTTGTACGAAGAAATTAATCTGTGGCTATTTATAGTGTGACTTTAGCAAGGAATATATAGCTCCCTGATGATGATCTTAGGACCGAAATATGTCGGAGCCTTTTTAATGTTTTAATATGTAAATTTTATAAATGTTATATATGTGCAGTGTTTGGTGTAATAATTGAGTAACTCGACAACATACACGGCGTATCAATAAAAACAACAAAGAAAGATATTAAATTAAAAATAATATGACATTATTTATACTTCGTCTTGGGTCAAATTTTTACAAAATTAATGCAATTTGTGATCAGAAGATAACAAAAGAACAAATTATTATAAATAAATAGCGTGCTGAATCGGAAAGTGATAGAACCCATAATTGGACTTGGCACTCAGTGTAATAGAGATGTCGGGTAACAAACGGGCAGGGCCCCTGGTGCGGCGATACCAACTCAGCAAAAGCTTTCGACGTCACGTTCCAGCTTTAGGGGTTGGAGCACCAGCATTAAGTGAGGAGCTGGGAAGCTCAGATTTTTTTATTCCCTAGACGGAATTGGAGGAAAGGAGAAACCCGATAGGAAGAAGGAAGAAAATGAAGAAGAGCGGAAAGCAGAGGTAGGATTCTGCTCCAAGAGATACTCGAGTTCCTTTGGTATAGCAGATCGCCCACTGCTTCCATCCGACAGAGAGCTGCACTGAAGAGCGGCAGTGGCTCAGTATAATACTCAGCGTAACATAACGAGAAGTACTGCGGGTGTGCATACCCTATAAGATATTGACAATTCGTTTACACGCATAACATATCTTCACATGTGATTCGAAAGTAAGTTTTATGTGCCTTGGAATTATGAAAAGTCAATTTCATGTTAACTCAGCCTCGTTCTGTCTTTGTTGTATGTAATATTAGGTCAGCATACAAGTATTCTCAGTCAAACCCCCCCCCCCCGCCCCCGCAGCGTGAAATCAGAAGTCTCGTACGATTCATAGAATAAGCCACGACTATTTATCTAAGCGGTATTAACTGTCTGGTTTTCGTATCAAAGACGCAAAATGTTCTTTTTGAGGCAGATGCCGAATTTTTTTACCCTGTAACGCCTAGATGAATTTTAATATTTTACTCCCACCCTTTACGTTCCTGTACCAAAACAAAGAGCGATTTTTCCCAATGCAGTATGTAGCGTATACTTTAAATAATTTAGAAGGAATACGTTGGTTGTTGACATTGCGGGAGGAAAGGAAACTGAGGGTGTTTGAGAACATGGTGTTGAGGGGAATATTTGGACCGAGGAGGTAAGAGGTAACGGGGGAATGGAGGAGACTGCATAACGAGTAGTTAAATGATCTGTACTCCTCACCCAATATTGTGCCGGTGATAAAATCGAGAAGAATGAGATGGGGTGGGCATGTGGCGCGTATGGGTGTGGAGAGGGGGGTGTATAGGGTCTTGGTGGGGAAACCGGAGGGAAGGAGACCACTGGGGAGACCTAGGCGTAGGTGGGTGGATAATATTATGATGGATCTCCAGGAGGTG
>Ga0123352_10009482_pt1 | contig 15224 bp, 7 predicted proteins | sample TergutLab28metaG_FD_89700 | JGI IMG/M metagenome (GOLD analysis project Ga0123352, IMG submission 89700) | Labiotermes labralis P1 segment gut microbial communities from Petit-Saut dam, French Guiana - Lab288 P1 | ecosystem: Host-associated > Arthropoda: Insects > Digestive system > Gut ... | reverse complement strand
GACGCTTGTGAGTACGGTAATGAACCTTCGGGTTCCATGAAATGCGGGGAATTTCTTGACTAGCTGCAAACCAGTTAGCTTCTCAAGAAGGACTCGGCACCATGGAGTAAGTAAGTATATATTTTTTTTAACATTCCAGTGTACTGGTCAACAGCCGATTCCAGTGTTCGATGTAGGTCGAAGCATAAATCACAACCTTTTGTGTCTTCTAAGTTTTTTTTTTTTTTTTAATTTCACTACCGGGGTTGAGGGGCTGATGGCAGTCATCGGCTATCCGCACATTGGGTGCTACAGTGCGTGTGTTACTGTTCTTGCAAGGAACTTGGGCGCTATCGTAATCCGCCCTCGGAGGAGAACGAAGAGTGTCACTCATTGCACGTTATTTCACCTTGCATGACTCGCCTTGATAGGCGGACTGACCATTCTGAAAGTAGTTTTAGTACTCGCGGCCCCTCAGCCGTAGGTAAGCCTGTTGAAGTCGCGCAGCACATGGCCCACTACCGCAAGATTTCTGCGGGCCGTTAAAGATCTTTTACACTTGCCACACTTCCTTGCTCGCCGTCCTATGCCGGGAAGGCAAGAGACAACGGCTGTGCAGGCCCACGACGACGAAGATGGTGATGAAGTCATCATGAACACATTTAGTTGATACACTACAAAAGACAGCTGTACTTGGAACGGCGCTTAGCACATTAATTACTGCAATCTGACATTTGAAGCCTGAGTGGTGGTTTTCACAGTTTTTTAAAGAAAAGAGTCATGACAAAACTAATAATTATGTATAGAATGTATAAGATCTTACGGCTGCATTGACAGGGTCTATAACCACTTACAAACATGCTCCCAGCAGAAAAGAAAGGCTGTCTCAGAATGTCTAGGGAATGCGTACACTAGCTACTGGGGAGCGAGATACTTTAAGCGAAGAACCAAAGGGATCTCTGTATGGTTTGAATTGATTACGTGAAAACATTCGACAGCCTACCTAACTTAGCCACAGTCATAGATATTTACTGAGTATGGCCAGCTGTAAAATAGGCGGAGACGTCGAAAGAATGGAAGACTGAAATGTGGCTCTACTGCCCCGCATGGCACGTGGCTACTAAACGGAATATACAAGGGTCACGCTTTGTCTCCCATTACGATTCTGTTTTGCGATTATCACTAACCATCATGCCCAATAAACGAGCAGGGTATGAAGTCAAAGGAAAATATTCAGTCGTCTATTCTATGTGGATTAGTTGAAGGTATTTTCCAGAAATGGGACCGAGTTACAGCAGGATTTGACTATTGTCAAAACATTTAGCAACGACGTGCGAATGGAGTTTGGTCAAGACAAATGCACTATAGCAGTTTTCAAGAATGACAAGCTGGCTGACTGACCGGACAGTAAGTAGGAACGTGGGACTTAAGACGTATAATTATCGTGGATGGAAGAAGGTGGAGGTACAGATCACAGCCAGATGGACAGACTATTGAAGGAATATTACCGGCGGGTCAGGAAGATTCTCAGGACGGAGTTAAACTCGAAGAACAAGATGACAGCTATCAACACCTGAGCTGTACTAATCGACTGGTTAAAAAAAATTGAGAAGACAGACTGAGAAGCGAGAATTCTAACTATTGAAGGAATCCACCCGAAGGCAGACGTTAATAAGACTACATCGAAAGACGAAATGGTGGACAGGATTTGTCGAACTGGAGGCGGCATATATTGAGCTGCTATTGTTGGCCTCAGCGAGTACATAAAGGAAGGCAGGGATAGCCTTACCAGATTAGTGCAAGGATAATACACTGGGAAAGCTAAATGCTCCGTGCAAAAGGAAGCCAATCTAGTAAAACAAAATACATGAAACAAACTGCAGCCCAAAGAATCAAGGGTGAGCTTAAAGTTCAGCATGGAAAGCCAGAAGATAGAACTCGAGGAAACCAATGCATGGACAGTTCTGCCGTGAACGAAGGACCATAAATAGACGAAGAAAAAGAAGGGATTTGGTCAGAACCACTTGCTCCCAGGCCTTCCTTCGGCCGTTGAATTACAGAAAGTAGCACTGCATACATCATTCGTAAAGTGCGGGGGTAAATAGCTTTGATCTCGTGTTGAGATCTGGACTTAACAGAAGGCCGCTACACAATAATCAGTAGCCGAGAATAAATTTATTATAGTTACTGTCTATAATAATAATAATAATAACAACAACAACAACAACAATAATAAGGCAGCCCTCCATTAGCGTTTGTTGCTCAGAGTTCTGCAAGTTTCATGCTTGTTTTGTACGTAAGAGTGAACTTGATTGTATTTCGCTGAAAGTACGATTTTGCACATTATTATGTGAAGTGGACTTGCTTGGAAGGTTTAAGCCATGAAATTGCGAGGTCGAGTCGTGAAGCTGGGATTGCGTTTACTTCCTGTCACTGCATGTCATTGATTAGACCGACAATCCGTAGGTGTCAAATGTTTGCGTTGAAAATGATTTATTATAGTAAGGTTACTCAGAATGTTGTAGACTTGGTTTTCGGATTCACTTTGGAAATCTGAAGCAATAAAAGTACCGTACTTCGACCGTACAATTATATCAATTGACAGAATTGTTAAATAACGCAGTGATACAAAGGTTACAGTTGTATTGTTAACTCCGATGCTGGAGTGCTTTCAACTTAAGTCGGCGCGAAATTTAAATCGGCGTGTGTGTATGTGTGTGTGTGTGTATATAACCCATATTTGAAGGCACTTCTCAAGCTTTGTTTCAACGAATGTTAGGTTGAGTTCTGATTATGATACAGTGCTTTAGTTAATGTTTCAACGTAGTTCAACGAAATTAACAAGTTTTTGCCTCAGTTTATAGGGCTGACTTACTTACTTACTCCATGGTGCAGAGTCCTTCGTGAGAAGCTAACTGGTTTGCAGCTAGTGAAGAAATTCCCCGCATTTCACGGAACCCGAAGGTTCATTACCGCACTCACAAGCGTCCGCCACCTATCCCTATTCTGGGCCAACCCAATCCAGTCCACATAACCACATCACATTATATATACGAAGTGTGCCCGTTAAATGAGACAGCATTTATTACGAAAAAAAAAAGAATGAATATACACTGAGAAGTAATTACAAACCCCGCAGTATAATGGCTGCCACCTCCACACAATACTGAGGTCGGTTTTACAGGTCTTATAAAAGCGCGCTGTCGGTCCTGCAATGAGACCCCTATCAGTAGCTCAGTTACGCCACGTTCGATGTATGCGTCACGTTTCCGTTACGTCGCGGAACGTCACCGTTCAGTAAACCTTTCTCATGTTTAAACGGATATGTTCACACTGACAACGTCTCCGTGAAGTCTCAGTTCCGTTCCTTCGCCGTCTCGGAGCGGGAGTGTTTGACGGGACGGAACGTGTCCGAACCGGTATGAGCCTGCTCGATTCTGGTAATATGAACAGCCCAACGTCTCATCCAGTACGCTTCGGGTGTTAGCTTGCACAGAGTGCTGCCTGGTTTTTCTTCGGAAATGGACGAAAAACTAATAGAATTGGTGCGTAAATGTATATAGAAGTATAGTGACACTGTCTGGAAAGAAGAATTGTGGGGACAAGTAGGTGAAGAGTTGAAGAAAGCAGGCAAGTTCCAACTGCGCATATTGAGGTTACTATCATTCTGTTATCACCGAAGTTCTAATAATTAACAAATAACGGAAAATGCATTCCTTGGCAGTTACACGAATAGAATAGAGTAGAATTGAATTGAATGAATAGAAAATTATCTGTTATATTTCACACAGACTGTAAGATTTTTCAGGAAAGTCCCAACTTAGTTGAATATCATACTGATCTGACATTAAAATTCTTTCATACTGCCAAGTTGTCCGGGTAGGGGTTGGCAGAACTTCATCTTTTAAGTGTTTTATAATAGATTTGCAAACGTCTTGAACAATACTCTGTACAGTTGAATGTCCCACGCGTAAACTGAAATAGTTCGAAAACCATCTCCTGTAGCAAGGTACCTGAAAGAAATAAGATGTAATTAGTTAGCAAGGTTATTGATAACAATGAGTAAGAAGTATTTTTTGTAAAAAAATATCAATTACGCGAACGTATAACGAGAAATGTTTGAGCTGAAATTGCAGATCCACAATTATAACTGATTAGTAAATTAAATGAGTCAAAGTAAATAACTTACCGGTTTATTCGTAGGTTCAGAGTGTAGGCAGAGATGGGCTTCGTTGCGGTACCAGTATAGAAGGTATTTGAAGAAACTGACTACCAAAAGTGGTCAGTTTGCGTCAATAAAAAATCCGAAGTCGAAATATGCTGATGAGATGTTCGTGCGCCAGTATTTCCGTGAGACACTGCCACCAATCTAGAATTTGACGAAGAAGGCTAGACGGTTGAGGAAGTATCAGTATCTGTGTCTGAAGTTGAAATGATCAATTTTACAAGAAACCAAGGATACTTATTCATCAGAATATTCTTCTGGCTCTCCAGATGAACCTGGGATACAAAAAACGGCGTCTGTGATGCAAATTATGCTTCAGCCCGGGCGTCAGAATCTGCGCAGCTGAATTCGTCTACACCGTCCAATATGGTTACATATTATCGACAGTTTACTTCTCAATTAAATACGTAGTAAATTTTGTATTATTGCTTGCAGCAGTCTTTGTTCTTTTGTAACTGCAATAAATGTTTTTGAGTGAGATCACATTAACTTGAAGTGCAGTTAGCCGTAGACAGGTTGCTGGTTTCTCCACAGGTGATCACGTGCTCTGCCGGAAAGTGACTGAACACTACGTGCAGTGCGAATACAGACCAATGTGACGGAACGAAGATGGAACGGTGACGGAACCGAAACGCGACGTATAGTGTGAATTAGCCCGAATGTCGCTGAAGCGCTCTTCTTTTAGGGCCAGTTTGACCTTCGGAAGGGGGATAAAAAGTCTTATGCCAAATGTGGCCGGTAGAGGGGTTGGTGGATCCTATGAATTTGGAAGTTAGAAACTGCTTCACTTAGGGCTAGTGATCTGACGCATCGTCATGCAACAGTAGCCAAATGTTTCCGAACTGCTCGTTTCTAACACGGCGCATGCGCGAGTACAGACTTTACTCCAACTTAGTAGACTGTGTCATGCGCCGCATAACGACGTTTCGGTCAACAACGGACCGCATATACGACGGTGGTCCCATAAGATTATAATATTACAATACTGTATAATAATATGCTTACCATTGTGTTACAGTTGCCTACAGTATTCAGTACAGTGACGCGCTGTACATGTTTGTAGCCTAGGAGCAATACGCTATACCATATAGCCTAGGTGTGTAGTAGGCTGTTCTATCTAGGCCTGTGTAAATTCACTGTATGACGTTGGCAAGACGACGAAATCGCCTAACGACGCATCTTAGAACGACTCGTGGCATTGTTTACTGTGGTGCCTTTCGTAACAAACTGGCGGCGGATAATTCCGGTAGTATCGAAAGAAAAAGATCGTCTTGACACGCGATTTTTGCTAACAGTTATTCCACCGGAGAGAATTCGTTCGTGATCAACAAACGTCGTAAAACTGCGACAACATGTAACCCGATGCTCTCCTTGTTCAGCCCATTATGGAGTGCGCCACAAACCTCGAACAAATCTTCCTTGTCTGCAAATCTTTTTCCACACTTTTCATGGCCCTTTCCTTAACGGCTCCAAGACGTTGATCGAGTACCCTAGTGGTTTTTCTCCAGTCCTTCATCGCAGTGGGGCGAGTTTTCTCCACTTTTTCATTGGACCAAGCGGGAAGTGCCCGGCCTCGACGAGGTTCATTCTCCAGTTCACTGCCATCTTGAAAACGCGCGAATCGTTGGAAGACTGCACGACTCACTTCACCGAACACATTTTTCAGGTCACTGTACACTTCATTGGCAGTTTTCCCCGATTTAAAGTAAAATTTAATCACGGCACGTTGCTTCATGTCGATGCTTCTGACGCGGAACAAACACACTTAACTTCGATGGCGATAAAACGACACCCGCTGATGCTATAGAGACGAGTCTGTGCTCGTCCAGCTGTAAGAACCATTTACTATTTTACTAATCTGTTCGCAGGGTCTTCAGAAAATAGAGTCAGTCTTATTATTTAACAGGCTTCCTGTTTTTGTTTTGCGTCTTTATTAACACACAATTGTAACCAAAACCTGTAAAATTGTGCTGTATTGATACCACAACATATGTAAGCCTGTGTTTATTGTGACCTATTTTATTGCTCTGTGTTTAAAAGAAATCTTTGTTTCAGCTTGCTGAATATGGCGAGATAATTCGCCAAAACATGTAGCAGCCATGTTAAAGATCATATGCATAAGTTACAGAATAGTGCATTTGTTGATGTTACATGTGTTATGTACATCTACCACCGTATTGGGAAGGTCTGCTACATAACATTGCTTCAATTACATGTGTAAAATTTCAGTATGTAAAACAGTATAATAGTTTGTATGCTGATAAAGAGTTTAAACAGCAGTTTTTTCAATGTCATTTCATTTTGTACAAATACACCCTTGTTGCCCATGTTTTGGAATTTATAATGTTACATATCAATTAAGAATGAGAATATTGACATGTACACTTTGTTGTCAGATACTGCAACAACTTTCCCAAATTGGTGTGAGTGGAGTTGCTGTTGGAAAGGCACTACAGCAGTTATCACAACGTACTGAAGTTCTTCTCCACAATGTCGCAGTGGAAGAAACCAGGATGCACACTCAGAGGTATGTTTTGTACAAAGTTCTATTTTGCATTTTGAATTTAGCATAGCAGCAGGATATAGATATCTTGTCCAAGAAGAAATTGTAGTGAATTGAGCAATAAGAATGGTGAAAGATGATAAGTACTTGGGCTGGAAAAATGTTGTACATGTGCATATGCCATTGGCTTACTGCAAAATGTGACAAAGCTAAAAACAAAAATTACTGTAAATATGTTTGAAGGATCAACAGATCTTCGTACTCAGTTTGCAGTTAATTTTCATGGTGTTCTGTACCTTTTACAGAATTAAGAGGCACTCACCATAAGCGTTTTTGACATTGGAAGTATTCAAAAGTCCTGCATTCAGCTGTATAACTTGAGTGTTCCTAATTTTCAAAACAAATGACTTTACTTGGTTTTGCAGTAAAGTATTCAGTATGTTCGATATTAGGAAAGATGGGAGTTGGATGACAAAAGATCAGAGAACTATATAAAATGTAGTTTTCCCTTGTGTTAAAAACGAGTCATAGATGGATATCAACATTTTTTTTACGTCACAATTTTTTACAATAGAATAGCAAAGACAGAGTAATTTTATAAGGAGAAATGTTAGGTTAGATGTGCTCGAAACAGCCTTGAAGATAACTAACCCTCAACAGATTTTGGAGCTAACAGCTGGTTCTGGAACAGTGTTCTGTCTTTATTAGTGGGAAGTAACTGATAACTGTGAAAGAAACTCATTTGGAATTACAGATTTCAGAGTCCATAGAGATCTTTTTTTAGCCTCTAAATAGAAATACTGCTGTAGTACAAAGCACTTAGGTTTACTGGTATATATGGATGGCTTCAGCCACTGTTCAGTATGATTTTACTTTTGTTACTATGATTATACTGGTTTTTTTTTGTAGCACATTATTTTAATTTTGAGCCATTTCCTCTCACTGCCTTCATTGTCCAATGTTCTGTTTGTAACAACAGTTCCTGGCTGAACTTTCATATCAGTAGTGTTATTGTAGGACAATCGTAATTTGTAACTATCACTAATCTTCTTTGTTCCTCTTGTGTAATGTGCCAGACAAATGATATTCAGCCCTGTCTCACTATGTACACAAATACAAGTCTCTTTGTTGACTCAGTTCCACTCTGCAGATGGAGTCATTCTGTGTATGAATGGTCATATAACTTCATCTGTCTACATTTTTAGGTAGCATATGGGACATAGATGATTCTAAGCTGCACAATAGCAAGGATTCTGTAAAGCTCTTAATTTCTTTCTGTGATTGCAGTTTTGAGCTGTTACTGTGATTTCCAAATATTTTGATGTTTTCACATTTTTGAAGTGTCTGAATTTACATTTGATTTTGTCCTGCATTGTTATGACCCTTTGTGTTACATTTTACTATGCCAGTATATGATGACATATTACTTAAAATGTAGAATAAATATGAAATATGAGTTCATGTAAATAAGTGTTGGGTCAGACTGTATTGCTGTAATCATTTTTGGTATATATTTCCATCAATGAACTTCATTTAAATAACTAAGCAAACAAGTTCATCTGTATGCATGATTATTAGTACAACAAATAAGCACTTTCTTCATAAATGGAAATTCCAACCTACCTTGTTTTCAGAAAAGTACATTCTTTGTTGGCATCAATATTTTCAACAGTTTACCACTTACTCTCACAAGTATTGCAATGAAAAGGCACATTTTAATTAGCAGTCAGAAGGTGTTCCAATATACACCTCTTTTACTCTGTTTATCAATTTTCGTTATGTAAGAATCATTCATAATACTGAATATGAAATTTTTACAATTGTAGTTGTATTAATTGTGTATCTTTTGCATATTTTGCACACTTTGTATGGATATGAGTTACTTCACAATGTACCAATGGAATGTATGAGATTTCATTAAATGAGTGGAGTGAGTTATTATGTGGAGGTGTAAAAGTCACATTGTTACTGGCCCCGTTCCTGTTTTAGGCTGTTGATTCTATAATTGTAGTACTGTAGCTTTGAATTATTTCTTTTAAATTCCTAGTATTTCAGTTTTAAGTTCATCTTTTTTAAGTGCAATGGATTTATTCATATTACTTTTGCTTCAGGCATGGAGGTCAGCATTTGCTGGGCAGCTTGTATTCTGCAGACAACAGGCCTGCTACAAGACTAAAAGGTAGTGGAAGTAATTATCATGTAGTGACAATTGTTTTGGAAGAAGTAAGCTTGATGATGTGGATGGAACCTGTACCTGTAACAGTGTATTTTGGTTTGATATGTTCCATATTCTGGGTATTTTATGTCAGTATGTACGATGGGAAAAGCTCAAAAAGTCTGTGACTACATTCATGCACACATGTTGATTATTACACTTATGCTGACCGTGGAAGTGCTGTCTTATTTAGTATGTTCTGCTGTGGTTCATGTTTGCCTGTGCCTTGCAATGACTTGTGCTACTTGTGGAATAAGGCCTCCTCTTTTTTTACCAGGAAACTTTGTTGCGTATTCAGATTCACCGTCTCTGCTGGTTGCTGTTTCAGTACCAGTTGTACAGTTCTTTTTATGGAGCACCTTATCTTTACTGTTGAATCTAGCTTAGTCACTGGTCTTGTATTTTATACATTTTCTTTGTACAAAATGTAACTGTTCAGAATATGTCATGAAAATATCCCCATACATTTTTTCTGCAATATTTTATTGTATTGGTAGGTATTTCATCATGTCTGATGTGTCAGCCAAATATTCTGTCTGCACTGTTACTCCATGAAGCATTCTTCTAAGAAGGTGGATTAGTGAGTGAGTTTGCAAGTGTTTATAATTGAAAGGCAAGATTTTGATGGAGGAAACTCACAGTACACAGTGAGTGTGTCACAGTATGCTATGTATCCCCATAGGACTTAAGTGGGTGGGAGCACTTGTCACACTGTGTGATAACCATCCTGGACATGGCAACTGTATGTTCCTGTTATGTAAGTCACGTGATGGTATTGTCCTGACAAGTGCTCCTTTAAGGTGGGAAACAGAGAAAATCACTGGGTGCCAAACCTCTATATGTGGGGGATGGTCCAGCATTTCTTGAGCGGAACTTCTGCAGCAAGTTCCAAGTCTGCTGGGTTGTGCGTGGTCAGACACTAGCGTGGAGGAGAATCACACAGTTACTAAGAAGACCAGGACTATTTTCCTGGCGGCCTCTTGCAAGATTTACAGTGTGGCACACTACTCGGTGGTGCATCAGTAACACACGCGAGTTCCAGAGGAATGCGAGCACTTTTCTAGCAGATGTTGAAACTTAAAACTTACTGTGTGAGCCAGGGTGTATCCACATCATGGCCAATGTCTTACTGGTGGGAGCAAACTGACGGATCCACCAGCAATGTTTCGACTCAGTTATTTTCCTATACTACATAACAATGGAACTAAGACAAAGCCATCATACATCATGCTTTGTCATCATCCTGTAACACATGAGGCACACACCTGGCGCAGACCTGAACAGTACTGTATACACATCCACAATGATACGCTGCACATTGGCAAAGGGTCAACCAAGGTCAGTTGCCAAGTTACACATTAGTCCCTCTGAATGAGTTACTTGATATGCACAGTGATGACTTATGTCACTGAGAAGCTATGTTGTATAGTTTGTTGTCACATCCCTGCCAGATGCTAGTGTGGGGCACCGTTTGGCAACATGTTGCTTGGACATCACATCTCATTGCTGTACACTTCCTTGCGCTGTCATTGGATATGAGTTGCGAACACTTTACATGCCAGCAAAGTGTCATAATTCTCTACACTTCCAACGGAGAGCATATTTCCATGAGGGTCACCAAGTTGAACTGCTGTGGTTGTGCTCCTGCTCAGCATGTGCCTTGAATTATACAGGACTGTGAACACTAGAGCTGTCTGTTTAATACATGTAGAGTATTTGCAATTGCAACAAGTTTTGTGTCAAGAATAATATGACTTACAAGCTTTTTTGATCACCCACCACAATTACACTGTAGGGTTGTTCGAATTGCGAACAATTACTGGTGACATCCAGATGGTTTGCTTATGTTAACCTATAAAGACTTAAACAGAGTTATGTTAAAGATTCAGTTCATACTGCACAGTAAACATATTGCCCTATTATAAAAACACATCTGTTATTACTGTGTTCGGAGACAGTCACTCTTTATTCTGAGAACAGTACAAAACACAGAGCTACATACTGTAGTTTCAGTGCAGAATTTTTAATTTTGAACCTGCTGGCATAGTACATGCAGTAACACATGCCAACCCATTGAATTGTTCCCACACAGCTTACTGGAAGGGCTGTGAGGTCTTTATGAGTCATATAGGTCAGATTCAATTGCTACATTGTGATGAATTGCCAGTCATTTTGTTAGGTTAGAAGCCACCACACTCACTGAATGAGGTAGAGTGCGTTGAAATGTGATGGCACATAGCGACATGGGAGGGGAAGTGTAGGGGAAACAGGTGAATGGAGTGTGTAGCCTGTACTCACTGACAGTAAGACGGAACATAGTCTGTCCAGTATTACTACCAATAATAAAAACATACAACATGCTGCCTATCAGAATGATAAGTCGTGAATTAAGCAGTAAATAAGAGAGAGAGTTTCATTGTCACTGTTTCCATATAACACTTCCCTTACAGGGATTAAAACAGAATGGCCTGTTGACGCACTGTCACTGAAGAGTTTGCAAGGAGTTGAAAATGCCACTGAGATGCCACTTTCCACATTTTTGCCTTATTTCAATACTCTACATAAAGTTCTTCTGCTAACACATGTTGCTTCAGCAACCCTCTTACGCACCTTTGAAGGAGGGATTGTGATACTGCACATTCCGTTTTCATGAATTTGTGCACATTATGAACTATTTCACCCTTACCTCTCCTTTTTACCCGCTTCTTTCTGCCTTGAAGCAAACTTTTCAAGCTGTGATCAGTGCTTTTTCTACAGGTAATACAATCACTAACTACTGGCGCGCACCTCTTGGCTGCCAGTAGTCAACTGAACTGAAGCCCTGCCGGTTTAAATGGACTTGCCCGTTGCTCCAAAAGATGAAATTTGGTTTCTGCACTTGTGCCTTCACTTTTAAACTGGACTTTACCAACCAACCCACTTTCATTCATTCCATTCATTCATTCATTTCATTCTTTTATTCTGTTTTGCGACAGGTCCATAACATCTTACAAAGCATGTTCTCCAGAGAGAGTGATCTAGTGCTTCCAGTTTCAAATTCGTATGTCTTCTCTTTTCCATAATGTCATCCAGTAGCTGTTATATCATCATTATTTTCTACTCAGTTTTCTTCAGTAACGAATAATGCATTAACACTTGCATCTTTACATTCCTCAGGTGAATGTTAACTTATAACAATATAACAATAATTTCTGATTATATTGTACTCTCTAACCTGTAACTGTTCTCACCATACCAAATGGTGGTGCAGAAGTCACTTGACATTCAGTGTTTAACATATGCTTCTCTCTTATGCAGTCCTGTTTATAATGAATACTCTTCAAAGCTTAAACAACAACGACGACGACACTGGCACCAACACCGTCTAATCAGATATAACAAAGTAAGAAAATTCACACCATTGGCCTCTCATATATTGTAATGGTGTAGGTAACAACTCTCATATTTCTGTTTGTACAACCATTTCAAGTATGATGATGAGGCATAGATTTCAGTGGCTTCAGATATTTCGGATTGAAAATGAAACATCTTGAAGTATCAGATCACAACAACACTGTGTGTCTCTGGGTCATTTGTTCTGCTATGTTTTTTTCTGCCCTTGCCCTTTTACATATATATCATTGCCTGCTGACACGTCTGCTACTAATTCCTGATCTTTATTTTGCACTAGTGCCGACACCTCTGAGCACACCATTTCAATTCATAATGCAGCTTGCTGTCAGGTTCAGCAGACTTACTCTGTAATTACTAGCTTGTTCATCTGAAGTGTGATAACCTTGTCTCCTTTCAGTCTGTTGTCACACAGGCCCTCGTGTATCCCTAGAATTATAGTATTTTATGGTACAAAAGGTTAATTTGGACACTCCCATATCTATCTATATGCAGATCTTAACACATTTCTGTCAATTGGGCTAATGTGAGCATTCGTATGGGCACTTACCTTGGTGTCTATGCTGGGACCTCTACTTAGTGTCCCTTCTGGACTGAACATCATCTGTGACTACCAACTTATACAAAATAACAGCACTCTGGACTGAATGAAACTGCATGGTAGCCCAAATTTGTTGCACAAACTTGCTTTTATCTACAACCTGAATGTCTGTCTTTCATGGCTTGAGTCTAATTTGGTGAGCTCTGATTATTTCAGATGGTACCTTATACACAGATGTGCCTTCTTGCCTGTTACACGTCTTTGATGCATAGAACATAAGTCTCAGCCTTGTTTTTACCATCCCAAAACTAATATATAATATAACATATTCATTTCCTTTCTAGTTCACTTAAATGTGTTTTCATTCTTAGAAGTCACCATCAAGGGACACTTATTCATAACAGCACCTCTTGTTGAATGTTTGCCTGGTGGCGACCTCTAAGATTAGTAAGAAAACCATATGAAAAATAACAGGGTCATACATACTAGAATTAAGTCTGTTGTGATAGCATGTAATTTATTTAAATTTTAATTAGTACATGGTCTAAAATGAGGTGCTTAAGGGCATGATGAAACAAGAACTTCTCTCAGCAACTTTTGTGGAAATGTGCATGAGGTATCAAGTTACCAGAAGTCAGCATCTGAAATACATACATTTCCAATTATAAATTTTTGCTGTTGGGCATGAAGGGAGATTGCATAGAGATGAAGTGAATGCACTCAAATTTGTAAGTTCCAGCAAGTTTAACGTCTGATGCACATACTGCACTAACAGGTGTCAAATGTTGGCTGTTAACCCTTAGCCTACTAATGTCATGTATATATGGAGCTCCTAGTAAAGCCAGAAGTTTTAACATACGTTTGGCAACGCTGAAAGCCGTCTCCTTCTATTTGCTGCACAATGTTTCAACACTGAATGGCTGCAGAGTGGTTTCCTGTGTCACACTTGTGTGTAAACACTTTGCCATCTAGCTAGGTTACCTAGCCATGTCTGAGGACACGAGGACGACGAGCCACACCCACCTTTGCGATGGTCTTCAATATCAGAGCCACGAAGCTCAGATTTTTCCGCCAGCAGCTCTGAAGATGAGGATGTTGTTGGTAATGTGGCAGGTCAACAGCCTCAACCCTGCCTGTGGACCCTGCCCCCTCAACCCCGAAGGTGTGTAGTTCATACCTTTACTGGGGCTCTCAATGGGAAAATCAGGGAAGCAGCACACATAACAAGTGAGTCCACTCCAGTTAGCATTCTGCTGCTGTTCTTCGCAGAAATTATTACTTTGCTGGTTGTCAAGACGAATTGCTACTTTCACCAGTGCTTAGATAATTCTGATGACGGACATTCTCCCAAACGTGAGGTGACAGGAGCGGAAATGTTTGCGTTTTTGGCTCTGACATTACAGATGGGACACAGTTCAAGGCAGACTGGAGGACTACACGAAAATGGAACAGCTGCGCACTCCATTCTATGGACAAACGATGGCACGTGCTAGGTACTATCACATACTACACTTTCTACATTTCACGGACACTAATAAGAATGGATTTGACAGAACAGACGACAGACTGTGGAAAATATGAGACTAGTTTGAAAATATAAGGACAAAATTTTCAAAATTTTACAGTCCTTCCGAATATTTGGAGTAGATGAAGTCATTGTGAAATTCAAGGGAAGGATAGTTTTCAGGCAGTATATCCCGAAAAAACGCAAACGTTTCAGCATCAAAATGTTCAAACTGTGTGACTCTACAGGGTATACATATGACATGAATGTTTACCTCGGTAAAGACAGACAAAGGGTGGCACAACACCTGACAGCAACACACAATACAGTGGCTAATCTGACAAGGGGTGTAGAAGGATTTGGCCGTAAACTGTAGATGGACAACTTTTTTTCCTCCCCTTACCTATACGACGACTTGGCACAGAAGAAAATTTTCTGTTGTGGGACGGTTAGGCTACATAGAAAGGGCATGCCCAAGGACCTCAAACCCAAGACACTGAGATTGAAATTTGGTGACATTCGAGTAAGGACCAGGGGTGACTTGACATGACGGCTGTGGTATGGAAGGACAAGAGAGATGTGTGCCTCCTGACAAACATTCATGATCCACTCAGAGAAGGCAGTTATCACGATGAACACGGGAATGCGATAAAGCCGGCAATTGTGGCAGATTATAACCGTCACATGGGGCACGTTGACAATTCGGATAGGTTGTCCAATAGCTACACGGCCAGCCGCCGAACATGGAAGTGGACAAAAAAAAAGCTCCTTTTCCACCTGTAAGACCTGGCCATTGTCAACAGTTACATCCTTTTATCTTCATGTGGTGGGAAGAAAATTTCACACAGAGATTTTCGTTTCACCCCT
>Ga0123352_10009481_pt1 | contig 15225 bp, 10 predicted proteins | sample TergutLab28metaG_FD_89700 | JGI IMG/M metagenome (GOLD analysis project Ga0123352, IMG submission 89700) | Labiotermes labralis P1 segment gut microbial communities from Petit-Saut dam, French Guiana - Lab288 P1 | ecosystem: Host-associated > Arthropoda: Insects > Digestive system > Gut ... | reverse complement strand
TACTCTCCGTTTTCTTCTCTTCAAAATGCAGTTTGTTTCATAATTCTAACATATTTGGTTCCTGTATTATTCACATTTTATATACAGGGTGTGCTAAAATTAAAAAAATAATTCCGGCGCCAAAAGGTTAATGGATACAGGCTTACTGTTTTAACATGTACAATTTTGGATTATAGGCATGTTTCAGGAGCAGTGGTGAATGCCCTAGCAAACATTGCTGCCCATCTTCAGGGTGAAGCTGAAATGAATGACCTTCTTGTGAGGTTGTTGGAATTGTTTGTGCAGCTTGGTTTAGAAGGAAAACGAGCATCTGAAAGAGCTCCAGCAGCACTCAAGGTAAATTTGTATTGATGATGGTGATTTATTGGCGGTACATGAAAGTTGATGTGTGCCTGTACAGTTTGTTATTAGAGTGAACGTACAGTACAGTACCAGTAACTTTATGAACATTCTAAGATCTGTAAGATTACAGACTTCTGGAATGTGACATTGAGTGGGTTGGTAGATAGGTACCGGTTTTTAAGGGACTTTCTGTTTCCATCTTCAGGGTAATTGAACCCACATGGTGTTGTGTTCCAGAAGACTGTAGTATTTATACCACTCCGAGCAGGTCAAATCTGATTTCAAAATATTGTATAGAAGAGAATGCAGGAAGGGCAGGCACTGCAATGACTTGTACATTTCAACCCAGATTGATCTTTTATGCAGTTCTAATATTCATGCATTGATCAGCCCCAGTATCCTGCTGACAGAGAGATCCTCAGAGTCATCTGGTTTCATAAAAAGTTGCTCAGGTGCCTGAATCTTAATGTGACCAAGGCCTTACAGTCACTAAGAAAGTATGAGGCAGTTTCAGGTGCCTGTTTTCATCTGTCACACTTGGGACTTATTACCAGTCCCTGTTTAAATAGACGTCTTCTTCAATGACAGTATCCTTTTAGCAGTCCTGTCATGCATAGCTGTTTTTGCTCAGATTGAGTAATTCTCCAGCTTTTTTAGCAGAGGGTCTTTTAAGGAAGCCCTTTGTGTGCCTTTGTCCATGAAGGGATTGCCAGTGCTCCTCATGTTTCCTGCTTGTCCAGTCCCTGATCACTCCCCTGGCAACCCTTGCAGATATACCCAGGATGGGATGAGGTATTGTAAGTGGATGTGAGGAACTTTGTCTGGCTAATTGATCAGCTGTTTCATTTCTATCAGTACCCATGTGTCCAGGCACTCATACTAGTTCAATCCTGTTATGTTCTGCCAGTTTCACCAGGGATTGGTAGCAGTCTCAGAATAATTTGGAATGTATCTGGAAACTGTCAAGGTCCTTAATGACTGCTTGGCTGTCAGAATGTAGATGTTCCTACCCATGTTGTCCTGTACTGTATTCTCAATTACAGATCCTTTAATACCATATATTTCAGCCTGGAATACTGTGGTGTGGAGCACAAAGTTGGAGCTATGCCTCCCCTTTGAGCTGCACCTATACGCCACAGCACCAGTGCCGTTATTGGTCTTGGTCCATCCGTGTACCAGACCAGACCCCCTGTGCTGTTTAAGTTGAAACTGTTCTGCCTTTCATGCTTGTCAGTGAACTTGACCATGAATGGCTTGTGGTATGCATATCTCGGTATCATCCTGTCAAATCCCCATCTGTAGGGTGGGTTCGTGCTTCATATTCCGAGATTTTTAGGCGTGACTGAAGTTAGTGGATTTAGGTCTCTATTGCTGGTTACACACGAGTGTGTGGATCCCTGCCAGGGCCTCTGCTTAAGGCATTACATGAAGAGGAAGACATCCCAGTAGGACCTCCACTAATGTTATTGGACTTGTCTTCATCACCCTGTTACAGCCAGACAGGCTAATCTCTGTAGCATACTGCACTCCCTCCTGCTGATATATTTGACTCTTGGATGCCAAACCATGGAGCTGTAGGTAAGAATGAGTCTGATCACCGTGGTGTAAATCCAGTGTACCACCCTGGGTTTCCTTTGCGAGATGTGCCCTTATAGGTCCAGAAAGCTCTGTAAGCTATATTCATCACATTTTTCAGAATAAGTCCAAGGTAGTCAGGTGCAGTGTGTATCCAGAGAGGGTTGGTTCTTTTGGGCCCATTAAATCTCCATTCTTGGTAAATGGGACTATCCTTATCTTTTGTGGATTGACAGATGGCTGAGTTCTATCGCACCACTGCTGTACCATTCTCACAGTCTCCTGAAAAGCTCTGAGACGGTGTTGGGAAATTTTCTGCTGATTAGGGTAGTTGTATCATTTGCATACCCCATTGTATAACAGTCATTCTCATTGAGTCCTTTGAATTCTTCCACAACCAGGCTGTACAGCAAAGGTAATAAAATGCTCCCCTGGGAACAGTCCTCAGCCCCAGACCCCTGGAGTTTCTCCTGCAAGTGTGGTTGTGATTATTCTGTCACCCAGCATGTAACTGATCCACCAACAGTTTGTGTCTCCAAGCCCATGCCATTTGGCAGCCTTTGTTATGCAGTCAAATGATGTGCTATCGAAAGCTCCCTCAGTATCCAGGAAAGCTCCCAGTATAACCTCCTTGTTTTCTACCGCTTCATATGTGTGTGATCACATGGTGCATTCTGGTTTCATTGGACTTCCCCAGTTGGTAGGCAAATTGTTATCAATATAGAGGGCGAAGTCCCAAGATCTCATCCCTAATATTCCTGTCCACTAAACTTTCTGTCATTTTCTGCTTGAAAAATTGTAGACTGGTAGGATGACATACCTTAGCCTCGGTATAGTTGGCCTTCTGGGGTTTAGGTATAAATGTCATCTTAACCTGCCTCTAGGCTTTGGGTATATATATCCTCTTGCCTGGCAGGCTCTAAAAATTTGGTATGAATGAGTTGTTGAATATTTGACTGCCTATTGCAAGAGTGCCGTTACAGTTCCATCAGTCCCTGCATATTTAAATGGTTTGAATTTGTTTATTGCCTATTTTATTTTAGGTTGATCAGTGACTACTTTAGACAGTTCCCAGTCCTCCCTTTGATCAGCAAATGCTCTCAGTTTTGGCTGCCCTTGTTTCTGCAGGGTCTCTGTATAGTTCTGTCAAGGTTTCTTTGCCTGTTTGTGTGTATCGACCATCAGGTGGTTTAATAGAACCCACCCTCTAGGCTGGCTGAATGGTCATAATCCTCATTAGTCTGGCCATGTCGGGTGCACGTTCAATCCCCTAGCAGTAGTCCCTCCAAGGGGATCGTTTGGCTTCTCTTATTGCCTTATTATAACTGGTGAGGGCTATTTATAAAAGTCACAGTCACCAGTCCATTTAGCTCTATTAAAAAGCCATCTCATGAAGTCTCTGAGGTGGCTGAACTCTTTATTCCACCAGGAAACTCTTTGTGTTCAGAGAGCCACCTTAGCTAGACAGTTTTGGTGATAGGAGGACAGGATGGACTGCTATACGAAGTTGACAGCCAGCTCAATGTCCTGCACTGAGTGTAGAACTCTTGGTACAACCTGCAGATTTGCTCTTAGGTCTCCTCGATAGGATTCGCAGTTGGTTTTCTTAAGATTGTGATATGTAACCTTGGTACCTTCAGGTCACCCACCTGAAACAGTATGTATCTGTGATCTGATACAGACGTCTCACCAAATACATGCCAGTTAGACTCTAGATTCCCCCTCTTGTTAGTCTTAGCATGATACCTCCCACCTTGGCAGGGGTGGACCATTGTCCCTGTTGGCCATCAATAGATGTTACTTCACTTCATGATGGGAACAACTAGAGATTGGTTTTAGAAGAGGAAACATTGTATCAATTTGTATTGCCAGACTTAAGAAGAATTTTCCTTAGTGATTTTTAATGTGTACAGTAACTCCTGTTTGTGAGGCACATACCCTATGTTTGACTTGTCATTTGAATGTGAACTCACTCATCTGAAATCTTGCAAACAAAATCACTATCCATGAATCATGTAAGCTGAGGAAAGAGGAAGTGAAGGCTAGAAACATGTTTATTTTCCCATTATTGTTCACAGGACGTATTTCTTGTAACATTCTCTTTATATTTTTATCACATGTGTAATAATCTGCTATGTTTTTGCTGATTGTACATCTCTTTTCAGGAAATAGAATTTATGACTTCTGATTGTTTGGGTGTTGGAGAACACAACCTCCAGTTATATGTTCTGCCCACAGATAATAGTGACTTTGGGTAGCTCAGTCGGTGTAGCGACTGACTACAGGCTGGATGGTCCGAGATCGAATTTTGGTGGGGAGGAGATTTTCCGCCCGTCCAGACCGGCCCTGGGGCCCACCCAGCCTCCTGTAAAATGGGTACTGGGTCTTTCCCGGGGGTAAAGTGCAGCCAGGGCATGCCACTGACCACTCACCACCTAGTGCCGCGGTCATGGAAGAATAGAGCTATACCTCTACCCACCCTCTGGGCCACACCGGGCCTGTAACGGGAAACCTTTGCCTTTTACCTTTTTATATATGTGTATACATATAGTTCCTGTTTCTGAAGTCATTCTGTTGGATGTGATTTTTTTCATGTTTTATGGGTTGAAACTGGAATAAGCGTTTGTGTTAATAGGAATTGTAGACTGAATGTGTGTTGCTGTGACACTCTGCTTTGATCTTTTTTTTGGCAACACATTATGATCTATGCAATAAAATTCAGTGGATAATTCAGAGAGGATTAAAATTTATGCTTTTTTTGCTGCTGATATTCTGTTATGAAGGAAAGGGTGATGCTTCTTTAGTTGACAGTGCAAATTTTACTTTTGCAGGCTTCAAGCAGTGCTGGCAACCTTGGAGTTCTTCTTCCTGTAATTGCTGTGTTGATGTGTCGTCTCCCTCCTATTCGAAACCCCAAGCCACGTCTTCACAAACTTTTCCGAGACTTCTGGCTATACTGCATAGTAATGGGATTCACAGCAGCTGACTCAGGTGTTTATATTTTCTGCATATTTTGAGACATGCTTAAGTGAACCGTGGCCTTTGTCCAGAGTTGTCTGTTATGATTAGAAATTTGTACCTTGTGGTGTGGCTATAGAAATGCAAATAGAAGCAACTAGAGGGATTATTTTAATGATTTTATCAGCTTGAGTTTGTGTGTATGCTCTGTTAGGCCACCACCTTCCGGTTTCTGGTGCATTGACAACTAACAGTGACAAAAATGTCTGGCCGCCCCTCCTTGGAAACTGCAGAACAAATTTTTATGGAATTTGATGATGAGAAATTCTACTGAAGCATGTTGAAAGATGCTAATTTTGGTTAAAATTTGACAGCAGCCATTGAAACTCCACTTTACACGAAGCCTCACATGTTGCTGCACTCTTATTAAGTGCAAATTGCCAAATATTTGTCAGAACAGAAGATGCTCTTAACAAAAAAAGTTGTAGAGGAAGGTAAAATACATTCTGTGCCCAGCATATTTTTCCCATATGCCTTTTATCATTTGTGAAATATGTATACAAAACGATGCAAAGGTGCCAGAATTGTTATATTAGTTATACAGGTGGCGCAGAAGTCATTTGACTTGAGAGGCAACATGTTAATTGAGTGTGACATATAATACTTAAATTTATTTACTATTTACAAGGTTCATTGCGTCTTCCTTCACAACTCCCTCATTGTCTGAGTCTTTTGTTTCTGAAGCATAGGCATATAAGAAGATGAAATTGTCAAGTGACTTTTGTGCCATCCTGTACAATTCTTCAAGTTGTTTTCTCGCGTATCCTGTGTTGTAACTTGTTTCATATAGTGAGTTCTGAGTTATGAGACAGGACATTATCACGCAAGTAACATAAGTAGATGTGTGCACACTACCATTTTGCTCAAAATGTTGCAGATTTCATCACAGTTTTAGCCGCTAATGTTGAAAATTGAGATGCGTTAAGATATCTGTCCATATAATTACAACCAGCTGATCCCAGTGGCCACACAATATAGGGTGTGGGTCTGTGGTTGCTTGTGTGCTGGGATTGTGAGTTCAGATCCTGTGGGGCGCATGGATGTTGTGTCTCTTGAGAGTGTTGTGTTGTCAGGTAGAGGTCTCTACATAGGGCTGATCACTTGTCCAGAGGAGTCCTACTGAGTGTGGTGTGTCTCACCGAGGTGATCGTGAAGCCTCAACAATGAGGAGGCCATGGCCCACTAGGGTCTGTTGCATTATGAAAAAACAAAAGCAACCAGTGACATGAAGTTGGGAGTAGGGCCAGGTTCCACATCTGTGGGACCCCTTCCCATATTACTTTACTTACAGAAATGTAATTTACAAATGGGTTTACATAAAATCACTTTTATTAGACATCAAACATACCAGAGGCACATACAGTATTTACCTGAATGCAAGACGACTTTAATCGAAGATGACCCCCCCCCCTCCCCACAGATAAAACATGTCTGCTTAGTGAAAGTGTATTTATCAAAATCTCAGGTGACCCCCGAAAAAATAAAATGTCTGCTAAGAAAAAATATTTTACAATTAATTTCTTATACAGAGCATGTCAGTTTCTATCTGCCTTTACCAATCAGTGTCACTTTCTCCTTCACAGTCAGTGCCCTCATCTTCCTCGCACTCACTCCTAACATTCCCATCCTCTTCACTGCCATTCCACAATTATCATCATCAGTCTCATCCAAAAACTGGATATACAGCACTTCTTAACCCTTTCCACTTACTTCTGGGGAGATGTGCTGCCATGCCGTTATGATCCACATTGACTAAATAATATGTTCATATTTCTTGGTTTATAAACCTACTTGAATTCATGAAGATTAACATTTTACTCTACAGACGGTGTTAGTGGCGTTAAGAATTTTAAATACTCGTGTTCTGAATTTTTTTGTTGTTGTGTATGGTCTGATCAGTCTGAGTGCAGGGCTGTTTTTATGGTTTTTAATTTGTGGAGTGGTCCAGGTTTCATTTTTGAGTCCTGCAGTTGATTTGTAATTTTTTAATAGCCATTTTCTTCTTTCTACCCTTTGACTAGACCTGTGCTGAGATGCATATCTTAAGTTACTGTTTCTGCAGTGCCCAATGACTGTGAATATCTCAGTTTGAGGGGTCCACCAGGTTAGGTGCTTCTTAGTCTGAAAATGGAAACACAACTGCTTTCTGAAGTGTCTTGCTTTTTAAAAGAGAAGATTATGGACATAGTCATGAAAGAGAAGATTGTTTCAGTTACCTTCAGCTGTGCTGTCTTCTCTGGTTCATTGACATGTGATGATTTGGTGGTGCATGCCTTGGTTTTGCTCTGCAGGGTCCAGTTCAGAGCACTCTGGTTTGGCGAGGTCTGGTTCAATGCTTTATATGTGAAATTGAAACAGCCTCACACATTTAAGTGCCAAATATGAGGAAAAGGCCTTAGTTGACATTTGAGTAAATATGGTAATTGTGGATGAATTTTCCCTTTTTTAAAAATGTATTTTACTAGAGTACCAGCAAACAGATTTTCAAGGAGAACTATTTTATATACATTAGAATAACAGTGTAAGGTTTTCCTGCAATTTAAATTCATATTTCTTGATTTAAAGTTTTTCAGTTGTGGGGTTTGCTGCATGTAAGGCATGAGAATTTGATCCCTACACCATTTTGGAACTTCAAATTAGGTTTTCTGTTTACGACTTGGGAGTTTGGGTTGCGTCTATAATCCAGTGTAAGTGAAGTGGTGTCAGGATTTTGAACTATTGCAACAAAGTTCTATCAATTGTCAAGTATGTGTAACTGGTCAACAACCTGTGACAGGAGCCTTTTACACAGAATAATGTTTCTGAGCACTGTTATTGGTTGTTCATGATTCATGGATGTAATCTATCTTATGATTACTTGTCATGCACCATTCTGACAGAAGAATAAACTCATAGAATGTCTTCTGCAGTGAAAACCCAGATTTTAATTTCCTTTGCAGTTTTTTTTTTTAATTTCTTGTTCCATAAAATGAATATAAAACACCAATATAAAGTAAATTGTAGAAAAACATAATTAGGTATAAATTAGAATTGAATATAATGTTTTTGTAACCACAGTAATAATTTTCTGTTTTGATTTTGCCAGAACCCATGTTTAAAAATTTTCTCATTTTTAAAGTGTAAAAAGCTTGTCCTTCAGATGAATTTTAAGTGGTTGTTTCATTGAAAGTATTTAATCTGAAAATAGTTTGAGTTTGTTAATATACCTTTGGGGGGCTCATATAAGATACTGATTTAACAGAATAATTTTATGATGCTGTTTGAACATCATAACAGGGTGTTTTGGAAAAACGTTCAGATCTAAGAGAGGAAATAACAGTGAGGTGATGGATGTTGCATAATGAAGACCTTTATAATTTGTACTTCACACTAAGTATTATTATGGTAATCAAATCAGGGGTGGAGATGTTCCTGGAGAATGTAGCAAGTGCTTTCAAAATTTTGGTCAGAAACTTTAAGGAATGATACAACTTGGAAGGCTCAGGAACGGGTGGGAGCATTATGCAGTGAAATCTGTCTTCAACAGAACCTGGGCATAATGGAAACTTACATTATGTGGAAAAATTTTACAGTCTGGATTGTCTGCGGACCTGATGCTCCATACTTAATGTACCTTTATTAAACGGGACCGTCCTGTGACTGAAAAGTTTTGGTCCCTTTCAGTTCCATTATAGGCAGGTTTCACCATATTTTTTTGGGTTGTAGAGAAATAAGGTGGGAGAATGTGGACTGGATTTGACTGGCTTTGGGTAGGGATATATTATGGGCTGCTAGAGATAGGAATTTATTGAGTAGCTGATTGATTGTTGGGTTGTCAAGAACTGTCTTCCATGATTGTTATGAGAAATGCAACCAACAAGTGCTTATACAGATATGTAGATTTATTGTATTATGATCAGCGTAGTTTCCTAAACCTATTGTGGCCATCTTCAGGGAGATGTTCTTTTAAGGATATATTTTGTATAATATCAAAATAATTTAGGAGACTACACTGTTTATAATGCAATAAATTCACGTATCCGTATATGCACTTGTTGATCATATTTCTCAATATGAATCATCAGTGCATGGTCATGAATCATTTAAAACTCTTCCATGATGTTTATCAACGAAATTATGGAGTTTCAACTGAAGAGCATCAAACGGGTGGAAAGAGAATTATTCATATTAAGTGTTGGGGCTTTGAGGGATCTGTTTGTGACTTTGTCTTGGGTGGCAGAGGAAAACCACAGTGTGCGTGTCAGGATATTCAGTAGGCTAACAGAAACTGTGACTGGGTACTGTCTGAGAGCTGTACTTCTGCACCGGCTTTCTTGGTGTAGTGGGAGAGGAAGGCCTGTTAGTTGCAAAAGGAATGGTTATGTAAATGATTTTTGTGCTGAGTTGTTTGTTAACAGTGTTCTGGGACAGCGTATCTGTTCCGTCTTCAAAGTGCAAGATGTTGGTCTTGGACATATTGACCCTAGAAGGGAACAGTGTGCTGTCTTAGAACATTGGTACCCAATCACCAGCTGTTGCTATGCAGCATCTCAGAAGTATGAAGACCTCAACTACGCTGCCACAAAAGCCTAAAATCTCACATTTTTATGCGTCTTTTTGTTAGGTCTGTGGCCAGCTGACTGGTATGATGGAGTCAGAAATATCGCAGTGAAATCTCCATATTTAGTGTCACAGACATCATATCGGTCAGAGATGAGAGAATTACAGTATACATCAGCTGTTAGAAATGAGAGTGTTTCAGTGGTAAGTGTTTCACATTATCTGTTATGCAACAAAACACATATTTTATGTTAATGTAATGGAAAAACTATTCTTGTATAAAACTGTTCTGATTCCTTCAACAGAATGAACTCCAAGAACTGAAGACACAGATCTTGAACCTTCTTGGGCATCCAGCAGATGTTACTGCATTTGTCAACAAGCTGTCATTTGCTCAGTGTACATATTTGCTGTCAGTATACTGGCTTGAGATTTTGCGGTTAGTATCTGGTGATACTGTCGAACATAATTGTAATATTTTGTTAGTAATAAAGCAGTAACTTAGCCCACACAGATATTAATGTTAGTTGGACAAGAACAAACCTAGAAAGATAGTTCTAATGAAACTGCAGGGGGCGGGGGGTGCAGAAATAACAGAAGTGAAAAGTTATAATTCTTCTTCCTTAAAAATGTTAAGTTTTATGTTGTGTTTGCTTCATTGTCATTTATTTTTCTTTCATTCATTCACCATTTCAGGTGGGTTTGTTTGATGTCTTTTGTATGTACTATACAGTATATATTGACAGATTTTGTTTGTATACATTGGCTGTGTTGATGTTGTGTGAATCAGAAATTCATTCAATGTATTGAGTTATTTAAAAATTTGTGGGCAGAGTAGCAGGATTCTGCCATTACTGCCACCATGATCATGATCACTGCTTTTACAACAGTGATTACTGTGATAACCACTGTCAACATGCTAATGCCAGTAACAGTGACAACAGCTAATAATGTTGACTGTAGCTGGCATAACTATAACCATCGCTGCCACCACTATGATGAATACCGCAACTTCTGCTACTACCATGAATGCTGTATCTGCTACTGCCACCACCACTACCACCCCTACAATCACAATGTTTATGACTTATTTATGGTGAGGAAGATGAATACATAGATATGCTGATGCAGTGGTGGTGGTGGTGGCGGCAGTGGCGGTGGCGGCAGCGGCTGTGGTGGCGGTGTCTTAGTACTGGACAACAGTAATGAAGCCATTTATGGGCAAGTGCTACAACAAGCTACAAATAGACAATTTTTTTCATAATACAGTCTTGGGTTTGTCTTACATAGTTACTTTGGCAATGTATAATTGCCATATTGTGGATAATACAATCCCAGGTTTGTTTTTTATAGTTTTTCACCACTGTTAAGAAATTGTCAGTTGACTTGTAATGCATGATGTTTATTATTCTAGTTATTGAGCCACTTGGTAGAAAATGTCATTTTGCTGATAATACAGTTTCAGGATTGCTTCTTTTTGCTACTGATCAACTTCATGGAAATGGTAAATTTACTGGTAGTACAGCCTGATTTTTGTTGGAATGACAGTAACACTGACCAGGTCAAAACTGGCAGTTTACTGATACAAAGATTGCTGGTCGTTTTAACAATATTCTAGGTTTTTGAATGTCTGATTGCGATCATTTTCATTTCACATCGGTGGCAGAATTCATTACTGCAAATGAATGAGTTTACATATTCTTAGGTAGTATAACTGTAACATAGTAACTAATGTATTACCTGTTGTATCACCAGTGTCCAGAATTCAAGTCAACCAAGCTTGCAACCAATACTGGAATACCTAAGTGATTCAGCATTACAGAAGGACAAGGCTGGCATGTGGCAGTGCATCTGTAGGTATGTTCTGCTCTAGCACTAACAGATACATTGTGTTGTTTGTGTGTTATAAGAACACTAAATTGATTTTATTTTCTTTGTAAATGAAACTCTCAAGATCTTTGATACAGAAAAGAATCATACATTTCATTTTTACTACTACATTCACTGTTGAGATGTTCTGAAGAAAATTTGTAAATATGTTTCCTTCTTGTACAAATGCTACTTTGCAGATGTTTGGTGCTAAGTGGTATCTTTTTTTTGGTGTATTTGCAGTGAAATAGTTTCCATAATGTGCCTGACTTTATGTCTGTGTGTGTGTGGTCACATCTGAAGATTGTCATGAAATTTGATAGTTTAGAGGTTTTACTAAAATTTGTTGACACATTCTAATTCTGGTTCAAGCTGGACACAGTAACAGACACTATTTTTATATTATTCATTCTGTGCAATGGGATTGTACTTTTTTTTTTTAAAAGAACCAACCTTTGCACAACCAATACGCCTAGAGATACGGTTGAATTCCTGTTAACATGTTACAGTTGTCACCTACCGTCATCAGTGAGTACGCACTTCAGTATATTTAAAACATTATACAATATGATAAAAGCGTGATAGTAATACTCAGTGTATCATATCAGTTTCCATGGCTAAACTCATAGGATTTAGAAATAGCATAATAATTTTTGCATAGTTAAAAGTTTTTATATGCTTGATATGTCGTTGTCACCTTCACCGCTGCTGCCACCGCTGCACAGAACACTACAGTATATAAAGCAGGGACTGGATGCACTGTGGATCAAGATAAACACTAAATGTTTGTATGCTCCTGGTAAAGAAACTGCAACAACATATCAAGCATAGAAGAATTTTAAAAATGCTTACATTATTATGCTGTTTTTTTTAAGTCCTGTGGGTATAGCTGTGGAAATTGATATGATACAATGACTGTAACCATTGTGTTTGTATCATATTGTATTATACTTTACGCTTTAAGTGCCGAAACAGACAAGTCTGTCCATTGTTCTGTGTAGGTACAGAAGCCAAAATGGATATTTTTGTGCAAAATCATTTGTGTAGGTTTTTCGCTTTAAGTATGATATTGGCAGGACACTATGTGAATGTAAATGTTATGTAGATATATTGCAGACTTAAAACTGATCTTTCAGTTGTGCCTAATGCCAAGGGGGTGTATAGGGGCTCAGAGGTAATATACCATACAATGGTTTATTCAACACTGTTGAGAGATACGTATTCAGCTTCATGTTCCATCATCTATTCATTCAGGTACCTCAGGTGCCCATTGAACACAAATCTGGTAGGATGATGACATACATGTGTTAATGCAGAATTTTTCTTCTTTTTGGGAACCAAAACCTGACTCCCGATCTAGTAGCTGTATATTTCATTCACTGCTTGAGTCCATCCCTTTACTCAAAGAACAATTTACAGTATTAATTTTCATGATACAGATCTCCAAATATATACGAACACATTAAAAGCTGTTGTCTTTCTTTACCCCTAGGTATTCTATCAAGCGTGAAACATAGTATGACTGAGAAAGAGCGTACATGAAGCATTGTCAGAAAGATGTTACTTGATACAGAAATTATTAGATACCTTATCAATAAATGTTCTCTGTACATGATAATCTCATTATATAACCTGATGATGTGACTTATTACCTAGAGCTCTGCCTTTGTGTGGTAGTCTTTGAAATATCCTGATATGCACAGTCCAACTTTACACTTTTTGCACATTGTCTGATCGGCTCCTCTTCTTTGTATGGACATGACACACTACATCGTCCATCCTCGTTTCAGTTTTAGTAGGCCAGTGCTGGGGGACTGCTGTCCTCCAGGTGACCAATTCTTTTTGCCAAGGCTGATGGCCTGCCTACAGTTTGTAGTGAACATGGCTGCAGTTCAGCCAGCTCTACCGTATTCCTTACAAATGTCAGTGTGAAGGAAGTTTATAACCACAGGAATTCGGGGGAATGTGGATGTTTAGAAGTGTGAGGTTGAGGAGATGAAACAACAGTTCCTTTGTCTATTTCCACAAACAGTGACTGATGGAGTAGCTGTTCACCATTCTGTCACTTTTGTCAACGTAACCCGTATGTCGATTGTTATCCTCCGTAATGGTCGGCTTCAGGGTGTTTCCACTCTCATCACAAAAGTTACCTTCTTCTGGTGGATCATGAATATTTGTCAGCACGTTCACGACACATTTGTCCTTCCAAACTACTGCTGTCATGTCACCATGTGTCCTGACCCTAATGTAGCCCCATTTCATTTCCAGTGTCTTGCTTCTGCAGTCATGTGGCATTTCGTTATGGTTTGGTGTAACTGTACTGCAGCAGTTTGTATTTGTTGCTTGTCAGATTGTTACATAAGTCAGGAGAAGAAAACTTATGGCCATGCCCCTTTACCCCTTTATCAGTTGTTTCACTGTAGCATGGGTTGCTGTCATGTATGTTGGAGCCCATTTTCTGTCTTTCTCTAATTACACTTCCGTGTCATGTGTAGCCATAATTAAGTAAGTTTGTAAATTTTAATTCTGAAATGTTTGTGTTTTTTTGGGATAGACTGCTTGAATGCAATGTTCCCCTGGAAAGTACAATCACCTCATCAATTGCAAATGTTCAGAAGGACTGTAAAAGTTTGAATATGCAGCATCGAGACTATCAATATCAATATCGATATCAAAACCTTCATTTTCCACCGTCTGTCGTAATTGTCATTATTCTTGATGACTTCTTTGTCATTGTCTGAACATACACGTGAGATGTGCAAGAAATGGTCTTGCAGCATGGTATTTGGGTATAAAGGTGCGAAGAATTGTGCTGCCCTTGTCGAATAGTCCCTGAGTCTGTCACATATGTCATGACCCATTTGTACAATAACTGCTTGAAACAGAAGCATTTTGGAATTCGTTGTATATGGAAGAGGGCTTGGTGTTCCATCGTGTCTGTCCAAATGTTGGTGGTAGTGTCTGTTAGTCTCCAGCACCAGCAGATCAATAACAGATGTAAAACAGAGTGTCAAAATGCTCAGAGGTGACGAATAATTATTTATGTGTTGTGCTTCATTCTGCTTCTATCCTGTATCTCACAGCCTGTAAACTGATGGTCATGTGTTTGGTCAGCCTGAGACCACAGTCTCTACTTCATAATCTGTTTTTGTTGTACTGGCAGTGATGGTTGTTGTTCCTCATCACCATAATCTTCCTTATCATCATAATCTTCATCCTCATATGATTCTGTGTCTTCAATATACTCATCTGAATTGATATCACAATGAGTTTGGATTCGTTGCCTTCATCACAAAGATTTCTCCACTGAGCCATGGTTCGTAGATAAAATGAATTTCACGAGTGATAATTTCACCGCACTGTGTGACAAACACTGAATGACTAGGGTACCGGTAAAAATAGTGAGAAACATTTGTTCCCTTTCACAGGTCAAATTCCTTGTGGTTGTAAACCTCTCTGTCAGCAAACCCTCACACAAACCTTTTCCCGGAGCACTGGAGAAGAATTCTAAGGGTAAAGAGAGTAGAATGTAACATGCTACCAAAACTTCTGTCCTCCCCCCCTCCCCCCCACCTGAAAATGTTTTAAAATAAACATTGATACACACAATATTGCCTGCCTTGCTTTCTACTCTACTGATATATCTTTATTACTCTTAAAGATATTCAAAATTATCCTAACTCTTGCAACACCCATTTAAATCCTCAGAGAAAATTATGTTCTGCTGATACTATAGGGTATTTAAATCCCAGGTGTTTAAAGGTTTAATATATTGGTGTGTGTATCACTGATGATGGGGGGGGGGGGGGGGCAGCAAATGAAACAGGTAGGGGGGGTTAAGAAATTGGGTCTGCAGATTCTTTATGTCAAAAGGGGGGTGTT
>Ga0123352_10009479_pt1 | contig 15227 bp, 7 predicted proteins | sample TergutLab28metaG_FD_89700 | JGI IMG/M metagenome (GOLD analysis project Ga0123352, IMG submission 89700) | Labiotermes labralis P1 segment gut microbial communities from Petit-Saut dam, French Guiana - Lab288 P1 | ecosystem: Host-associated > Arthropoda: Insects > Digestive system > Gut ... | reverse complement strand
TTATTTATTTTTATATATTATATTATACTCTTTTCCTGTTTTTTGATTATATGGTCTTGTCGGTTCATCTTGTGCTCTTCTCCGTTCGCCCCCCCCCCCCCTTCCAGACGATTACCCGGTCCGCGTAGTGGGTTCAGCCTCCCGTGGGCAGTACATGGGTTTGCTAATACGACCTTTCTCTCTACTGACATTTAGCATAATTTATGTGTAAGTATTGTTCACATAGACTGAAGAAGTACACAGAAATACTTTCAGGCACAGTAGTATATCTTAGTGTGATGTAATAAACTTCTAAACTTGAAGTAGAATTGAAATACGTGAACACTAAGGTCAGTTTTCTTTATCACAGAACGAGAAATTGAAAGAAACTCTGAGCGAAGAGCGAAAGGGCATTGGCCATTACCTGGTCGACCTCACTCAACAGAAGAAGAGAATCAGCCAGAACCTCGTCGGTCTGGAGAAAGAAGTACGGTTTCCATAAGCCATTCTTTGTTGTTATACTAGTTAGTAGCGCTAACTATTGGATCACTGTACCAAGTAGGAACAGTGTTTCTTGGTGTTAAAATATAAACATTTAGTTCTCATACATATGTGAGATAAATTCCAGAAATATGTTCTGCTGTACTGTAAAAGAGTATTGCCAAAAAAGAGAATGCAAAGACCTTGTTCACCTTGCAGCAGCTTCCTTTTCGCTCTGCAGATATGTGCTACCTATATGCTTAACTTCTGAAATATATTATGAACCTTCTGCAGTATTATTTTACCCTACCAGTAAGTAACTGCTTCTGGAGCATATCCAATATGATGTGGTATGTCACAGTGAATCTGCGTCTTTGAGAACTGTCAGGAGTCTGACAAGAGTTAAGTCAATTGGGTACTGTGGTTAGAGAAAGAAAATAAATTTATCTCCAGGTATTGTGAGGCTTAACTCATTTCTTACCAGACTGGGGTGCATGTTTAGAAGCAGAGAAACAAGTGTTAGGTGATGCCTAGTGCTATTTAAAGGTAAGACAGAATTGTCAGTGTGTCTTCGTTTAAGCGTAATACAATTAAGACATGTGGGGAAGTTCTGTTGTGTTGATAAAAATTTATTTAGTTCTGGAAAGAGTGCAAAATTCATGTTCACTTTGGCTCTGGACAGAGGTTATTGTCCTGTTAATTTCTCATTCCTCCCTGATGTGCTGCATGTCATCTCATTGTATCCATCTTTGGTTTTGTCACCTTAATAATGTTTGAAGAAGAGTACAAATTATGAAGCTATTATTTGTATAATTTTCTTTCTAGCTTTCTCCTTCTTCCTCTCCTGCCAGGTCCAATTATTTTCATCAGCGGTTTGTTCTCAAACTTGCTAAATCTGTTTTCAACAGGTAGGTCTTGTGACCAAGTTTCATGCTGTATAAAACAGTATGTAGGGCTGTACTCCCTTTTAGATAGGTTATACTGGAAGAACTGAATGATAGCAAACAGTATTAATGCAGGTCTGTAATGTCTGTACGTGATCTGTGACCCAACCATCTACTCAAAATGGCTAGCCTTTAAATTTAAGCGTTTCTAATAGTGATAAATACAAATCCGAGTGATGTGGTAAATTTATGCTGTGCATGATGTCAAGTTTGCTGTAATGTGTTCCTAAGAAACATGAGAGATGAAGGAGGGTCTTCATAGTCTTGATGTTGAAATGTAAAGCTTTACAATTATATACTGTACAGTTATATACTATAAATTAAGGGTAAATAACTTTTGACCACTGCGGAAACAAATCAGTGTGCAATTTTCTGAAAGGTATGCCAGTGTATTCACAACTTTTCACATAATACAGATGAATGTGCGTATTCCAACCAGACAACACTGAATTTGTCATTGCAGGTGACAGAGTTAAAGTTCATAGCACGGCAGAGTGCAACCCTCAATAACCAGTTCAGGAAGGGCATGAAGCACCTTGCTGTGTGCAAGAGAAAGAAGTGCTCTGTCTGTGCTTATACAAAGGCTACATTTGGGGAGTATGCAGACCAGAGTAGTGAGTAAGTACCAATGTTTCCACCTTTCTTTTAGGAGAGCTAGAGTTATTGCTGTGGAATTATTGTCACAGTTTTTACCAGTATGCTGGCTGCTAGTGTGACGACTTCAGTACCTTAGGTCTGCCAAGTAGGTTTCATTGCTTCAATATTACCAGCAAAAATTTTGGAACATTTCTCATGTCTCATGGTGTGGACTTTAAAATGCGCTTCTTCATGTATTCTGAAGTGATGAAAAGGAACAAATACTCACCAAATAATCTAAGAATGAATCAGCACCTTATAAAATGAACCCTGTGGTCTGAATTGCAGCAAGAAGCAACTTCTTTCGTGCTTCCAATCGCCACTGCAAGATCTGCGGAACTGGATAAGGCCTGTACCCCTGACCAACTCCTCTGTGACTGACAAGTACTCCACCACCTCAGAGGATTACGATGGTACAGATGCACGAGGAGAAAGGCGCCTGTCAGCCGTGTCCGGTTACTCTGCTTTCTTGGGACACTCGTCTCCTTTTCCATCCACTCGGTCAGAATATTCATTTCGCAGAGCCTATTCATCAGAGGAAACAGAGACCCAAACCTCTACCAGTTCTCCCTCTCCATCACCATCCCTCCCCTTGGATTTTACTGGTGGTGTCAGTGGCATTTTTCAACCTTACATATCTTACATTGATGAGGTGAGTAATTTCATCCTCAGTAAACGAGTTTGTTATTTCTTGAAGAAGCCATTCTTGTGACCAGTCACAATTATTTAATGAATAATACAAAACAGTATACTGACTGATAGGCATTGACCTCTCTGATTGTAAGGACCAGAGGATCTCTACCTGGTAGTCAAATCATTGATACCCTAAAGAAATGGAAAATATTTGTTGAGTAACTTCGTGAAGCAGAATCCTCCTCAAGAAGCTGGTGTTCGCTTGCCTGGTCACGAAATTCCCTGCCTGCTGTGAAAGCCAGAGTTTTATTATCCTCCACTGGATTCTATCTTGAACCTGTTGATCTGGTTCACACCTTCACGCTAAAGTGCTTTGAAATTTGGTGTAGCAGTATTATTTCATCCATATTTTGGTCTCCCGCTTGATATTTTCTTTTCAAGTTTTCTGACAAATGTTCACTATTTTCTTTACCCTTTACATTTTTTGCCCATTTGTCCTCGTTTATATACCACTCATATTAAGATGTGGGGTACGTGGTGGCGCAGTTGGTTGGGGCACTGCGCTACAAGCCGGAAGGTCGCGGGTTCGATTCCCAATGGTGTCATCAGAGTTTTTCATTGACATAATCCTTTTGGCCGCACTATGGCCCTGGAGTTGATTGAGCCTCTAACAGAAATCAGAAATGAGTACCAGGAATACTTCCTGGGGGTAAAGGCGGCCGGTGCATAGAGCTGACAACGTTACCACCTTCATGTGCCTATTGCCTTGAAATCTGGGAGCCTAAACTTCCTGAAACCCTAAGGGCCTCTCCAGGCCTGTAATGGGATTGCTTTACCTTTTACCATATTAAGATGTTCAATAGGTAAGCTTCCCTAGCTTACAAATATTGAATGAAATGTCATTATATCATTAAATGTACCTCATTTATTCAAATGAAGTATCGGTGTTTTTTATTGTAATCTTTGATTCCGCAATACAGAGGACCTGGAAATTGCTGTTGTGAATTGTTTCAAATGGATAAATGTGCATGTGGATTGTTTTGACGGATATTGATATTCCATTGGAATGAATGAGTTACATTTAATGCTTTAGTGATTTGTTGTATAGCTTTTGTGACCAAAGAACATTTCTTGTGAACATCCCTATGTATCCCCACCTCTTTTGTAATTGTATCCCTTAGCCAAACAGACCCCTTCTGTGTCTGTATTTGCTGCCACTTTTGCACCCAGGTATACGAGTATAAACATTTCAGGAACTCCACTGTAGCGGTATATCTTCCCACTGCTAAATTACTGCCTCAACACAGTTGTTGACTGATTGATTCTGTGTTCCTCCAATCTTTGATTCTTGAGAACAACAGACAGCTATCAAGTAATTAAACCCAATGTGGGAGTGTCGCAGCTTGTGTAGTGTGTGTCGCAGGTTATTAGCTTCTGACAGGAAAACTTTCTTAATAGCATTTAAATGGAACGTACTTTTGAAATGAATCTTGGATATTGAAAATGTATTTCAGATTATTTTTATGAAGTACTGTGCATTTTGTACAGTTTATTATGCAGACCAATGAATGCACAACATATATTTATTAATATTTTATATATTATAAGTACTCCTGCATGTTTCAGTTCATATGCATCATCTTCAGAGAGTCTTCACCTTGTGCTTTTCTAAAGTTCCTAAAATTACAACTCAATAAAAGCTGTAGATTACAATGTTCATGTGATTGTTGTATGATAAAATACAATCTATAAAATGTTACTAAAACATGGAAGTTGTTAAGTGAGAGAGAAAACCAACCGCTTGTTACAGCACAGCACACCACATGCAGTAACACACATCTTGTTCTCCTGAAGATGGGCATAATGATGCCTAAAACATGTTGGGAAAGTATTGATAATAAACATCTAACTGTTGCATCTTGTTGGTTTTCTCTCTCACTTCACAATTTGCTCACAATGCACAGTCACAGAAACCTAAAGCATGGAAGTTGTTGTTTGGTGGCTGCATATACAATCTGGACAGTCTGCAATGAATTAATATAAAATAGTACAATGTGTAATGTCAACAAAATATAACCAGAGAGGTTAATTTTTATTGTAAGTTATGGACTTGCCCTGTGTAAGTGTTGCCTATGTGCTGGTAGGATGCAAACTGAACTGGGAATAGACATCTAACTACATGGTGTATCATCTTGTGACTTTAGCCAAGGTGTATAGTGGGTTAAGGTCAATGACCCTTTGTTTGTAGATCATTATATTTTGTTTTTGGAAGATATGTATGAAGAGTGATTCCTGCAGTTCATTTCCATTCCCTTGTTGCATATTTTAGTAATTCCATGGTTTTGTCTGTGTTTTCATACTCATGTATTATTCAATATATGTTAAGCATAACAACCCAGTTTCGGCTTACGCAGTACATTTCTTTGAAATATCAGGATCCAGTCACTCCATTCTGCAGTGTCATGTCTCAGAAGAACAGAATGCTTAAGTTATAGCTCATTCTGATTCACTCCTGATACTTACAGTAGTTCTATTTATTGGACCTAACAGACTAGGTGCATCCCAATTTTTTCACCTGATAGTGGGAACTGATCCGGTTTTGTTGATGTGCTGTTTTGGTACTTGAAAGACAAAGCCCAAAAACCAAGTAATCCTAATATCTAATCTGCCTTCACTCAGAGCAACACCCTAGTAGATACGTCAATGGAAGCATAAACATCAGCCCTGAAGTAATCATGTTTATGACATTAACTGTTTTGATCACTGTGGTAACTATATATACCACCTGCTGTAAAGTTTCAAAACGTGCATTTTTTCCCACACAGCACATTTATATGTGTGATATACCGAAAATAAACAGTGATTATTTTCTTAAACCACATTGACTGATTGGTGTTTGGTATGGATAGGGAATTGTTGCCTTTGAGGTAGGAACCAAATTTTTGTATACAGTTTTAAATGAATTTATGTGTGCAAGGTGTTAAATTGATGTTGTAGTGAACTGGCACGTCAGAAAATTGACTGGATTTCTTGTTAGCCTTCTTTCATTACCTCATAAGGAAAAACAGGCTCCTTGTATGAGTATCATGTCAGTGTGTCTACTGTATGTGCCCTTATTTGATGAGTTAACAGAATTCTTTGAAAGCTGATGTGAATGTCTTACCATCAGAGGCCACTGCAGTATTGTACTCTTTCACTTCCTGCCATTAAGAATTCCAACATTGCAGTTGAATTTATTTATTTGTAGTGACCGTGTTCTTATTTTGTTTTATTTTATTTTATTTTATTCAAGAATAAATAAACAGCAGCTCTGTGTGGACATGGCACATTAGTATTGTATATTCCTAAGAATTAATAACATATACATACAAAAATGTGTAGACTTAGTCACAGTATATTTTACCCATATACTATTTGCATTATGATTAGCCCCATCGTATCTGATAAGTTGTATGTTGTTAGCAGGTAAGCACCAGTTCATCATCTAAATCCAGTAGTGATGATTCTGGTCATGGGGAGGAATATCCTTCATTCAACATACTTAGTGCTGCAGCAGAAGGGCCACCTTGCCAGTGCAGCTTCGGCAATACATCCAGTATTCCGCCAGGCACAGACACCTCACTCATGTCAGCTTCCTCCAACATGGGAACTGGACCATCACTGTCTGCTGCTGTGACTGGTAGAGCTTTCTCATCAGACTCTGGTTTCTCGTCAGAGCTGTGTGACACTACAGGTGTGCATCGCAGCACTTCCACCTCAAGAGGTGGTAACAAGATGAATGCACCCAATGACAACACTGACAAATCCACCCAAGGACTACATCGCTCCAAGTGGACTGCCTCCTTCAGAAAGCTTATCAACAGAGTGTCAAAGAGATAAATCATTCCCCTGAGGGTGGTGTTTGAAGGTGAGGCAGAGTAATTGTCTTCCCTCACATTCTGGAGAGACAGAATATCAATACCTTTGTGGATAGTATGGGGGACAGTAAGCCTTTTGCACTGGTCTGTTGTGGATATTTCATTTTTTTTCTCATTATTACCACTATTGTGATCATGTTACTTTTTTTCCCCCCTCCCTTACATGGAACTGCTAAATTAATATGCATTTAATTTGAATGTCTGGCTTTCACATAATATTTGTTTGCCATGAACAGTTTCCAACCTGAATATCCACCGTATTATTTCCTGCTTTTTAATTTCTGTAACAAGAACATAATGGTGTGGGTTTCTTTCACTGGCTGCCCATGTTTTTCTCCTTGGTCACAGTGGTTTACAGATGGTATAAATGTTGTGCTCAGGATATGCCACAACACAAATTTTTGTGCAGTGGGTGGAACTGAAGGTCTAAAAATTAGGATTTGCGTGCCATTAACCTGTTCCAGGAGCTATAAAAACACAAGCTTACTCACTAAAAATGCAGTCAACAGACTGTTAGAGAGTAACTTGGATGGCAGCATCTGTCCGACAAATATCTCTTCATATTTCTTGCTTTACACTGAATTGGGGATGGACATATTTGTTCTGATTAATAACATTACAGGTTTTGTGTTCATGATTATGAAATTTTGACTTGAGGTTTTATTATTTTAAAGGTAATAAAAAGTTCTGATATATCTGCATATTTCATCTCACAAAGTACCATATTTTGCAAATAATAAGACACACTGGGCCATATTGTGCACCAAGATCACAGAAGGTACATGTTGGGGAAAAAATAGTTTATTGGCACTTTAAGTTCGAGTTGGCAGACCTGCTGAATGAAATGGCAGTCTGTGTGATGAAGCATCATAAGTTGGAGGAAATTATCTACGTTGCCCATATGACTGAGTTTGAAATGCATTTTCTTCCTAACAGCAGTCATGAATTTTTGACACTGCAAAATCTGCTATGTAGGCCTACTTTACTGGTATCTTTTGTCCTATTCTATTTTGAGTACACTTGTTTAATTCATGCCTCTACATAAATGTGTAACATGAAGATGCTCTTCTGTCAAAATCAGCAATGCCGCATGCAACATTCCAACATCTCACTTCAGAAATGATCTTTTCTTTAGACACACAATATTCCTTGTGTCTTTGATCTGTTAACCAGTTCTTAAATTCCAATTTTATGTTAGGCCATTTTGTTCTATGTATATAAAAAGACTGTTTAACTTCTTGAAATCCAATAATTTTTTTCTCTTGCCTTCTTCACTTACGTAATCATTTTTGTTGGTTGGAGCGAGTTCAGAATATCTTACAGCTGCTGTATTACCCAGCTCTTTCATGTGGTTTTTGATATTTAATTTGAAACGTACAGTGCAGGGAATTCTCATGTGTTCACTACACATTCAGTCATTTTCAATAAACTGACTATTACTGCATGCTGCTGAACAACTAGTGTAGGGAACAGTGAAGCCTTGTTTCTCTATCTCCAGGGATGAATAACATGAGCAGTATTTTTGCTCCTTTGAGCACTGGAATCTCATGATGAGTTGTGATGAATGTCTTATTGATGCACCCTTGGACCATAAGATGCAGGAGAATTTTACACAGTATTTTCCGGGGAAAACTGTTTTGTTGTCTGAAAAATGTGGTATTTATGTTTTGTAGTTGCAGTTCAGTGTACATCTGAAAGAGTGTAGTAGGTATTTCCTTTAGTACAAAGTAGGACTCAGTTTCAGAATTCAGTACGTTTCATTTAATCTAGAAGCTGATACTCTGGAAATCCTGATACTTTGGCAGTTGAAGGAAATATTCCCAAGATCAGTAGCTTTGGCTTCCATGGCTTCCAAGATCGTTGTGGTCACATAATTCAGTTCCATCAGCTATTCCTGATGCACAGTCTCCTGGTCATTCAGCATGCCTGGTAGATAATGAAAAGACTCCAGGAAACACAGATCACCCTGATGACCCAGAACCAGCAAATGAAGGAGATATCCAAAAGGTATACTGTGATTAGTTGTGCAACCCAAATATAGGAGCACTAACAATTAAGAACTTTGGTCAATATACGTACTGCTGGATATTCCAGAATATTTGATAATCCAGCACATGTCCAGTCCAGTGGGTGCTGGTTTAAAGTAATTCTGCTGTAATTTGAATGTTACATTTTATTTTCATAAGAGTTTCAGTTATGTGCCTTACCTTTGCTGGTAGCACAACACCATTGTTATTCCTCAGTCCCTCGTTTTAACTGCTGAGGTACAACATTATAATATGTGCTTGCTCCAACTTGAGTGTAAACTTACAGTTTTTGACATTGTGAGATTATAAGGTTGTTTTTGTGATAACATAATTTTGTTCCTATTCAGTTCAGCAACTAATATGTGGCAGTGATTTTCACTTTCTGTTATTGATATAACTGACATGGGCTGCATAAAGATGTAAATTGTTATATGTTCCAAGCATATCACCATTGTTGGAAACACCTTATAACTAATACAAGGAAGAAATATCACTCATAACAGATAAATCACTCAGTGTGTGTAGTTGGCAGCTTAGTATGTGTCTAAATAAATTGCTCCTGGAAGCTGTATACCGAATACATGTAAATGACAATATCGTAGAGTCTCTGCTGTTAGAAACATTTAACATTGTTCAGTAATACAAGATGTCAAATTAATCAAACAAGTAGATTTCTCACTATAAGAATTTTGCAGACAACATATTTTAGCTAAATGTGTTTGATGAAGGACCCAAATGTTATCCTGTTGCAACAACACACCAGTTGTGTATATTGGAATTAGGCTTTTATTTATTTTTAATAGACTTTCTGGAAGGTTATGGAGTGAGTAGTGGATTTTTGTGATTCCCTTAATAGGTGTGTTAGATAGAGCTGCTGCATATAATTGTTTAGTTCACATAGGTTTAGATAGCAAGCAGAGTTTAGAAACTATATACATTATAGTCTTTTGGAAACCTGCAGTACTTAACAAATGATTCTTCAGAATTAATGGTCAGTCAGGTGAATGGTCTTTCTGTAGGTTATGTTAGCATTTGTGTTAGTTGTTCATGTTATATTGTTCCCCCATAATTAGTTCCTAGGTTGCTTATGAAAACTTCAATACATTTTCACTGTATCTACTTCAACATTCCATGAAGCCTTTGCAGTAACTTGTTTTGCTATTTATGTCTTTACGAGTGTGTATATGTCCAGTGTCCAGCTCTCATTCCTGAACACTTAGATTCATCTGTTTTATGATAGTCTTTGGTTGCAGGTAGTATGATACTAGCAACATCCAACACCATTTGAGAGAATTATTCTTGAAAAAGGAACATTATTATCAATTTTGTCTTCCCACCTACACTTACACAATTTGTAGTTGCCATGGTATCCTTTTGGTAGTAAAGGTAATTTTCAGGGCCTAAAAATGAGGTATGTAACCAATTAGAATGTTGAAAGCCAATACAGTCAGTATGTGGATAAAAGTATAGTGCATTATTTTTTTTTCATTCAAGTTTTATTTTGTACTGTTTCCTTTGCACTTCAAGAGACATTGCTTAGTAGTGAAAACATATAATTACATTGTATCTTGTATAATTACTGAACATAATAAATTGTATTGTGTATTAGTACTGATTTATAACATTGACCTGTTGTTTGTTGTCACATATGGTTTCTTTATACTCAAGAGTTTTGTGCACAACAAGAGGAAACTCTAGCTTGTTACAGAATGATGAAAAGACCATATGACAGTTGTGCTGATAGCTGTGTACAGCCACAAGGAATATGTGTTAGGCCTAATCTGGCTATATGGATACTGAGAATTTTATAGTGATATCAGTTATCACATTATTTGATTTGTTATGAGTATTGCAACTGTTGTTGGAATTAGCATGGTTTATCGGCAAGATAATGTTCATGTGAAACAAGGCATCCTGTAACACAAACCATGGTAATAATAGTTTTAGAATACTGGCCTTGAAGTTTGTTATATAGAAGAAACTAACTGTACTGTGGGAATATGGCAGTACTGATTGAAGTATGTTGTTTATAAGAAACTTGTGTCATGACAAGTGAACTGTGTCATGCAATACTTTTGTCTGTAATCTGCAGTAGACCTGTTTAAGATTGTAGCATTCTTACCCTTATCTGAGCATGTTTGATTATAGTCACTGTGTACACAGTGTGTTAGTACTGCCTCTCTTCTTGTATTTAAATATAATGCGGTACTTCAGAATCACTTTTAAGAGGATTATTGACAGACTTTATTTAAAGCAGGTTTGGTGGTTTTTGTGTGTATGGAAAAGCATTCAAAAGTGTGAGATTTAATTCTTATAATAAAAGTCAATGAGCTGCACTGTTTCTCAAATTTATTTTGATAAGTACTATACATGTTTCAGACAGATCTGCTGTCCATCATCAGGAGTTATGTTGACTGACTGCTAGCAGACAGTCAACATAACTAGCATAACAAATACCTGTCACTGTGTATACAGTGTTGAGACTCCTGATGATGGACAGCAGATTTGTCCAAAACGTGTAGAGTTCTTTATCAAAATAAATTTGAAAAATATTGCATCTTCGTGACTTTTATTATAAGAATATAACATGATGTACGGTCCTCTGAATGTCAAATTCAAATATGAGATTTAAGTCTGATGTACCCACAAAATATATAAAAAACTAATAATGTACAACAAAAATATATGTAACAATTAACACTTCTTCTATCAGTTGGGGTGGCATGGTTGGTATAGTGACTAGGCTACTGGCTGGGCCATCCAGCATCCAAATCCTGGCAGGGGCAAGATATTTTTCTGCTCTCCAAATGTCCAGACTGGCTCTAGACCCACCCAGCCTCTTATTTAGTGGGAAAGGGGGTTTTTTTCCCCAGGGGTAAAGTCACCAGTGATGAAGCTCATCTCCATCGAGTGCGAAGGTTAGAAATGAGTGGAGCTATACCTTATAACCCTTATATGCCTACATGTTGTGGGGGGGTAACTTCCGTCTTTGTTCATCACACAACATATAACATATGAAGAAGGGTCAGAGTTGTTGTGTTCCATTGAACTGTGTGCTGTTGCCTGTAGTGTACTTTTATAGCTTGCAAATTTGTCCAGGAATTTCTAACATTTCACAATATTGTACTTGATGCCTGATTGCAGATTTATCTTTTGCATCTTGGATGTTCCGTTCTCTGTAGGTGTCTGTTTCTCAGGTCGTTTTGTCTGTTGATTGTGGAGCTGGAAAATAATAGCCGCATAAAATCATAATTACTGTACAGGTTATGTATGTTTTTAAATTCCTTAAACATACATACAGATATATGTAGATGATTGTTACAATGTAAACCAAAAAAATGCACGCATTTTATTATAGTTACAATAATGTTTTAATATTTAATATACATAAACTCTTGCATGTTTTGGCATCAGGGAGTGCACAGTTGTATAAAACAGTCAGACCTTATTATCATATCCAATATGTGGAAATGTCAGAAATACATCATTGTATGGTTTATAAGATGGATATGTGCACTGAAAAGTATAAAACTTTTCATTTATAAAGTATTAGTCATTAAAATTGTATGTATAAAAGTGGTTGTTAGCCGGGTAAAAATAAGACTTGCCCTAAAGTGGTTATACTTAATCCATGGTGCAGAATCCTTCTTGAGAAGCTAACTGGTTTGCAGCTAGTCAAGAAATTCCCCGCATTTCACGGAACCCAAAAGTTCATTACTGCACTTAGAAGTGTCCACCACCTGTCTCTATCCTGGGCCAGCCCAATCCAGTCCATATACCCACATCCCACCTCCTGGAGATCCATCATAATATTATCCACCCATCTACGCCTAGGTCTCCCCACCATGTTAAAATAAGAGAAGTCTTATTTTAACAGGCTTATAACCTCTTTTGTACATATAATTGTAACGATCAATATCTTATAATTTTTCTAATCTATAACCACTTTTATACATAAAATTGTGATGACCCATATTTCATAATCTATGTAATTTAAAAATTGTTTAATTTTCATTGCACATATCTGTCTGTATAGATCACACATTGGTGAACTTACGACAGTTCCACATATTGGATATGATAATGAGGTCTTACTGTTGTATACGACTCTGTATTCCCTGACGGTGAGCCAATGAGACTGAAACATGTAGGAGTGTGTGTATTATCTGATGCATGCCAAGAAGATTTTTTTATGGTGCGCAGTGAAACACATCACTGACACCCCTTTTTCTTCAAAAGAAATATATTAATAAAGGTTGGGAAATAACACTGATATAATAAGGGTAAAATATTGTAATTTCCTGCATTATATTAAATTCAGATGCACTAGCAATGCTTATTATCAAATTTTATCCTGTGTTCCCATATGACATGTAAGTGCAAGCAACTTTCTTACTTAAAAATATAGTACTGCATATAATTCATAATTGATAATGCCTGGAATTTTGTCAACAAAATGCGAACTCTGCATTCATGAAAGTATCATATGATGGGTCTATGAAAATATTTTTGTATATTTGTACATAAAAACATAACCTGTTGTAAAATATGCACGAAAAATTCATCACTTGTACACAGTGGGCTGTACAAAGTTGTGTGTAGACATTGACTGCACTGCAGACAGATGAATATTTTATTGCAGTCTGTGTAACCACATACAGAGAGTTCAAAGTCTGATGCTATGAACATGATTGTGAAAGTGAGCTGGCCTAGACTGGTTCACTGCTTATGCCAGGCGTGTGTAGCATCATGTAATGAAAGCCGCATAGAAGGAAACTGTAAGTAAAGTGACAAGTCTAAATCATGAGGCAGCAGCCTTTTCCATCCACTGTGTCCATCCCTGCTCAGTGGATGGGGTTATGTAAGTGTCCTTACTGATATGGCACCAACTGGCTTGAGATTCCTTGCTGCGTGTATGTCTAGGTGAAACAGATTGGAGATAATTTTATTTACAGTACCCATTTTGTGATCTCCCATCGGGCTGATTGTTAACATGGGTAAGAAATTCTTGTTAAATGATTATTTATTTTTAACATCCATATATCTTGAAGAATGAGCCAGAAGTGGCAGAGTGACTTCCAAACACCAGGGGTTTTTACATATTGTGCATCACTTCTGGTTTCATCATTTATACTTATCAGTACTTGTCAGCTTCCAGTCTTGTCTAGGTTTATATAGCCTTGTAGAAATCACAAGTAGCTCCAGGTTCATACTCTTATTGTCATAGCGAAAAAAGAAATTAATTTTTACCATATGTTTTGTGTTTTTTTAAACACTGAAATTAAACAGCTGTTTCAAATTTGAGTACTTACATGGTAACAAGAAAAGTATATGTGATCCTTGATTTAAATGTCATATCTGAATACAAAATAATAATTCCACCCTAGATTATCAGTAATAGCAGATGAGATTGTAAGATTGTGGTCCTCCAGGAAGTAACACCATGTAGTTTTGGTAGATGGGTAGTAACATTTTTGAGGATCCCACATACCAAAATAGATGATACCACATCTTAAAGAACCTTAAGCTTCATATTCAGTGCCCTGAACATTTCTGATATGAAATAAAATAGTACATAAATATTTCGTTTTTAATGAGAGTAATATGAATCTTACATTCATGCTGTCTTGAATAAAATGTATCATACACTGAAATTAATTCCAGGCTGTCTCTGTTATAAATGATGTGCACTGGGAAATATGGGAATACCACATGCTTTGTATTGTTGTTCAATGGATCACCTCAGAAATCAATGAAGGAGGTAAATAGATAAGTACAATAAGAAAAAGAAGAAATAAGTTACTAACCTGGAGAGCATTGTTTAGTTTTAACACATCAAGTATGAAGATATGAGGAAGAAATACAAAATGATACAATTACTTTTGATGTCAGTTTATGATGTACATTTAAAGTAGAGATCAGTAATGTTAGAATATTTTTAAGTATTCAAAACAAACAGGAGACCAGGAAATTGTGGTGTGTTTATTAGGTAGCTATTATTTTGTGAGCTAGATTCATGTAGGGTTTATTAATTAGTTGTAAAATATTTAGGGTACACCCAATATAGTCATTATTTAATGAGCACATTGTATTATTGCATTTGAGTTGTTCCCCCCCCCCCAAGACTTTCTATGTCCAAATGACGTTATAAGCGTCATTATGGATAATGAGATAAGTCGTCCTATGGAGGATCTCCATTAATGTCAAAGGTTGTGATTATATGTGAAAGCTATTCTGTCAGTATTCTTACAAATAAGCCTATAGGAGTACCGACTAATACACAATCCTAGGAGAGGATTAGGGGCTGGCCATTTGTCTTGAATACAGAAATTAATAAAATTAAAACTATTTTAATGGCTCAGATTCTTGCAAATACTACTTTTCTGTTTCTGTGTGACCTGTAGGCAACGTAAACTGTTGCCTAGCGCAGAATTCTGTACATTTCACGGTGCCTTAATTTCAGTATCTCTTGGTTTGAGTGTCAAAAGCAATGTAATATACATCACTTCTTCCAGGTAGCACACACATATTCTTATAAATACAAAAATGGGGAAGAGCCTTAATTAATGATTAACTTTTATTTTAGTCAAGTTCCTTTTTTTTTTTTTTTA
>Ga0123352_10009478_pt1 | contig 15228 bp, 7 predicted proteins | sample TergutLab28metaG_FD_89700 | JGI IMG/M metagenome (GOLD analysis project Ga0123352, IMG submission 89700) | Labiotermes labralis P1 segment gut microbial communities from Petit-Saut dam, French Guiana - Lab288 P1 | ecosystem: Host-associated > Arthropoda: Insects > Digestive system > Gut ... | reverse complement strand
GGAGGGGTGGGGGGGGTGGGGGGGAGGTTGACAAAGTTTGCAGTTCCTCTCTTCACTTGAAAAGGGCGATTCATGTGCCCCCATTCAGCGTCCCACAAAAAGCAGATTTATTTTTTTTTGTCTTTACGCCAATCATATAATTATTTATATTTTTTCTTTGCCCCCTCTTCAACTTAGTAGCCAAAAAAACTATTCTTAGGTAAAAAAATATTGGAGGGCATTTAACTATCCTCCTTGCGACCCGAAGTTACGTCTATAGGGGCAGCCATCGGTATTTAAAATCTGCCCCACATTCTTCTGGACAGAATCGGTTATGTACAGTACGAAGGTCGCGCTGCCCTTGTTTCCTAAAACGTGTTTTGGAAGCGATAAGGTCGTTTTGAAATGGATTAGAACCCACTTACATGTCGTGTATGTATGTGCGGTATTACTGTATTGTGTAGTGTATGTGTAGAGACAGGGTGGTGACGGTCCATGTGTAGTGGTGGCGGCCAGTGCGTGAAATTCCAATGATACTGAACTTAAACCTTACAGATTATTTTCTTCTTCCATTGGCACTACGGCCCACTGTGGGCTTTGGCCTGTCGAACAATGTCCTTCCATTGTTTCCTATCTGCCACCACCTCTCTCCATCTTCTCACTCCCCAGCACTTGGTCTCTTTCTACTTCCTCTTTCCATCTTTTCGTGGGTCTTCCCCTTCTTCTCGTCCCTTCCAGTTCTTGAGTGAAGATATTTTTGGGCATCCTATCCTTCTCCATTCTCTCTAGGTGACTTAACCAGCTTATCAGTTGCCCTTTTATCCATTTTACTGTATATACAGGGCGCTCCCGGCCGTCCAAAAGGTATTGTTGTGAGGATTTTAAGGTTCACTTTGGTGGACACTGTCCTTCTTTTTCTTCTTCTTCTTCCATTGGCACTACAGCCCACTGTGGGCTTTGGCTTGTCGAACAATATCCTTCCATTTTTTCCTATTTGCCACCAACTCTCTCCATCTTCTCACTCCCAGCACTTGAAGATCCCTTTCTACTTCTTCTTTCCATCTTTTCCTGGGTCTTCCCCTTCTTCTCGTCCCTTCCAGTTCTTGAGTGAAGATCTTTTTGGGCATCCTATCCTCCATTCTCTGTAGGTGACCTAACCAGCTTATCCTTTGCCCTTTTATCCATTTCACCATATTTCCTCCTTTGCTCATCTCTTCTAGTTCTCGATTCGTTCGACTTTTCCATTCCCCGTTTTCATATTTAGGACCATATATTACTAATTATCTAATTATGACAATAAACATGTATGAACCCTGTTATAATAAAAATACGTTTGTGAGAAATCCTCTGCCTTTCGTCCACATAGCGTATTTATGCGTTCGCTTTGATTCTGAGAGGAAACTGCGATTATTTGTCTATGCTGCCTTAACAAATTGGTTTCAGTGTTGGTGATTCGAGCGGTCGTAGATAAACTGGCGTTAAAAGTGCGTAATTTAGATGAATGTCGTGCTTCAGGCAGCTTAACAGAAATGACGGGATCCTTTTCGTCAGAAACTTCGCGTTGTGAAGGATAAACGGGATCCCCTGCTGCAGTTTGTTTAGTCTGCTTGCAGTTCACACTTGCTAGACAAGTTGCCAACTTTACAGTATGCTTTAATATAGGTTCAAACTGAACGGTCTCTCTCTCCCTCTCATAGACACACAACACATACTGGGTCAACTTCTTACACAGTTCAGCAAGAGTTTGATGTGAAATAAATAATTTGTCTCGTGTGTATTGTTGCTAGTTTTAAGTTGTCTTGTGTGTAATTAATTGTTGGTTAGGTTTTAGCCTTGTGTGTTGTTGTTTGGCCTTGTGTATTGTTGTAGTTGTCTTGTGTGTATTATTGTCATTTTATGTGTGTTTTTTGTACTGTGTGTGCATTGCTGTTTTTACTTTAGATGCCGGACTGCTGGCTAGAAGTCAGTATTCGGAAGGTCCTGCGACCGGCCACCTCGACACAGGTTTTTCTTGGTTTCCCTTTTTCTTATAAGCAAATGCTGAGATGGTTCCGAACATTCCAAGTTGCCACTACATGCTTCTCATGTAGCCCTCCCGACTTAAATTTATTAGTAACCAATTTCATATTTTGTATGCATGTAAATAACCACTGTCATCGAGTGGCAACCCAATTGCAGTTAATGAATATTATTATTATTATTATTATTATTAAATAAAAGGGAAAACATTCCCATTACAGGCCTGGACAGGCTCTGAGGGTTCAAGGAGGCTGAGGCTCCCAGATTTCAAGGCAATAGGCACATGAAGGTGGTAAAGTTGTCATACTAACGCACCGGCCGTCTTTACCCCAGGAAATATTCCTAGTACTCATTTCTGTTAAAGGCTGAGTCGAGACCCCAGGGCAATAAATAGTGCGACCGGAAGGATTATGTCAATAATAAATTCTAATGACACCATCTGGAATCGGACCCGCGACCTTCCGGCTTGTGGCCTCAACCAACTGCGCAACCGCGTGATGTTAAACAAATAAATAAATTGACGTATTTCTCATTCTGACCTCTCTCTCTGCCTACTCACTGTATGTGTAGAGGGTTACCGTTGCATCTGATCACACTCAGTGACACACACGTTACACTCGGTAGGATTCCTCTGGACGAGTGATAGGCCTGCTGCAGAGACCTCTGCCTGGCAACACACAACACTCAGAAGAGACAGACATCCACGCCTGTGGTGGGATTCGAACCCGCAATCCCAGAAATCGAGCGGCCCCATACCCACGCCTTAGACCGCGCCTCCACCGGGATCGGCTACAGCAGTTTTCGTTCTGGCTTGCTGGATGCTTGAAGTTTGACGCCTTTGATATCTTTGTGACGAAATGCGTTGTCTCAGCGGTTGTTGGTACAGACCGGTACAAACGGAGGCCCACTGGGCTGCGGATAAAATGGCTGATACTTAATACTGCTGCAGGAGAGCGGTCCGTTGTTCGAATCCTGGAGGGAGAAATTTTTTAATCTTCAAAACATCCAGACAGGCTGTAGATCTCGCCCAGCTTCCTGCTTAGTTGGTACCGGCATTCTTCGTAAGGAATAAAGCGGCCGGAGTGTGGTCTGTAACTTCCATCTGATGCCGACGGTAAGGATGGGTTGCACTCTCTCCTCTTCCACTTTATGCGTTCACGGCTTGGACAGGGACACATTCTCTATACTAATTCTAAAAATGACATCTCCAACATGGCACCAAGTCCCGATTTATACCATGCGCATGCGTGTTAGTCATGGCCGGTGTAGTCCGTCTTGCGACAGTCCCGCAGCCTATCCCACCGAGAGCCCTCCTGATAGTGCGATATAATGTTTCCAGCTTCTTATTCCAGTACCTTATGTTGTCGCTGGTCATACCGTAGCTGCTTACGTCTTCTTCCTCGTCTTTTCAATATTTTAACAACGTGATTTAGAAGGCAGTTCTGGGGCAATGATAAGGTAAACATACAGCGTATTACGTCACATTTAGGGGTGAACGGGGTAGGAGACGAGGCGCGGTAGCAGGAAGCAGGACTGAGAAACACCTGCGCTGCCATAAAGTGTTACGGCTGGTGACCAGTCTATCGCGGCTGATGGGCGGACCTCATCTAGGTACGTGAGTTGGCAAGGGCAGCGTCTTGAGTCCTTACCGGCAGTCAGCTGCAGTACTCATTTTAGTCTAGTGTCCAGTCAGGCAGCGGACTTGTGTGATGTGTTACTTCACGCCACACGCAGTGATCTCAAACTGGGTCCCGGGGAGACATAAATGAGTAATGGCGGAAGAGTTGTATTGGCTATTCAAAAGTTGTACATACAAAAACGTAAAGTGATCCCGTTACAGGCCCGGTGTGGCCCAGAGGGTCGGTAGAGGTATAGCTCTACTCTTCTATGACCGTGGCACTAGAAGGCGGTGAGTGGTCAGCAGCACGCCCCAGCCGCATTTTACCCCCGGGATAGACCCGGTACCCATTGTACAGGAGGCTGGGTGGGCCCCAGGGCCGGTCTGGACGGGCGGAAAATCTCGTCCCCACCGGGATTCAATCCCGGACCATCCAACCCGTAGTCAGTCGCTCTACCGACTGAGCTACTCGGCCCACAAAGTTGTATGTAGGAATTGAAATCTGTGTGGCAACCATTCCGTCACTGATTGCACGCAATAAGTCCACACTTCATTCCAGAAGCTTCCTGATTCTGTAGTCAGATCAGTCAACAGCGCTGGACATGGACAAAGTGGATGTGTCAGGCTAGTTTGAAGTCAGCCGTTGACTTCATACATGTAATGTACAAGATAAAGAAATGCTGGTGTTTAATTTCATATGTGACTTATTGTGGAACGTAGGGGTTCCTCAGTGCTACTCCGTTTTATGGTTCCTTGAGGTAAAATAGACTGAGTAGCCAGTTGTGTTGTTATACGTATTGTTTGTGTGTAAATGTGTACTGTACTACTGCCACCGGGTGGCAACCCAATTGCAGTTAACAAATATATCGTGTCATACATATATATATATATATATATATGTAATAAAAAGGTAAATCAGTTCCATTACAGGCCCGAGGTGCCCAGAGGATTCCAGGGTGTTAAGGTTCCCAGATTACGTGGCAATGGCCCAGAATTGTGGTAAGGTTGTCAGCCTTACGCACCGACCATTTTTACCCCAAAAATGCACCTGGTACTGATTTCTGTTAGAGGCTGAGAGTCCACCCAATACTTACATGTATCATATATAATAGGGCAGTCGCAAGGAGACGGTTCCGATTGTGTATAGGTTTGTGGAGAGAGACGCAAGAGGCGAGTGTACGAAAGGTTTTCGGGGTTGGGCAGTGTAGAGGAATGATTTCCTAACGTTTCGGTAAGAGTTGAAGGTGCCATCTTCAGGGTAAATTAAATGTGTGAGTCTCGGTTTACCGTTATGTAGATGAGGCGGAGGGTGCAGTGTGGAAAGGTGGGCTGATTGGTTACCCTCTCACACGTCGCCCGCTGCCAGATCTGTATCACCCCGAAGGTGGTAACTGCAACGTTTGCCGAAGCGTCGGGAAGTCGTCTGTACGCAGCTGAACCCTGTAAGGGGGTTTGCGCGCGTTGGTTCATCAACAAGGAAAGCGTAAAATTAGAAGTATAAAAAGTTGCCATTGTAGTTAGACTGCGTTTGAAATGTGATGGCACACTCGCAGAAACCAAATTTCGTCTTTCGCGCGAAACGGACGAGTCCATTTAAATAGGCGGAGGACGTCAATTCAGTCGACTACTGGGAGCCTAGGTGTGCGCATCAGCGGTAGTAATGCTTTGTCCCGTTTCGCTATGAGCATTAGTCATCGAGCTACATCTGCTGAACTGAGCACGCGCATAAGCTGTTCGTCGGATTAGTGACAAAGTGACAATGAAAGAGCTTGAAGAAGAACGTGTGTGTGTGAAATTTTGCTGCGAACTTGGTAAAACGTTGTGTCGCCAGTAGAGGGGACTTTGAAGGGGACATTGCTTAAAATGCTGTAAAATGAGCAATAAAGCCTTTATAGCAAAAGTTAGGTCATTTTTTGAATGCGCCTTGTATTGTATCTGACCGTGAGCGTATCAGTGATAGTTGTCGGGCCCATCAAGGCGGCGAGCAGCGGTGGCAACTGCACGTAGGTTCATATACGTGAGAGATCTGCGAGTCGTACGACTGTAAGAAACAATGTTACGAACTTCTGAGGTGTGACGCCCAGTAGTCGGTAGAAAGATGGCAAAGTAATCTAAGAACCAGCTGCCTCCGTTTTCTAACTAACTACATCTAGTACTTGAGAAGCTGACAGTTCCTTAGCTAGTTAAGAAATTCCCGGCAGTGTATGGGAACGCGGAAGTTCATTACCGTCTTCACAACAGTACATCACTGGTAGGTACCTGTGGTGAGACTGATTAATGAAGTCCACGTCCCACCGTCTTGTTTCTTGAAGATCATTTTAATATTATCTCGCCCATGTACGCCTAGGTCTTCCAAGTGAACTCTTTCCCTCATGTTTGCCCACCGACACGTTTTATGCACCTCTCCAATCTATTATTATTATTATTATTGTATCAGTTCCGTGGATCAAAGCCCGTCCTAAGCAGTTAACAGTTCCTCAGCTAATCAAGAAATTCCCCGCATTTTGTGGAACCCGAAGGTTCATTACCGCACTTACAAGTGCTCGCTACCTGTCAGTATTCTGAGCCACATCATTCCAGTCCATGCCTCGCATCCGACTTCTTGAAGATCCTTTTTAATATTATCCCATCTATTCTTGGGTCTTCCAAGTGGTCTATTTGCCTAGGGTTTCCCCACCAAAACCCCGTATGCGCCTCTCCACTCCCCTATACGTGCTACTTGCCCCGCCCATCACATTCTTCTTGATTTCGTCACCCGAATAATGTGTGGGGAGTGACGACAAGCTGGAGTTACGTCACCAGACGGTGAAAGTCCGCACAGGGTGACTAAGAAGGCGCCGTCTGTTTCTGGATACGGAAAGCCGGTCGTGTAAGCCCGGCCTCTCACTTTACGGTTGTTAAGATGTGTCACGCGGCATTGTGTTGCTGTCACAATACGAGCTGACCGCTGTCAGTATTGACGAGGGTAGCTTTTAACACCTTCTGCTTGTTTGTTGTGTGCCGACAAGTGGCCTGGCGGTCCGCGGCCACATTGTACAGGCAGGGTTTCGTTGCAGACGGCAGAGTTCTTTATTGTGCTGGGTCGTAGGCCAGGCACGAGCCACGTGTATGTTGGCTGGTTGGCGCCACCAAGACACGTGAGGGACAGTTGTGGATGCAAGTTAGTAGGGCAAAATCTAAGAACTGGGAGAAAATCATGTCTCATGCCCACTCTCCCACACGGGCGGCTCTTGGATTAAACGCCGCGTCACTTCCAGACTTAAGTCACGGTAGACACGACGTATATAACGGATATGATTAACTGCATCGGTTGAGTGTCAATGACTGGCAGTCTGTAGTTTATCTGGTACGTTATTGCAAAGGTAATCTAACCCTGTAAAACACAGGTATTTTTACTATGTATATGTAAAGATGGGACCGGATTAGCTCAGTCGGTATAGCGCCTGCCCTACGGGCTGGAAGGTCCGGTGATCGAATCCCGTTGGGGGGGGGGGAGATTTTCCGCACCCGTCCAGGCCGGCCTTGGGGCCCACCCAGCCTTGTATAAAATGGGTACCGGGTCTCTTTCACGGTGGTAATTGGGTAGGATAGGCTATAGTATTACGCATCACTACCCCTCATACCCCGTGTCGTAACGTTTTCGCGTCAGATACATACACGCGCGTCACTCCTGTCCCCTACGTACCATGTACTTTGCCTCAACTCATTCTTCCCTATATTTGTTTCTTTTTGTATTTGGTTAGGGGTTCGAATCACGAAGGGTCAACATCCAGATATATCGATAGTGCCATAAAGAAATCACCCAAAATATATAAAATTTTTGTATCCCAATCTCTCACTCTAACCCCCCACCCCCACAGGGTCTTCGCATATACTGTTCTCAGAATGAGCAGGGATTGTTCTGCTGAACAGCATTAACTCGTTTATCTCTGTAATGAGAATAAAATGATTTCTGTGAGCTAGGAAGTGCATGTTTTTTAACACGTAGATGAAGTAGAAAAGGCCTGATTACTGCAGTATTTGACAATAAGAAATCTTCTTTCGTTGCCGCCATCAGCAAACAGCATCAGATTCCGCTTTCGCAACGAAAGCACGTAGCTTAGCGTGGCAGTGGTCATGGCCTTCACTGCGCATGCGCCGACATTTGAAGACCAGACACAACAGTTCTTTGGCCATGTCAAGGACCCTGGGATTATCAACATTTCGTGGCGCGGCGTGCGGACTGTAGTACTAACCACTGCCACTATGTAGCACTGCGATCGATTCTGTAACTTAAACAGTCCGGTGGTGTAATGGAAGGCAAATAAATATACGGCCACGAAGAATTGGAGTGATCACGGCGATGATTGTATAGTCTTCTGGAATATGACGCCGTGTAGGTTTGGGAATTAGGACCCAACATCGTGAAGGGACGTGCTGTCTCCAACTTGGCAGGATGACATACTTAAGAAGGAGGCAGCACGTGCCTCCGAACTGTTGGTTCCTGTCGTCCAAACTACACGACGTCATATCCCAGAGGGCCGTAGTTCGGTTAATATAGAACGAAATTTATGAAGGTTCCATTTTATTACTTTAACGGAAAATTTTTTTGACGGACTATACGGCGTCACGTGTTCGAAAAACTGTTTCTGGTTACATCTCGGAGTACCTCAGTTCACATTTTTATGTGGGTACAGAGACGTGTGCGGGGCCGGGATAGCTCAGTCGGTATAAGTGACTCGCTACGGGCTAGGCGGTGCGAGGATCGAATCCCGATGTAAGCGAGATTTTCTGCAACCCTCCAGGCCGGCCCTGTAGCATACCCAGCCTCATGTATATAAGCAACCGCGTCTGTTTTCTGGGAGTAAAGCGGCCGGGGCGTGGTGTTGACCACCCACCCCATCCAGTGCCGAGGTTAAAGAAAGAGTAGAACTATACCTCTACTCCCCCCTCTGGGCCTTCATAGCCTGTTCTTAGGGGTGAACTTCCATTTTAATACGGCGCAGACCTTCTGTCACGGTCTTCCATTTGCCTCATGAAATTTCCTCGCAAGATTCTGAATGTGTTTCTTGTTTTGCACGGTTTCCCGTTTTACGTCATCACGTGAAATTACTATATAGTGCGGTGTTTTAAGTGAAGTTGGCTCAGCAGCTGGCGAGCATGAGTTGCATGTAGCAACAGGCTGCAAACCCTTCCCAGTATTTACATAGACATTCTGTTCATAATTCGTAGAAAACACCGTGACTGTCCAGTACGAAGGCTCGAACTGCCCCCGCTTTTCGATACATAGAACTGTCACAGTAAACAGCGATTCAATAGCATCAGTCAGATGATCTTGGCAATGGAGTCGGCATGTTTTCTGTGAGGTAGGAACTGTATTATTAAATATTATTTAGAGGTACTTCAAGTTACGGGTGGGCCGGGTAGCTCAGTCGGTATAGCGACTGACTACGGGCTGGACGGTTCGGGATCGAATCTCGGTGGGGACGAGATTTTCCGCCCGTCCAGACCGGCCCTGGGCCCACCCAGCCTCCTGTAAAATGGGTATCGGGTCTTTCCCGGGGGTAGAGTGCGGCCGGGGCGTGCTGCTGACCACTCACCCACTTCTAGTGCCGCGGTCATGTAAGGGCAGAGCTATACCTCTACCCACCATCTGGGCCACACCGGCCCTGTAACGGGATCACTTACTTCAAGTTACGGAATGTTAGCACGGTGCGAGATATGAAGCTCTCAACAGCGGTGCTCGTCGATAATTTTAAAAGTCTTGTTTCATTTACACCTTGTCGACTGGTGCATAGTTAACGACGCTTCATAGAGTCGTAATTCTTTCATCTTTAGGGTCATAGAGTCTAAGAAGAGGTCTTAAGATGGCCCTTACTTCTCCAGGGCCTCGCTATCCGTGGGCAGTCGGACGGTGGCGAGGTGTTGAAGCAGCCCTGTCGTGTGCAGCGTCGCTTCGCCCCTGTCCACAATAGCACAGTATAGTTTTTTGTTACGCTTTGCGGGCCTCGCGAGACTGTCAACCGCACGCATTGCAGTTCCGTGTGTGTTCACTAGATGGCAGGAGCGTTTAGCATGTAGCAGACCTGCACATGGGTATTTCTTACCCGAATCTCCCCCATTGTCCCCTAATCATCTTTCCTCCATAGAGCAGAGTCCTTTTTGAGAAGCTAACAGGTTTTCAGCTAGTCAAGAAATTCTCCGCGTTTTATGGAACCCGAAAGTTCATTACCGCAGTCACAAGTGCCCGCAACCTGTCCTTATCCTGAGCCAGCTCGATCCAATCCACACTCCCACGCCCCACTTCCTGAAGATCCACCTTAATATTATCCTTACATCTACGCCTTGGTCTTACAGGTAGTCTTTTACCTTCAGGTTTCCGCACCAGAACCCTGTATGAGCCTCCCCTCCCCCCCCCCATTCGCGCTACATGCCCCGCCCATTCATTCTTCTCGATATTATCACATTGTTCCCTAACCAGAGAATAAATATTTATGATGCACGTTTATGTTGTGTATTCCGAGTTGCTTAATAGTAACATATTTTACAATATATTGACCGTCTTTATCACGATTGTAATTGTAAACTGCAGTAGTGGTTTAGGTTATCTTAGATGTCTCGTTCGGCTGTGCTAATCAAACAAGAATTTATTTTACTTTCCGAACACCACAAATTTGTACGTGATTTCAATCTTCCGCCACGAAATGGATGAGATCTGCTCTCTTCTGGGGCATTACGCAGCGAACCTGATGATGCCTGAAATAATCAGCTGAAACATTTAGCAAAAGGTAAAGTAATACTATTGCAGGCCTGGACAGGCCTTGAGTGTTCCAGAAGGCTTGAGGCTTCCAGATTTCAAGACAATCCGCCTTTACCCTTCATGAAATATTCCGGGTATTCATTTCGGTTAGAGGCTGAATCAACTCCAGGGCCATAGTGCGGCCGGAAGGAATGAAAAATTTCAGTGACACCATCGGGAATCGGACCCGCGACCTTCCGGCTTGTAGCGCAGTCCCTCACCCAACTGTGCCACCGTGTGACCCGAAGCATTTAGTAGAATTTAATAAAAATCAGTATACTAGATGTATACTTTCGAAAAGTAGAACACTTATATAGGCATTTTAAACTCATGGTTCCGTGCATTGTAATTCAATGTGAATAAAAATCCAACCAGATGCATCAGTATGCAGATATTTATTTACTGCAAAGTCACTCTACATGTTTCGGATGTCACAGCATCCATCATCAGGAGTACTACAAACTGTAACCGCAACCTCCGGTACAGGTCATAATACTGGTACAGCTACTTCCCTCCAACGTGGCCTGATCGGGACTGGTTGGAGGGAAGTAGATGTACAAGTATTATGACCTGTACAGGAGGTTGCGGTTACAGTTTGTAGTACTCCTGATGATGGGTGCTGTGACACCCGAAACATGTAGAGTGACTTTGCAGTAAACAAATATCTGCATACTGTTGCATCTGGTTGGATTTTTATTCACATTATATAAACAGTTGGTGTATTACCACAATATGTCATGATGGGAGATAAAGCAGCCGTCGTGATGACTGTCATTAAAAGCTGCTTGAGTCTGTTGTTGGTGTGCACTGCGACCAACGACTGACTATGTGATCAAGGAAGACGTACCTGATCGCGCTATCGTCACAGCCGGTGCACATTATAGAACCTCGATTCAGCTAAAGCGATCACATTTCCAGTTGACTTAGGTAGCCTGCTGCTCCCTATTAAGAGATTTATGTACCACGGGTAGCGAAGTTCCATGTAGGCACTTCTCGGGTTTTGTATGCAGTTTGGTGTTTTCGGGTCGCAGTTGGAAGTTGCAGTCGTGCCCACTTTGTGCAAAGTAAGCGGAAGACATCTCAGGGTTATGCCTGTCTTTCTGTCAACGTATTTGTCTTCCTAACTCAGTGTTTCCTAACCTTCCTTCCTTGGAGGAACCTCTAAAATAATATTTCATATCTCGCAGAACGTTTGCAGGTCAGAAAACAAAGAGGCAGTTGGTGACGTACGGATTGTGTTCCAGCCGTGCCAATTACTGCGCAAAACTTCCACATGATATTTCGAGAGATCTCTGAAAATATTCTTGGAATTTAGATGTTTTTAATGCCATATATTGCACGATTTCTCGCGGAAACCTAAGGTCGTTCTGCCGAACGCTAGTTGGCAAACTCTGTCCGAATAACTGGACAGATTTCTGTTAAATTTCGCTTCATCATTTTGCATAAAGGTGCGTTAGGCGAATGTAGTTCGGGTTCGCGTCACTTGCATGTGGTCTTCAATTCTACAGCGGTCCCAGAGTGAACGTCTGCGAATTCTCTCCATTCGGAAAGAATTGGAAATAGGGCGCACTCCGCAGGTGGCATTCCCTTACCGCTCGAGGGGATAGCGGCAATTTGAAGACCAAGACGGCAGTGGAAAGACAGCCGTCTGGGAATTTGTGGAGAGAAGAGTTCAGTGGTCTGACCTTATAAAATGAGTCCTCGTCGTCGTCATCATCATCATCAGCAGCAGCTTCTCGTAAAAGAAAATATATCTTTATGCGTGCTGCGGTGTGTTTGGAAGTGTTATTAGCCCATGTGGGCACTGTTTTGACGTAAATCATGAAATATATTCTTACGTTCCTTAGGTAGCTGTTGTCTACAATAGAAGTTATGGCTTCGGTAATCCCGTTCTCTTGTTGATCGTTTCATATTTGCGGTGGCTGGACGTAAAGAGCTTCGACTGATACGAAACTACACAGGAAGCTTTAGAATTGCACTTTCCATTTTATTGCTTCATTTGCGTCATCGTGACCTTCTTTAATCCGAGCATAGAGCATATTTTTTTGCTTACTCGTAGTCCCGCCCAACCCGTCAGGAGCAGCGAACGGGCGGTCACAGCCATTAGTTGCAGCGCACCAAGTGCTGGTGCACCGAACTATGGGTCTGTGAAGACGGACGATGGCGAGCAAGTTTCGCCTCGCAAATAATTATGAGAACTTCCGATGTGTGAAGCTTAGTGTACAGTCAGTATTGTCACTGTTTACTGGTTGGTTGTGACGCTGTAGGCGGATACCAGCGTTTAGAGAGAGAATTCTGCTACCACCTTCATGGTCGATGTCGACCCGAAAGACTACAGTTTGAATTTGATGACAATATACGAAATATGACGTTCATGGTACGCCGAGTGTTCAGATTGCGGTCATGCTACGATGTGACGACGTGTATTTTGGTACATACAGGGGTGCTGATAAGTCCTTGGCCCGACCAGGAAGGAAACAAGCTAATGTTTCTGTCAGAATGGCGTGAATTTCCTTCGGCGCCTTGCCTTGCAGGAAAAGAAATTTGATGACAGTTTGCGTCTCGATTTTGTTGAAATCGTGCGCGTCCGTGACTTGCTTCCCAGCTTGTTTCCTTTCTGGTCGGGCTAAGGACTTACCAGCACCCAGATACTACTAATATAGTGAAGATGGATGCACATCTGTATGCAGCAGAAGTTGGGGTTCGGATGTACTTTATATCCTGTAGTGTGTAGACTGTAATTGTTGTTATTGTAATTTGTGTGCCGTATTTTAATGTTTGATACAGGAAGGCAATTCGTACAGCAAGAAGCAACAGCGACGTGTCCAGCCAGCATCTTGCTTAGTGACCTGAACCCGTAGATCCGAACTTGTGTTGCCTTGTGTCGCAAGCTCGATTCTATGGGTCTAGGTAGCTAATGCAGTGTAGGAGGAGGAATTGATTGCCCTGGTGGAGCCATCTGTTGAGAGGTCTGGTAGTAGCGGCAGCTGTCAGTATCTGTTGCAAGTAGCACAATACAGGGTGATTCAGCATGAAAGGTCAGTATGGGAGGTGACAAAATTAGTAAACGTGAGAGAAAAAAGGTTCATATGAACGCGTCTTAATTCTGATTGGTTACCGAGACAGAGATTTTGGGACCTACAAATACAAAAGAATTGTGAATGTTAGCAAATGAATAGAAATTAGTTACTGTTATTTAATGTGAATTTAGTGTTTAAATGACAAAATTGTTACACCCAAATGACAGATTTGTTAAAGTAAAGTAAAGGTAAAGGCAAAGTTCACCCTACAACAGGCCATGAAGGCAGAAAGGGGAGTAGAGGTATAGCTCTACTCTTTCGTTAACCTCGGCGCTATATGGGGTGGGTGGTCAACGTCACGCCTCGGCCGCTTTACCCCCGGGAAAGACTCGGCCCATTGTCTAAGAGGCTGGGAGGGCCGGTGACGGGTGCGGAAAATCTCGCCCCCTCCCTAGCGGGATTCGATCCCCGACCGTCCAGCCTGTAGAGAGCCGCTGTTCCAACTGAGCTATCCCGGCCCATAATGACAGATTTGTTACAGTTCGCAATAAATGTTCGAAAAATCCCACCGTAAACCTCAGTGCACTTTGCAACTCGTGTACGAAGATCGCGTGCTGTTCGTCTGAGTTGATCTTCACGTTTTTTTTTCCGCACGTTGCAGCATCCAAAATGCGGGCGAGCAATTCGTCTGGTGTATCCACAGTTCTTTTGTAAATTTTGCTGTTAGTCCAACCCAAAAACAAAAATCTGTCGTAGTTAGGGCTGGAGATTGAAACGTCTCTCTCTCTCTCTCACGTTAGCCATTCAGAATTAGACATACATTTACATGTTTTTAGGTCTCACATGGCCGGTAGTATTACCTCCCAAAACATTGACCTTTACTCTTGGATCACTCTGTATAACGTCGGGGGCTCATAGTATTAGTGGAATGATACTGACAAGAGAAAACCGAACTGCACCAGTGCCACTTGGTTCACCACAAATCCCACATGGACTGACCTCTGTGGTGAGAGGCCTGGAAACAAGCGGACTGAACCTTTGCACGGCCTTTGCAGTTCCACAGATACGTGTGCAAGAAACTAAAGCAAGAGCCATATGCTTCTTCTAGCATTCCTCGCACTTAAGCGGCACAAGAAAGAATCCGTTCACAGGTGCCGTAAAAACTGAAGACAAGTGCGCCGCGCACCACACTAGTCGTTTATTTCTCCGCCAACAGACAGCGCTGGCAGGTACTTTGGTAGATGAGTTGTCCCGAATGAATCAAGTTTGACACAAATAAATTGGAGAGAGTAGGGAGACGTGCACAGACAGTACACAGAGAGGAGTTTCTTTGGTAAAGTTGGGCGTAGAGGGAGGCTGGTGATTACAAAGTATTAAATGTACGTACTGTGTAACGATTCTGGCGCGTTCGCTTCCCTGCATTCGGCTGTGTGAGAAGTCGCGTCACTGGTCCAAACTTAGATTTCATTTGCTTCTGCAACTTTTGCTCGATACGTGTTAGCCCTCTGAAAAATAAGCCTTGCATTTTGCACACATTTTTGGGTTCCTTCTTATTCCCAGAATAAATAGAAATGGTGTCCAGTTCCGCGTATGGTTGAGGAAAGGTGTTGTAAAGGGTCTTGGTGGGGAAACCGGAAGGAAAGAGACCACTGGGGAGACCTACGCATAGATGGGTGGATATTATTAGGATGGATCTCCAGGAGGTGGGATTTGGATATATGGACTGGATTGGGCTGGCCCAGGATAGAGACAGGTGGCGGACGCTTGTGAGTGCGGTAATGAACCTTCGGGTTCCGTGAAATGCGGGGAATTTC
>Ga0123352_10009476_pt1 | contig 15229 bp, 8 predicted proteins | sample TergutLab28metaG_FD_89700 | JGI IMG/M metagenome (GOLD analysis project Ga0123352, IMG submission 89700) | Labiotermes labralis P1 segment gut microbial communities from Petit-Saut dam, French Guiana - Lab288 P1 | ecosystem: Host-associated > Arthropoda: Insects > Digestive system > Gut ... | reverse complement strand
GGTCGAACCTTCACATGGGAGGAAATTGTGCGTATTTTTAATTAAAAAAAACGGTACTTCAAAAAAAAGCCCCCTTGGTGGAGAAAGGAGCAGGGCAAAAAGCCTTACAACCCCCCCCCCCCCCCGCCTTCCACACCCTACCGGTCTATCAAGCTCCGCTAAATGGAAACTGACCACTTCGGTTTGAAATCGAGAAAATTATGTGGAAATGGGAGACATACGGTTTGTTGCCTGCGTATGTGTGTGTGTGTGTGTGTGTGTTTAAGTAAAGGAGAAGACATGTGGATACACGAAGAGGTCGTAATTGTTGGTTCTTTAGTTTGTACTGTTATAAAACGGCGTTCTGGAATGAAGCAACGACGGCTGACTTTCTGCAAATATTTCTGTATGGCGACTCGAGTTATGAACCTTAAACTATTACAAGTCATTGACGATAATGTCAGTAATACTCAACTGTAGAGTTGCATGCCCCCCCGAAATATTCTCAGTGATAAACTACTGCGTATACTAAAGAAACGGTCCATGTATTGGACGCTGGTTCTCATCTTATACACTCCACCTACTCAAAGATCAGCCTCAAGATGGCCCTAATTTTGCGCCGAAACATGTAGCTGGAATTACAACATAATATATCTAATAAATTATAAAGTTGTGCATAACTGTACTATGTACATATTACACACACACACACACACACACACACACACACATATATATATATATATATATTACATTTTAGCAAATTCAACACAACGGGGCTGTCTCACTTAAACAAAATTGGAGGCCCAGGTTCGATCCTATGCCAGTGAATGAACATAAAATGTTTGTGTAACGCAGAATGTGTCTGTTCTTGCCTCTCAAGGGTAAAGTGGAGATTCGAGGTTTTAAAGCTATATTGAATGGGATTTTCATTGTTCGGCACGTACCCGATGACAGCGTAAGCGAATATGGTGGCCAGCGTATGGTTCGTACACCTGAACGTGTCGTACGAATCACAATCTCGGCCTCGCATATTTCACAGCAGTTTAAATCTATATGGAAAAAGTTACAGAATTACGGACTACAGGCTACATTCACGGAGAAGCATAACCCTACTGCTAGGCTCCCTGAGGCCTGTACACTACAGCACTCACTCTGCTTACAAATGACCACACAAAATTTAATTCAACATGACGTCAACTGTTGTTGTCCTGGTAACTTACTAAGCAACTGATAGCAAAAAGTGTACCTTGGTACACTTCCCGGATTTGAAAGGATATGAGAAATCTAAGTAAGAATGTCGTAGCACACCGGATATCTTCCACCACAGACTGTACATAACATAAGCATAAAATTACTTTCGTGATAAAACCGAGGGGAAAATACGTGACGTAGAAAAGAAAAACTTTCTTAACTTGGAAAATGTTACAGCAGGCATCGCCATAATTCCCTTGAAGAAAGTGGATGGTAGAGAAGGAAGAGCAGGAAGTAAATGTTCCTACAGATTGCTGATAATGAGCGCAACGCATATTGCTTCCACCAATCACCGCAAGATGGCTTTCAGCGCACACAAAGCGTTCACAAAAAATAATAAAGAGCAAAACATGGCTCTTCTATTAATAATAGATTAAGAATGCGCGAGTTAAAATGTACCAACACTTTTTATACGAATCATTTCGCAATCTTTCAAGAAAGTTAATTACTTGACTGAGTGACTGAGTACAGAAATTAAAATGCGGCAGTTTAATGCATAGTCTTTTTAGCTTAATATTTCTTTTTCAGTAGTTCGACAAGTTCTGCGCCCACAGACCCTCTGTGTTTAAAAATGAATTTGTAATTAACATAAACTCTCTTGAGAGAGTTACAGTGATGAGGACTTGAGACGGCTAAGGGGAAAATCACACCAAAGAAAGCTTCATCATTTCTAACGTTTATCTAACAATTTCGGGCTACGTGCGGCAAGAATGATGACGAAGATATGGGCATAATACGCCATGCCAGCTATTGATATGGTTGTCGGTCTATTCTATCTGTGCCAGGTATGTATCATTATCATCATCACGTATCTGACATGGAGTTGGGCCACTTGTTGACCCGTTCCGGTCTCACGTACCCAGAAGTCTCTTCAAAGGTCTACCATGATTCCTTCTGCCAGCTGGGGAGTAGTGTTTCATTACCCTGGGTAATCTATATCGAGGCATTCTACTTACATATTGTATCCAGCTTCTCTTGTATTCCTGTAATTTGTCCAAATTTGGTGTTATTTTTAACTCCTTTGTCAACTATGCAATTGCATTAAATGCTTGGACGCATCTTATTTTGCTTCTACCACAGTCAAATAACAACACAATTTCGTTTATATTTATTTTTGAATTAATCCTTAACCAAGGCTGTCATTATAGCGACATTTGACACCGCGTCACTGGGAAAATGGAATTTGGCATTTCGGGGAAGTAGAATGTCCGTCTTGAGAGGTCGGGTTCCGATTAGCCAATGACGCAGCCTCCTTCCCAGAAAATTGGAATCCTTATTTGCAACGCTAAAAACCTCTAGACTGGCAAATTTTATTTACTTTATATGAAAAATATACATGTTTAAATATATTTTTATACAAATTTGTTGTTCAGGTAGCCATACATCGTGATGAATTCTTATAATAAAACCAACTAGATGCACTAATTTCTCAAATTTATTTTTGGAATAAAATTCTACATGTTTCAGACAGCTCCTCTATACATCGTCAGGAGTTTTCACTGTACACATAGCGATGGTATATGTCATACAGGTTATGCTGACAGCTTTTGAGCAGGATCAGGACGTTCCGTCTTGATCCTGCTCACAAGTTGTCATCAGACCTGTATGGCATACACCATTGCTATGTGTACAGTGAAAAACTCCTGACGATGTATAGAGGAGCTGTCTGAAACATGTAGAGTTTTATTCCAAAAATAAATTAGAGAAATTAGTGCATCTAGTTGGTTTTATTATAATAATATTTTTACACTTTTGTCACCTTCGGTATAACCCATTTTCATTCAATGTTTGTCTGAATGCCATCAATTAATGAAACGTAAGCAAATGTTGTTTTAAATACAGACATGTAATTAGCACTGTTGTAGTACGTTGCTAGGAATCAACGAAGCATAAATCTAGTGCACTCTAAGACAGGAGAAGTCTGAAGAAAATTGAAATGTTTAGGAATATGTTAAAATCAAAAGAAATTTTAAAATTTCAGCAGTCTTGGCATTTTTCAAGCTAGCTCTAGAATACATGTATTGGATGTGTTATTCATAATCACATATTCTCCTGGACCTAATTAAAGCAGGAGGACTGATAGTAACATTAGGGGTTTTTTCATATTGTGCTTATTTGCTGTCTCCGGCGCTGAAAATTTCGTTTTGATATGATTGTTCCTTACACTCAACAAACTCGTTGTTATTAAAATCCAGTTTATTTCAATTGAACGTGCACATCTGTCAGAATTTATACGTCTTTACGTCAACCTAATATCTATAATATTAGTCCTCGAGTTTCAGACACTATCCCGTTTATCTGTTTGTAAATATAAAGTTCTTCCGTATTTATTTTTGTGTTTTATTTTTGTCCCTTTTCTTCCTTTCCTTTTCGTGCTGATTATATAATTAGCACGATCAGACTAATCATCTATTTGCCGAGTAACACCACTGTAAGGAATAGCTATTTATTCTATTTGTATTCACTACAACTTGCTTCGGCCTTCATCACTTTGTTGATTTACAACTGCATAAAACGAACTGTCAGTTAGAGGCCTCTTCTTCAAGTCTAATGTGTACAATGTCCACGGTAGGAAATATTGAAAGAAGGAACGTAATAGGTCACGGAGAGGCTAGTGGTGTCGAAGTTGTTCTGCTTGGAACGTATGATTAATCTGATATAACAAAACATCAGGGAATGACGACATTCAAATTTAATTTGTATGATTCACCAAGTAAACGGCAAAAAATATTGCCCTTCTCTTACAGAAACTGTTGGCCTACGCGTGTAAGATCGAAATTTTATAAACTTTAGTTTTTTAATGTTGACTTTAAAAATCGAAACTGTCCTTCCGCTCGATGCCCTTCAGCGGCAAATACCATCAGCAAGGATACTGATATATTCAGTGGAATTCTGATCTCGGTTAATGATTTGTTATTATCTGATACTTTTACTAAATAATTCGGAAATCCTAAGCAGAACTTATGCAACTAAAATTACATGTTAGCTATAGTTTGAATGCAGCTAGGCAATTTAAAATACATCTCGCATGTTTTGCCGCTTACGACACTGTCACTGTGATAAACGCTTTAAATTATACCATATAAACCTCAGATCCTTTAGTAAATATAACGTGTGTGTGTTCTGTATATCAGCTTATGTTAATTTTGTATATTTTGTGCTAGTTTCATAATTGGCTGTATGCTGGTAATAGAACACGTTAATAAACGAGTAACTAAATGGAAATGAATTATTTTTAGTGTTTTTACAATATGTACTAATATTGGTGCAACGCTAAGCGCATCATTGTGAAGGTGTGGATCGAATTGTTATCGGTTTAGGATAAGAACCAGAAGCAGGTTCTAGTGAACAGTGCAATGGAAATTCTGATTTCATAGAAGATGTGGATGTCTATGGCCAAGTGACACTCAATTGACTTCACGGTGAGCTCTGCTACATGTGATTATTTTATTAGTTACAAACGTTGTAACTGCGCCTACACACTTCTCGAGAAAAGCCTTTGCGAGGCACAGAGGTAAATGGACTTGGGAAACAAAATGTGCGAACAGAGATATACGTCCTCCCGATTATGTCTTTCTTCGAGTCGTTTGCTAAGTCGCTATGTAGGCGCATATCGCTCGCGTTTTGTATTATTAATATTAAAAACCTTAACCTTAAATATTCCCCCTTCTCTCCTACCTACAACCTGTTATACATTCTAATTCAGACGCCCCTGGGGCGCAAATGAGGCGCGAGTGCTGCTCTGTTTCTCATCACTGGCGCTTCTTTTCTTTCCCTCAACCCCAACTTTGTCGTCTCTTAATATTCCTCTTTGCACTAATTCCTATGGAGGCCCCCTACCATCTAACCTAATTTAGACCGCTAGATGTTATAAGTACAAAAAAAAAAGGGGGAAAAAGGAGTGAAAAGGAAGCGATAAAAAGTATTTAAAATTGACGCCTCAAGTTTTGCGGTGCTGAAAGCAATATCCAATAATTAAATGTAAAAATTATTCTCCAACCAAGATAAGACAGAGAGCCCTAATTTTAAAAATGGCGTCCTGCTTATAAATGAGGGCTATATTAATTTATGTGCCAGGAGTTGTATTGACTTTGAGTTTCTTACGGTGCAGGTTGGCTGTAACAAAGGAAGTCACGCCTAATGATAAACGAGTCTTTGGGATCACTCCTGCAGTTCAACTCAGGTAGCTCTGATCAATATGAACAAGGTGCCAGCTGGTCAATGGGGAAGTAACGTGATCCACTGAATAAAGCGATGAGCAGATGGACTACAGAAATTAATTCCACGATGAAAATTAAGAGTGTGACAGGCTTACTTCCTGTAGATCTTAAGGGTTTGGGAACAAAAAAGAAAAATTTTGCCTTAATAATCATGTAATTATTTGAGTTGTTTGTACCATTTTGTCCACAGGTGTCACCTAATTCAATATAGGCATCAAAATTTTTACGCTTTGAAAGGGTAAGTGCAGAAATATGCGGGTCAGAAGAAGAAGAATTCAGAGTAAGGGAATAAGAAGTACGTGGAGGTGAAGAATGAAAGGACTAAGAGGAGAAAAAGAAAGAGCGGAAGACTAATAAGCTGAAATAGGCAGAATACTGTAATCATAGAAAGGAGACGTTTAAGACAAAGGAAATGTTTGAAACGGATTTTTTTCAGCAAATGAATCCCTCGGATATTTCGGTACTTTTAATTACGACATGTTAGTTTATTAATTTATGATTCAAGATGTTAGCCATATCTTGTACAAATAGCATAAACAAGAACCATTACTACAGCATTATAACTCAAACCGAAAGTATCATAGTGACTGTGTTGTGGGTGCACTGGCTTGCGGTCTACTACTGCAGACACAATGGCGACTCGTGTGGGTAAGAAATCTTGTCTCCCTGGATGAAAGTTTCTGGGAGCAAGTGATATAATGCGCGGCACATCCGCCGGCAGTTGATGGTTAGGTTTGCTCTACTACGCTATGATTTCGCCTGGCTGTGAGCCCAGACTGCGTATTTAATTTCTGCAACGTGCGGGTCTCTACTTCTTGATTAACGTCCACAGTTTTCATCAAGAAACTGGCAACAATAAATGTATAGAAAATTTGTCTATGGGAATCAAAAGGAACGGACTATTTTTTTTTTCGTTAGAAATACGTTCTATGCAAACTTTTTGTCGATGAATACATTGCGCAGTAAATATAACGAGTATTTACAACTCAAATTAAAAACCAGAAATGGTGACACACGTAAAACATAAACGACTGTGTGACACACATATTTTACGTTCTCTGTGTTATTCTTGACTTCATTCTGTTTTTGTTTTATCTTCTCCCTTCTTTCATGCTCTTTCTATCTGTCTTTTATCCTTTCCATTTCTCTTTAATTTCCGGTATTCTACTATAAAATAATACAGTATATCCCGTTGTGCTAGTTAACCATTAACAATATAATATTGCACAAATTTTATGGAAGGTTGGATTTGAATTATTTTTCCTATTATGGAAGAAAGGTTTGTGCTAAGATGAAGGTCAATATAGGACACTATCCTTTACTAGTCTTTCCATAATCTATAAGATGTATGAATGGAAATATAGTATACGTTTCTATCCATTGTTTGTTGCAAATCGTAGGTGCAGTTAAATTCGGAGCCTTCAACAGTATCCATACTCTTGGTCCCAGTATTTCTCTTTGCTCCTTCTCAGAAAACATAGATTTTCCCGCCGTTTCCTTATCGATATCTGTTCTTACCGTGTCGATCAAGTTCTGATGAATGGGAGGAGAAATGCCAAAACCAGAGACGCCTCTGTATATCCGTCTTTCTTACAGATTCTTATACCTCCTCCTATTTTCCTTACTCTTTTTTTTTATCCCGTCCGAGAGTCATATATACTTTTGAACTATCCTTTCAGCTCTATTTCTCGAACTGCAGGTTCACATAGAGGTTTATGGACTATCATGACTAACTTGGCTTCGGCGATTAAATTACTTATTCTTGTCAAGGATCTGAACCCTAGAACTATACTGATATAAGTTTTAGAAGGTTTGTATGTCCCGAAAATGATCTACAGTTAACTGTATCAGTTATCACAGGGGTACACAAATGCTGAACTCATGGTCGCCCATGGGACTGAATTCTGGGATTTGGAGCAGGAATTTTTTATCCTCAGGATGAACTTGCTTAATTTCATCTAGAATTTTGACATGATTCCCAGTTTTTTTTTGGAAAATCTGTGCACCCCTGAGTTCACAAGTGTTATGTTGTGACCTTCAAAGTTATGACATCATGCAGTCTGATAGTTTTACGCGCCGGGTTCATTTCCACAGGAGAAAAGTCGTCGACTGTATTCGATTATGAGGCTAGTTGGGTCCAAGAACCGGTATGGATGCTTTAAACAAATATCTTATGAGCACTGTATTAACTGCACAGCACAGGAATGACTTGTAAATAAAGAGGGTTGAGTTGGCTCAGAGTATGATCCAATTGATATCTTACGTTACTACTCTGTTTACAAAACCACCACCACCACTAATAACAATACATGCAGTGTATGTTTTTTAAGGTGCCGAATCAACACTAAAATGGCCAATTACAGAAACAGCACAACATAGAAACACAAAAACGAAGGACAATAACAGGACACATAAAAGCAAACAAAATAAAAATAAATAATTAATTACACATTATATTAATGAAGTAATGATAATATCAAATCTGTGTACGATAATGTAGATTTTCAAGACATCGTAACCACTATAAATAGACAAAACAGACTTTTGGTTCAAACTGAAGCACATGTCAGTAAAGTCTGATCTTCTTATTTAATAAGTTAAAAAGTTTAAATTTAATTTAGCTAGATAAATAGACGTAACACAAATTTATGTGTTAATATGGTTAAATCTGTTTCAAAGATCAAATATCTAATTGACCTCCTAAATATATCTACGCTACTACATACCAAATTTGCCGCTGTGGCACATCGAGAAAAAGGGTAATTTGTGTGTGCTATAGAAAAAGGGTAATATGTATGTGCTATAGAAAAATGGGTAATTTGTGTGTGCTATAAAAAGGGTAATGTGTGCTATAGAAAAAGGGTAATTTGTTTGTGCTATAGAAAAGGTAATTTGTGTGTGCTATAGAAAAAGGGTAATTTGTGTGTGCTATAGAAAAAGGGTAATTTGTGTGCTATAAAAAGGGTAATTTGTGTGTGTGCTATAGAAAAGGGGTAATTTGTGTGTGCTATAGAAAAGGGGTAATTTGTGTGTGCTATAGAAAAAGGGTAATTTGTGTGTGCTATAGAAAAAGGGTAATGTGTGTGCTATAGAAAAATGGGTGAAGTTTCAAGTACTACAATAAGGAACACCAAAACTAATATTATTAATCAAAAAAGGACAAAATTTATAACGTGGAAAAATATGAATGAAAAATAGCATCAAATTGAAGCCATCCAATTTGTAAAGTACGTAACTACAGAAACTCAAGTGCACAAGCATAATTATAAGGAATGTGAGGAAAAGAGCGAGGGAAGCCTAACACGACAAACTTCTGCTGGAACGCTTTCTAGCTTATTGGCATCAGTAGCCGTAATGTTATTCCAAACAGACGAGGCATATTCTAATTCAGGTCTAACTAAGGTAAAATATAACAATAATAAACTATCGATAGTATGTTTGTTTTATTTGGCGCGACCGCCCCCAGTGGGCCAGGGCCTCCTCATTCACGAGGTTTCTAGATCACACACAACGACACACCACCGTCGGTAGGACTCCTCTGGGCGAGTGATCAGCTTGTCGCAGAGACTTCTACCTGACAACACAAAACACTCACAACAGACAGATATCCATGCCCCCGTTGGGATTCGAAACCACAGTCTCAGTAGACGAGCGGCCGCAGACCTATGCCTTAGACCTAGTGGCCACTGGTACCGGGCAAACTATCAATAGTACAAAAGGAATAAGTCAACGTACGCACAAATCCCAGGAGCTGAGAACATATGTGATCAACACGTCGGCGAAAAAAAAGAGTTTAGAAACTATAAGAACTCCTAGGACTTCGATGGAGTCGGTACGAATTACGCATTTATGACACAGTACGTAAATATAATTAATTGAATTGGTTTTCCTTGTCAAGTTAATGACTCGAGTTTTGTCAGTATTAATTCTCATACAGTTAGCAGCACAGCAACCGCGAATAGAATCAATGTCAGCTTGCACAAGTGTAAGTCAGTGGCAGAGCTGACCTTACGAAAAATGTTTATATCATCAACAAATAAGAAATGTCTGGAGTGTTTAATATAATTTCAAAGGTCATTAATAATGACTTTAAACAATATGGGGCCAAGGACAGGTCCTTGAGGAACATCAGAAAGCCCCTCAAAAGGTGTCGAATAAGTGATGGATCCGGACAACAAAGTAACGGCTAGTTAAATAAATACGCAAACGAATGACGTAAACATCAGACAGCCTTGGGCACTGAGCTTATGTAAGAGAAGTGCGGAAGAAGAAGATCAAAGGCACTGCTAATATCCAACTAAAAAGCATTAGCTTGGATATGTGAACAATCTAACGGGGGTGTAATGTCTCAATGTGATACCAAGCTGGTAACAGTAGATTTAAATTGAAAAATGTCATGTTGAGTCGGATTCAATTTGTGTTTAAAATAACTGGGCAAATGGTCATGTATAACAAATTAAAAAATTGTTGAAGAATTGTTAAGAAGCGATATAGTTCTATAATTTTGTACGGAGGTCTCATTACATTGCTTATAAACAGGCACGATTACTGATTGTTTCCACTGTGCTGGTAACTGCTGCTGTGATACACTCAGTTTGAAAATGTACTAAGTACAGGCACTGGAATTTTCGACTTTTCCTTAGTAAAAAAACCACAGATGTCATCAAGTTCGACGGATTTGGTTTGTCTCGGTCTTTTAGCAGCTTTTGAAATGTCAAAGTCGCAGAACAATAAATTGGAATGGAAATAAGCGATGGTGAAGTGTAACTATATGTTGTGTGAAAGTGCTTAGGAAGAGTTACAGCAACGTCATCAGGATCATCAGTACAAGTTCCGTCAAAGTGTTACTGGTTTAAAGTAGAATTATTCTTTCGAAATATAGACATATATTTACAAAATTTCGTAGATCGCGTTTTTAAACTACTATCAATGTACTTCAGCCAAGCAAGCTTTTCGAATTTGATGGTAGTTTTGACAAGTTTACGATATTTCGAAAAGTGACCATGAATATAGTCAATGTTTTTTCTTGCTAAATCATTTATGGGAGTAATTCTTATTACGAGTATCGTAACTTAAAGTGGCAAAAAGCCAAAGAGGGTATTTGGTTTTCCTAATAGAACCACAAGGAACGGATTGATCCACAGTATAATGCATAGCTGTACAGGGAAAACCGACGGCAGCATTAACTGGTGCAAGTGTATACCTGAGACAAATCGTAACCAAGAAGTGTATTATATAACCTTTTGTAGTCTCCATCAGCATATTAGTGAGCAAGTTGTTAATACGTACCGGCTTAGTGAGCAGCTGCTGCGTAATTACACGCTGCTCAAAAAGCTGGTATATTATAATGATTTTATAATTAATGTATTGTACATCTTAATATTTTTGGTAACCTTACTACTGTATGTTTTATTTGACTTCCAGAATTTTACATCTGGTAACTCATATTTTTGAACTTGCTGTACTCCCTGAGGATGAAACTTTGAGGGCTTAAATATGTCGGAGTGACACAGTGCTAATACAGTGGCGTTAATAATATATGTGTGCATTAGTCGGTTTCTTATGTTTTTCCAGTATCTTATTTTTCCTTAAGGTCATCCATGAGCTGCTTACATGTTATTCCTCGTCTTCTCGTCTCTTCTAGACTTTCTTCAGTAACGTGTTTCAAAAAGCAGTTCCTACTCAAGGTATAATCTTCAAACATACAAAGCACAAATCCAATCTAATCGGTTACATGACTATATAGCTCACGACAGGAAAGATTCCTAAGTCCATTTATGTCATGACATTTAGGCCGAACTCACGAAAACATTTAATATTCATCTATAACACTCTGCAACATAGGATGAGTATTTAAATAACTACGTCTGCGACAAAACAGTTCCCTAGCTGACGAATAAAAAACCAACTTGTTACTTGTTGTTGAATTACTACATTGGCTGTTTCGTTCTTGATTTGTTGTGTGTTGCAGTTAGGGTACGGTTCGGCCCTAGCTGAACCGCACCCTAACTGCAACACACAACAAATCAAGAACGAAACAGCCAATGTTGTAGCTCAACAAAATAGTCTCAAACTCTTGAAGATGGGCATATTAATGCCCGAAACATGTTGAGTCTCTAAGAAGTAAAATAAAAGTAACAAGTGACATCTAGTTAGTTTCTTATTCGTCAGCAATCACAATGATGCACGGTCCAATAAACATCAGATTAAAAAGTTCCCTACTTTGTGCAGTGTGCTATCTGCACTGCGATTGGCTTAGTAACAGCAGATTGGTGTCTGCATAAAATGAGAAAATCAACTCCAGTGAGTGACGAGATGATCTTTAAAGTGTACTGTTTGTCAAACAACAGCTTCTTGAAGTGTGCCAACACTACACGGCAGGCAGAGTTGGAGGGACGACAGATACATGATGGGTTGCACACCAGGAACGGTAGGAAACTTGTCGGGATGTTTTTTCTCTACTTTTGTTGGTTATTTGACAATAATATATCGAGTGTGTAAGTGTACAGGAAGACAGAAGGACGCCGTTTGAAAGAATTTAGTAGATTTGCTCCTGAAGGCGGCGGCAAAGGGCAGAAAATTTGGAGGAAGAACATCGGGGAGGCAATGGCCCCAAAACGGGCCGAGGCGCCATGGAAGAAGAAGAAGAAGAAGAAGAAAAGATTAAATATGTTAATATTACGTAGTTTCAACGGTACTATGTTACTCGGAAAGCTGATAAAAAATGACTGTTTAAACGTTTATGGATTTCAGTGATTTACTCTACCACTACTGTATTGGACACTCTCCAATATATGAGGTACACTTCGAGGTTTGGATCCAATACTGTATTCACGGCAGTAATTGCCATTAGAAAACTAACGAAAAGCTAATAGTATAAACAACCAAACCGATGCAACAATAACAATTTATTAGTAATTTCAATCAGCTCAACATGTTTCGGGCGATAATTTCGTCCATCCTCAGGAGCACTAGACAGTGTTTACAGCTTGTGGTATAATGCACCGACGTTGTTGCCTGCTGGTGACAATGTTACTGTAACAGATGCTGTATTAATACAATTTGACCTCCTGATGATGAGCACAGAGTTGCTCGAAACATGTAGAGGACTATAATAATAATGGTATTATATAACGTAATTGTGCATCAAGTTGGTCATTTACTCAAAGTATTCCAGTCTACTGTCAACACTAAAGGCTTCAGTTCTGAAAGCGGCTCTCCTTCCACTAAGTGGGTTCAGTGACTGGGAGGAGAAGACGGAATAACGTATAGAAGCGACAGTAGGACCATGATAAGTGTCAGATTGTGAGGAGGCTTCGCACTTTGATTTATATTACGAGCATCGGCTACATGGCGACTTTCCTCGGTGCCAATAGCCCCAGAACTTTTGAATCTACCCTGACTTGAAAACAGAAATTAGAAATAAGAGTCAAGAACAATGATGGGGTTCACCGGATGTTTTTATTTGCGGTTCATTGCTTGGTTAATAACCCTTAATGTAGGATATGTACTGTCGTTCCTGCACTGATTTCTTTTTAACTTACATCCTAACATTACCAGTGTGAGATCTTTTACGTCTTCACACGTGCAGCAATCACAAGCCTCAAAGTGACTAGTATCATAGCTCGGCATCACTTCATAAACGAAGCCACTGACACACAGATAGGGGAATACCTAGTTCGAGTCACGTGACAATCGGCGGTAAGCGCCCCAGAACACATCATATCAGTTGGCCATCCCAGCACACGTGCACACATCGAGCAACGTGCATTCTGACATCGCCATCTCCCATCACAGGACCCTTCGTACATGGAAGAGGCTGTCAGGATCAATGTATGGTCTAAGGTTAACCCTTCATTACCACAAGTCAGGTAAATGCAATCTTCAACACAGACTCATTACCGACAGCAGCCACAGGCCGTCTGTAACATCCTGTCGAAAAACAGCTTAATATAAATTTTTTCACAAAGTAACTTTATTCATCAATTCATATAGATCAGAACACTGACACATGGACAGTAATAAAAACGCTGGAAGTGACCATGATGCGGAAAGGGCAGGCACATGGGAGACAAATCCGTGACGTTAAAACTGTCGAAATGAAGAAAGGATTTAAATAAAACGATTTCGAAATAGTCAGCATCTCCTGAACTGACAGTAAAACTGGCACAACAGCCACCTCGTAATTGCACTGACATATTTCAGGTTTGCTCGTTTTAAACGAATATGAGCGACAAAGAATTTGGGTACTTACAGTGGAATTGAGCGTAGGAAGAAACTGCATTATGTTATTGGGTTTTCACTTCGTGTACAGCACGCTATGTTGCTGGAGTTTCAAGGGAAAGTGCTGCTTCCATCTTCTGGGTAGAAGTGTTTAGTGCGAGCAAGGTAAAGCTAGAGTTTTCCCTGACCACGCCAAGAAGCCCGTTCTTAACGTGGGTGCAACTTGGACGTGAATTATTCACCGTCACGTTCGACTGCTTTACCCCTGGTAAAAACACCCAATACGCAATGTATAAAGAGCCGGTTGTGACCATGATCCAGTCTGAGCGTTTTGGAAAATACGAGAATCTCTTGCCTCCGCCAGATATCCAGCAGCAAGTTTATATAGGCTGGCGGTTCCTGAAAATTGGACGGAAGGAACTGCAGACTCGTCCCGTGGTTCTTACGGTTCGTCTACCATTTAATGTGATAAGCAACTCGCCTTAAGAAATTCAAACCTGAAGACACAGGAACCGTTCTTCATATAAGCATATGCAAAACGGCTTATTTCTACGTGTTGCTAACACGTAACTACTGGCTCGTCATCAGCATCGGACCACTGTGAAATACTTAAAACAGTAACTTGACTTGTACGAACAGAAATCTCCGCTCTTCTGGGCCGTTATGCAGCGTTGAACAGTTGTTTGATGCCGAAATTTCATCCTGCTGATCACGTCTTCATAGGTCAAATGATCCAAGAAGGATGCCAGGTATTGCTCAAAAGATATCTGGCATTCTTCTTGGATTATCTGACCTATGAAAATGGAAACAGCAGGACGTGCCAAAACGTCGGAAGCATACTACTGTTCTACGCTGCGTAACGGCCCAGAAGGGTGAAGATTTCATTCATACCGCGTCGCAAGCCTTAAATCACGCACTGTGCTAGCAGTTTTGGCAGCAAGCAGAGAGCTGGTCGAAGGAACTCAGCAGATTCGTGTTCCTTCCGTGTCATTCATTTCTGTGAGACCATTCCACCCTCCCATGGCTCCCTATCCATACATTCCCCGTCTCTGTTTCAGAAAGCCATCATAGCGAAACGACCAAGTGGAAGCAGAAGTAGAGCAATAATTTTAAATAATTGCCCCGGCCCTGTCATGGCTCTGTCAGCCATCAATCAGGCCCCTGACAACTGCCAATTTCGAGTTTGTCTTTCTCTTCGGAACTTCCTCCTGCAGACCCATGAAGAGTTACGCAGTTAGACTGCCGAAGTTCAGTAAGTTGGATCTTAAGAGAAAGGAGGAAGAGAATAAAGGCGGAAAATAAGTGATAGTAGATAATGAAGACGCGTATTTGAATATTCGTTACGCTGCATTGCCTTAACTTGATTTATTGTATTTTAAAACAACTTAGCGCTTCTGTTGCAGGTGAGCGACAGCTTGTCTTGGTGCCTGAGTGCTAGCGCGTGAAGGCACGTATTGTGCAGGAAATGAAACTCCGCCAGTAGTTAACATCATCACTAATGTGACCTATCAGTGCTAGCGCGTGAAGGCACGTATTGTGCAGGAAATGAAACT
>Ga0123352_10009475_pt1 | contig 15229 bp, 6 predicted proteins | sample TergutLab28metaG_FD_89700 | JGI IMG/M metagenome (GOLD analysis project Ga0123352, IMG submission 89700) | Labiotermes labralis P1 segment gut microbial communities from Petit-Saut dam, French Guiana - Lab288 P1 | ecosystem: Host-associated > Arthropoda: Insects > Digestive system > Gut ... | reverse complement strand
AGGCTGAGTGGACCCCGTTCCAGACCCACTACTACTCAGAAAATCTGGTAGCGCCCGGGATCGAACCCGGGACCTCTGTATCTGTAGCCAGAAACTCTGACCACTAGACCACAGAGGCGGTCACATTCGTAGTAAAACCTTCGGAAACGTGTGGGGAGTTATCCTTATAAATCTTATTACGAGGTTCAATACAGACAAGCCCTTGGTGAAGGGATTTTTGAAGGATTTAATTTTTCTGTTATGTGACGCCATGAGGTAGGGGAATTATTCTGTGCGGGTCGAAGGACAGTGACGCCTTCAATGTCAACGTTAAAGCAGTCAAACAGAAGGAAAATCCTCAACCACACTGCTCTTCAGGAATGCAATCTCTATTTTTGTGTATATTTTACGGATCCGATCTTTCTAGGCCAGTGGCATAAATACGGACGTGGAGAAAAGTAAATATTTGTCCCTCCCCACGAAGAGTCACTTAAATGTCGAAGAGTGATGTTATTACAGGCGTATAAAATAAAAAACAGTGAATGAAACACAATACAAATTGAACTGAAAATAAAGATGATAAATAAAAGAATTGATAGTCGTGGCTAGAATAGAAAAAGGTTTAGTTTGTTCTGCCTTTCTGTTCATAATATGGTGGCATATTATTTTAGGAGCGCCATCTTCCTACTTGGCTAAAGAAGACAGAGAATTAAGCCATTATTTCGTCAATGTTATCTGCAAATAATTTTTAATTATTTTCAGGTTAAAAAACCTTCCTTCCGCATTCGCAAGGGTGACCTAATTTTTAAAAGATATGTTCCACGTACTTCCAAAAGTGACGCAATCATCATATTGTTTCCATGATACAAATTTCTACATTTTCCGTTCGTAGTATTTGCCGTTTAAAATTTGTTTGAATGTAGGTCAGAAAGGAGAAAGAGATATCGTCGTTAACTCATATCTGTTAGAAACTGAGTCGACTCCAGGACCACTGTGCGGTTGTACGGATTAAGTCAATGACAAATCCCAATGACCCCCAGGGAAGTGATCCCGTGACCTTCCGGCTTGTAGGGCTGTGCCTCAACCGAGTTTAGTTTTGTTAATCATGAATATCCTTTAGTGCTGAGAAAGGAAGAGAGAGAGAGAGCCGGAAGTTAATGAAAGAATTCACTTTTTCTTATTCTGGTCTTACTTTAACTGAAAAATAAGACCAAAATATTAAGGAAAATTATACGATAATTTTTATCGACTGTTCTCATAAATTAGAACAAATAGGAGATTAGCCAGTAACAATGCATAAAAATATGATATTTGTCAGGAAATAAAAACGGTAACATGTGATCTGTTATACGCAATCTGTGGACAAGTAACCCACTTTGATTACTTCTCTATGATCAATGATGATGTTCTCTCTCACTGAGATAGTGTGGTGGGTTTATGATTACGTTGTTAACATGAGAAACTCAAACGCAGATAAAGTCGGCGATCGATGATAAACAATAGGCTTCATGATATGATATGATATATTCATTAATACAATTGGGTTGATACCCGTTGGCAGTAATTCAGTACACATTTACACGCAAACAATACACAGAAAAACACAATGAAACAGAATAAACAGAACAGAACATATATAACAATAACAATATGTAAAGATAATAATAAGAATACATAAGTTACAAAATTAAACAGAAGCATACAAAACATACAACCATATAAAAAATGATAAAATGTAGCAGCAAAAGAATACGAAAAAATGTAATAAGCAAAGCAACCATAAAAGCAGCAAACCTCATATGATCTACACATCTTCTAATAATGATAGACACCCTGTTAACACCTTCACTCCTCTTCACTACACTTGTCGACACTTAACTTCACTTCTTCCCATTTAAACTTCACCCAACTACACTTCATTACACATCACTATCCTATCATTTGGAGTAACACCATTTAAATTTCCTACTGCCCCACTTCACCTCACATTACTACACTTCACCTCCCTTCTCTTCACTGCACTTTTAGACGATTTTCGCCACAATTCTATTTCTTTCACTTCACTCCGTTTATAATTGCTTTCCTAACTCACTTTCTGAAAAGTTTAGGTTTACAAGGGAAAAGCCCATATCGTTTCTGCAGGCAGTTGATGCCAGTTTTTATGATTCTATTTACAAAGAAATACTTCCCTATATCCGTTCTTTGCTTCCTGTCCCTAATATTCCGAACCACACTCAAATATTAAGGCCTTTGAAACCAGTCGCTATAGCTCTTCAAAACCGTTCCCCAGAGTTCACTTTAAAAAGTGTGCATAAGCGTGCTATTATCCTACGCTGAGCCAAGGTTTCCCAGTCAGACTCTTTCGTATGATTAGTAAATTGAGCAGCTTTCGTCTGTATTCGGTCTAACGCATTTATCTGTCCTTCTCTGCATGGATCTCAGCATGCAGCCCCATATTTAAGAACAGGACGTACCAATGATATGTGGGCTAAAATTTCGTATTCTTATTTCCAATTTTGAGAACGTGCATTACAAAGTGAAGTGCCTTCCAGTCTCTTGCACTATATAATTCACTTGGCCCACCCAATTTAAATCGCTTCGTAAGATTATTCCCAAATATTTACAACTGCTCGCGTCCGGAATATTTTGGTCACCAAGGGAGTGACCCGGTGGATTTTTATCCCAAGCTCCCGTAAAGTTTATCATCTTATATTTACCGAGATTTATTTTCATCCCATTTTCTATCGCCCACTCCACCAAGGTGTTCAGATCCTTGTGCAACATTTCTATGTCGTTTTTATTTGTGATTTTCCTATATATTATACAATCATCAGCGAACAGTGTAGTACTAGGGTCAACGTTTCACCAAGTATCATTTACGTACACTTGAAACAAGAGTGGGCCCAAAAACGCTCCCTTGCGGCACACTTGAGGTTACTTTGACTTCCTTGGATATTTGCGTTCCTACTCTGACTGTTTTTGTGCGACCTACAAGGAATTCCCTTACACAAACTACTACCCTCGAATCCAAGCCCGAGGCTGCCAGTTTCATAAGCAGCCGATCCTGAGGAACTAAGTCGGAAGCCTTGGAAAAGTCAATCATAACAGCATCTATATTGAACCATCGTCCAAATATTCCGATATGTCCTGGCACACTGTGGAGATTTGACTTTCACAAGAATATCCCGATCTAAACCCATGCTGTCCCTTGTATAACCAACCATTCTTTTCCCAGGCTTACCTCAAATACCGTACTAAAACGTGATCCATTTGAATGCAGACCACAGTGGTTAAGCTTATGGGTCTATATTTTGTGACTGCCGATCGATTACTCCATTTGTAAATAGGAACCACTATGGCTTTTTTTTACAGACAGTTGGGATAGTAGCATTGTTTAATGGTATTTCCAGTAGTCTAGCTAGGAAAGAAGTTATGGCTTCCCAACACAATTTCACCAGTAAATCCATCTGGCCCTACTGATTTGTTTCTGCCGATTTTTGCTAAACTTTTTCTAATAATTTTAGAGTTAATAATAAAAGTTTCACCCGAGTTGGCTAATTGTATTTTCGGAATGTTATGATCGCAGAAAAAGACCCACGAATAATAGGGAATTTAAGATGTTAGCTTTTCTAGAAGAGTCCGCACTAATCGCTCCGTTGTGGTCTCTGACAGCAGGAATAATTTCATTATTTCCTTTCCGATTTTTCATATACTTCTAGGACTCAGACCAGCAGTTTCCTTCATTTCGTAGTACAGACCGCAAAAATGTTTCCTGTGCAGTGTTTTTTTTGGCTGCCAGCAATTCTTTAGATAGACTTTTCAGTTCCACTTGATATCGCTGTCCTTATTTTAGTTTGTTGTGTACATTTCTAACCCTTCTCTTAAGCCGTTCCACTTCCTTATTGTTGTTTTCACCGTCTTTTCTTTCCCTTCAAGATATATTTCCTTGTGAATACATCGTTCTTGACCGAATTTAGCTTACTCTATACGCAAATAAACAATCTTCAGGTGTCAAATATCTTCCATATTCCGATAACAGAAGTTTACATTCCTACAGATTTCCAAAACCTGTTCCCGCAGAACGCAGAGCTAACACTTCCAAGTTTATGGCTTCCTGTTTAAGTTCTGTAAGTGTACTTTCTACTGCTTAAAACGGCATTTAGAAAAGTGTCATGATTACTTAGTAGTTGATGGCGCAGCTGTATGAAAATACAAGCTGATGAGGAAGAACACTGCGCGCGCACCGCCATGTTAACATAGAACGTTCTGAAATCGTACACAGTACCGAATCTGTTCAAGTACTCCCATTAGAGTACATGTTTCTGAAAGTGGTACGAAGCTGCCTTGTAATTCAGACTGGTCTAGCAGCGACTACTCCGTGCCTACTGCAGTTGTGTACCCTTCAGAATGCTTAGTTAGCAAGTTACCCGACCAAGAGAATATATACTAACGTGCAATTATTGTCCCCATGAACCTTTATATACCTACATTTCGATCAAGGTCAATATATTTTCAAGCTTTGACGGGAGAAGTATAGAAGAGGACAAACTTTGACGTCCAGGCGTCCGTGCATCGTGATAAATTCTTTTAATAAAACAAACTAGATGCACTAATTTCTCAAATTTATTTTTGACATAAAACTCTAAATGTTTCGGAGAGTTCCTCTGTCCATCATCAGGAATTTTTCACTGTACACACAGCAATGTTATATGTCAGCAAACGCTTGGATGGTGTCACCATATACACAGCATAACAACTGGCAACTCAGTACAGTGCAACCAGCACACACAACACCACCTCCTCTTGGATGGTGTCACCATATACACAGCATATCAACTGGCAACTCACTAAAGCATATCAACTCGCAACTCAGTACAGTGCAACCAGCACACACAACACCACCTCCTCTTGGATGGTGTCACCATATACACAGCATATCAACTCACAACTCACTAAAGCATATCAACTCGCAACTCAGTACAGTGCAACCAGCACACACAACACCACATCCGCTTGGATGGTGTCACCATATACACAGCATATCAACTGGCAACTCAGTACAGTGCAACTAATATGGTGCTACAGTCAGCATTAGCTGATATGTTCAGGTATCTTCTCTGGTTTGTTGATTTAAAGTTTCCTGAACATTGGTAACTTTTGTGAAGTGAGTCACGGCTCTAGAATCTAATAGAAGTGGATGGTCTGTACTCCGGTAGCAAGTCGATGCTAGTTTTCGTTATGAGTAAAGAGGAAGGTTTAAAGCAGGTCAATTATTGTGGTTCATTCTAGCATATTCTCGTGACTTTTACGTATAATTTTTTATTTATTTTATTTTTCACTTCTACTACCGCGTTTGTGAGCACTGTACAGTTCAGCTTAGAAAACGTCCACCTACACTTAAGTAAATACAAATTCTTTGGATAAAGTTTAGGCCTTATCATTTGGTAATTTGTCATCCAATCTGCGTAGGTTTTTGCTTGAAGTAATGACATGATTTCCTAAGCCACATCGAGAGTAGTTCTATATTTGACCACGTACGTGTTATCGTCCCTTTTGTGATAATGAGATAAGATTTTTCTGTGAAAGTTTTCGAAGCTATGGTGTTTATCAAAGGCCAAACAAATGTTGTGGCGTGAGACCAGGACGTGGACTTGAAAGTTAACTGCAGTAATCAATTCCTATCTTGACGCGTGACGTCCGTTTTATGTTCAGTAATCCTCAATTATATCCAGTTAAGGCACGCATTCCACCTCAACTTAATTTACAGGAAAAACAAATGTTCTTGTTTTCACAATAAAATCATATGTTGTGGGACTTGGCGGGTCATCAAAATGTGTTTCCCATAAAAATATAGAGAGAAGATATTATGCTATTGTTACAATTTTCCTCTTCTTTTGCCAGTGTGAGATGTCATACCTTGCATTATTATTATTATTATTACTATGTCGATATATTTGTATTTCCAATAAATCAGTATTTTTGGGACTGCATGCATTCACTGGAAAGATCCTTTCCTTGTTTTTCAACTTCTATTCTACAAAGGATGTAAAATCAGGTCAGATATGGAGTATGGGAGGAATAATGGTGGGACAGAGCATTGGTTGCATATCTGAGTGGTGATGTGGGAGTTCAAGGCGCAGCAGAAACCCACAACTTCCCATTACCAATCCTAATATGCATTTAAGATATTAACATCCAGCCTACAGTATATACAAGTATTTTCGGAAAACTGCTGACAGTTCTGAAGACATTAAAAATGATTTAGCATTTCATTTGACGCTTCTCGAAAAATAAAACTCATTATGTTGACGAGAAAAGGTAGGCTTACGGGTGTCTGGCAATTGGCCTACGAAGTACCGAATTAAACGAAGTGCAGAAAACTGAGTTATGACAAATGGTATTAGGGACTCATTGCCCGTCAACCTGAAGCATCATTACATCAGCATGACGTAACCTTTCTGGCTAGAGAACGAAGGTTTTGCAAGGAAATAATTATGCATTTTTTTCACCGACTTTCAGAACGTTGTCAATAAAATATATTTGTATGCTATTGCGGTAATTAATATAGATTTATAACAAAGAATTTTTGTGTATTACACATCCAGTCGAACACAACTACATTTCACCTAATAGTACAGTAGGTATACAACTACATGTTTCGGCCCTATATGTTGGCCATCTTCAGGTTGTGATTTAACTTACACAGCAGCTATACAAGTTGTGTGGAGTGTTCTTTTAGGGTATTGGGGGTTGGACGGGGGGGGGGGGGACGAGATCTGGTTGTTTAAATAGTGGGTACCATGACCTAGGGCTGTTATGAGTGAATTGCCATTAGTTGTTTGTGTACATATGTCAAAGTGCTAAGGATATGTTATAAATAGTATCATTAGCTTTGTTATTGAACCAACACAACGGGGATGACTTAATTCAAAATTAATATAGATGAAATTTTCCTTTCCACTGTCCAAAAACATCGAAATATTTTGGCTTGTAACAGGAAATACCGGGTTGTGTCAATGGCAAACACAGAGAAATAGAGGAATAAGACCTTGATATGTTACGTAAGTGCTGTAAGGATATTTGGCCCCAGAATGTTGGTATTTAAGAAGTAAGGTTTTATGTTTGAAATATCAATAGATATTCCGTAAAGAACAAAATTTACCTACTCAGATAGTGACTTCAACAGAAGTAATGTTTTATGCCGGTGGCTGAAAAGCTTTATGCAAATTACAAAACCAAGAAAAGGGATGAAATTATTTCATGCGATGTACGGTTACACAGTCCACACTAAAATAATGTATAATAATAATGTATATAGCTATTACTTTGTCAAGAAATGATGAAGCCATCCTACTGCCCTTTCCAGAACAAACCGCGCATCTTTTACAGTCGCTGAATGTGGGATTTGTTATTCTAAATCCGTCTATTTCTCTCGGGCAAGTCGCAGATAGATCATGAAAAAAGTTCTGAGAGTAATCAAATAATTTTTTACAAGTTAATTTTTCGGAAATTTTTAAGGTTAAATTGCAATTTAAGCACCTTATTACGGTGAGTCGCCAGAAAACAAGTCTGACTATTGGATTACAATATTTTTAAGAGTTTTAGTGGTATGGACACACGAGTCTGACGTATAAGATTTTTGAGCCTGGAATTACAAACTAAGCCATAAAATCACTTCAATATATCAACCAACGAATGCACATATAATTTCACATAAAACACTTTAAAACACTCCGACATGTTTCGATCTTGTCAGATCATCATCTGGGAGCTTAGTTCCTTGCTAGAATTATATTATAGTATTAACAATTCAATTGGTATTTGCAAGCGGGGTGTTGTGGCAGCATATCATGTTGTGTAGGAATGTGTTGTGGAGCAGTGGCTAGGTGTGCGTCTTGATAACTAGAATTTCAAATATGATTTAAGGTTTTCACACACTTAGAGCGCACAAACTGTTTTGTACACCGTGTTTTATCTCAGATGGGGCTCAATATGTTCTGGATGCCAGGTCCGCATGAGGCCTGAAATGTGCAGTGGCGTATCAAGTGTTTTTTTTTTGTAATTGTTAATATATTACGTACTCTACTCAAGTACGCAATTTATCAAACAAGTCGCTTTCGCGAGATTATACTCACATTCCAAGAAAAGGCTACTGTATTTGCGACCAGTTTCCAGCACAGAGTGAAAATGAAGAAACACAGAAAAATTTCAATTAATTTTCTACCACTTAAATGCACTGAAAACATTTCCTAAACATAGATATATACATGGGGACCGCGGTAGCACAGTGGTTAAGTTGCTGTGCTACAAATCGGAAGGTCGCTGGTTCGATCACAGTTGGTGTCAGTGGATTCTTCATTGACGTAATGTCCTTCCGATCGCACCATGGCCCCGGGGTCGACTCAGCCTCTAACAGAAATGAGTACCAGGAGCATTTCCTGGGGGTAAAAGCGGCCGGTGCTTAAGGCTGACAAACTTAACACCATCTTGTGCCGTTGTCACGAAATCTTGGAACCTTAACTTCCTGGAACCCTCTGGACCTATCCAGGCCTGGAATGGAACTGCTTTAAATAAATATATATATATATATATATATAAATTCCTGCACCAACAGTTCGATATTACGATGTTACATTCCACTCTATTTTCTCTTCGTTTTCAAAATTTAAGTAGGCAATTTTTCTTTTGTAATACATCACATGGAAAAATCATAAGTTATGTAAGTTCAGGAGACCTTGGTGATCACACAAACGAACCACGGCGACTAATCCACATCGGAAAATTCTGTACCAGAACCGTCCACATATTGGACATATAATGGGATGCGGCCCTTTCAGCCGTTAAAAAGCACTACCTGGACCACGGTGCTGTTTGCTTCCGGCTTCAGTGTGTTTTGAATGGGATCATCCCGTCGTGTTATCCAATACAAATACCAAATAAAATTTTATTATATTCAGTCGAAATACAACAAATAGTTTATTAGTGATGTGCACATTGTGGGATTCCATATGGGATCCCACAATGTGCACATCTACTGAATGTGCCTGCGGTATTGTTTTTGAATTGGCCTGATGATAGTTCGATGAGCCGAAACATGTTGCCAGTTTTATAGATTGATAATAAACTATATGTTGTGTTCCGATTGAATATAATAATATTTTATTTGATATTTGTATCAGTGTGTTTGCTATAGTTCCCGGTAACTCTCTGCAAGTACCATGTTTTCACCGAAGAAAATTCATGTCACAACTTTGTAAAATGACTGCCCAGACTGTCACTCCGGACGTATTAAACTCTCCGTCTATCACGTGGTTTTCTTGTCTTGAGTGTCGCTTCCTTTGTCTATAAAACCCTGGTTGCAAACACGAACTCATCCTCATGAATGTTTAGGACACATTTACAGAATTAAATCCTTTTATTTGCAACACCATTCTTCAAATCATGTAAGAGGTGAGGTCCATACGATTGGATACACAGGAAAAAAAAATTATTGTAGCTACTTCGTGACGCTTTCAATCCAACTGAAGCTGTTCTGAATAACTTCTTGTGACTAAGAAAAGAAATTTGCTTCACAATTTGTAATTTTTCGTCTGACGTAAACATCTTGGTCTGCAACTTCTTGGTAGATCTCTGACACTACCAGTTTATTCAAACCTTGCATGGGAATTATAAATTTCTTGCCTGGTTGGTGTATGGAGACCTGGAAACTTTTTAGACAACGCGGTATTTACTTATTTTTTTTTCCAGTAAGTTTTATGAAAGAAAAACTCTCCGATACCATGCGCACAAACGAGTGTCACAACAGGAGCTAGTGTGCCCACGATGCTGACAATTGTTGTAAACAAACATCACAAACAAGTTAAAGTAATTGTATTTACATGTCCAACAGTTTCTTGAAGGCGAATTTTAGAAAACTTCTCATGTAAACAATAGGATATGTTTAATGAAAAACCATACCTCTCATTTACGAAACTGTAACATTTGTAATAACCGTGGAGAGAATCGGAACACTAGAGAAATGTATCACGGAAAGGTGTTCATATACCTACATCCATTGTAGAGTTGCTTAGCATTTGTCTGGGCCCATAATATTAGATATCGGTCTTATTCAATAAAATTATGACTTCAAAATGGCTTTTATGTGCTAAAGATTCTCGTAAACTGGCGGACCAAGGGAATTGTCATCTGTGAAAACTGCAACTGTAGAAAGTAATTGTCAAATTAGCTCCTTAAAATAACTGCGTGGGCGGTATCGTGTTTTGCTAGGGGCTGAGAGACCCGAGTTCAAATCCCGGAAGGTTAAAAAAATTTTCTCTTTTCCAAAATGTCCAGACCGACTGTGGGGCTTCTTTAACCTCCTCTTAAATTGACACAAGGGTTCTTTCCCAGGGTAAAGCGTCCGGGAGCACGAAGTTTACCACTAGTGCCGAGGTTAAGAACGAATGAAACTATACTGGTATTTCTAGAACACATATGCAACTTCATGGTACTATTTCACCTTACTCTTCTCTAATTATAAAATGGTCAATCCTCAGCTTTATAATACACTTTCTGCAGTTCGGGCTCCATAATACAAATCAGCGCTTCAAATGGAACCAGCATGAAAAGACGTTTCTTCCAAGTTGCACTTTCAGACGGAAGAGAATTGTGTAACGTCAGGTTATATTTAATTATTTAAAAAAAAATCCATAGCATATAGCATATAGCTCCTATCTATGTTATAACACCTCCCTGCGTGATGAACAGACATTTATCCTGAACACATGCGGAATTATTCTCTCTGAAATAAAGTGAAATGCCACCTTGATGCAACTAGGTAATTTTATTGATGTATTCTTAGATCGACATGTTTCGGGTACATAAGCCCATCATCAGGAGCATTAGATGTTGAGTTACAGCATATGGTTTTCTGCACCGAGTTTGTAGATGGGTGGTGGTCTTGAGAGCCGCTGCGTAGGTCGTGTGTACGGTGCGGATGGTGCCGTGCGTCGCACGGCACCATCCACACGACCTATGCAGCAGCTCTCAAGACCACCACCCATCCAAAACCTCGGTGCAGAAAACCATATGCTGTAACTCAACATCTAATGCTCCTGATGATGGGCGTATTTACCCGAAACATGTCGAGCTAAGAATATATCAATAAAATTACCGAGTTGCATCAAGGTGGCATTTCACTTTATTTCATGAGGAAGATACACGGTCAAACAACCCTCTAGTTATTCTCTGTATTGCATAAGTGAAAGTGATTTTAAAAAATTCAAAGCTTGTCCAATGTCCTATCAAAACACCTTCTGATGACACATGACTGGAATACAGAGATGAGTGTCCAGTGGTATTGTTTGTTTTGTTGTAAAGTGTTCTTTAAATATTTTGTACTTATTAAGCATTGGCTAGAAGTAGTATATATGGGAGACGCAGTCAGAAAATAAGCTACATGATCTATAATTTCGTAACTAAATGACCTTGGAACAAATCACACACATTCCTGTTGTGGCGCAGAGTCATTGTCTCTTTCCATCGTTGAAGCAAAATGTTGACGGACATAAAGTAACGTTTATTGAGAGGCGGAAACATGCATGATATGATATCTGGCAAAGTGGAACAGTGACTTCTATCAACACGCAATAAAATAGCGTGCCCCTAAATTCTGGCAGATCATATTTGGAAACTTGTGGACAGAAGCAAATTTTATCCTAAGTCGTCTAGTTAGACTTGACAAACGGACAAAACTGTATTCTCTGCACATTAATCTCCAGATTTAAAAAAAAACGGGACGGTAAGAAACCCCGGAACGAATGGTAGCAGGCTTTTCTTGAAACTGATCTTCTCATATTTTCTTACTGCGTGCAGTCTTGATTGTGACACCAAAATACATGTGATGAATTTTTCTCCATTAATTATATATGCCCTACCATCTTTTAATTTCCACTTAAGTCCTGTAAATGGCACCTGGACATAACAATTTTTGTGGTCTTTTCCTGCGTTTGTCCCTTCCTTCGGTGAATAATTTACTTTCCCCTGATTCATCTACATGCATATAAGTATAGAGAATAAGATTAAAATGCGTGTTTGTGTGTGTGTGTGTGTGTGTGTTTGATTAAAGAATTTTTGTCTAAGAATAGGACCAGAAAATTGCAGAAAGAAACTGTAGTAATAGAAATATGTGTTTATTCGGTATTGCAGCAGAAGTTACTGACTTTGTTTCTTGCTTGAGACCGAAATTTACAAGTGTTACTCAAGGTCTGTAATCTGGTTTGTAGACGTAATATATTGCCCTTGGTGTGACTGAGAGTCTGATTGAGTGTGTCATGCTCGCGTTGTTATGGTTTTCACTGTTGCCAAATTTATCTGGCACACTCGCTTACACTTTTTTTTTTGAGAACACTTGGAAATCTGAATTGCGGACCTGCGGTCAAATAGGTGGAATTAATGCTTTCTTTGTTTTCAGTGTCTAATGTGTGGCATTAATTTTTGTTGTGTTTTTGTATTCATACTTTGTTAAATTTTGTGCTTGAATTTCATGTTAGGGCCACCACATGACGCGCACATTCAAGGTAAAAGCTACGTCACAGGGGCTTAACAGACGTTTTAAGTGTGTGGAAACCATAACGCGAGTAGGGAGAAGTAATATATTACCTCTATCAGCTCTTATTTCCTGTCTGAAAATTAACATATAAGCTGTAATCAGCAAGATGACAGTTTACAGACAGCAGCATAGCCAACTGCTGAAACCTTCTTTATGTCAAATGGCAGGTGGCGCACAGTAGGACATGATTGCCATGTAGCTTAATTTTCTTCCATTTTGTGATAGTAACAACTCATTAGACTTGGGTGTAACTGAGAGGATAATATTAAAATGAGATTTATGAAAATAGAGTGGAAGGGTTTAAGTGAATTAATGTGGATCAGAATTGCACTAAGGGCAGGATCTTTGCAAATGATAATGGAAATTTAATTTCGATACGAGCACGTAACTTTTTGAATATCAAAAGATGCCTTACAGTGTCAGGAAGGTATTTTCTCCACAGATTTAATTAGTTAGGCACTGCGATACTAACAATTTCTATTCATGCTTTCAGGGACAATTCGTACACAAATCTGTCAACATGCAGGAGAGCAATTCAGTTTCAAAAGAAAGCTTACCCGTGATAAGTATGGACACCCTTAATATGTCTTCCACGTGAGTATGAGTTTGTTATAGGAAGCATGTAAATAAATAAATAAATGAATAGATAAATAAATATATGAATGGTAGTGATTATTGGTGTGTTTAACTGTTGGAAAGAAACCTCCAGTACAAAGAAGATGGTACTGGAATTGTTGAGTTGGTATTGTAGTGTGAAGCATTGTCACAAACCATTCAACCGGATAAAAGATGAAATCTTAACTCGTAGTGTCGTAGCACCAATCATAGTATCATAGTAAAAATGAGGCTGTCTGTGTAGATTTTTAAAGTCGTATACTTTAAGTTCTCATAAATAAGTCCGCTTTTAACAATTTTATATTAGCCATACAACACGTTTCACTCCAGTAAATGTACGTAACATAAAATATATTCATTGTAAAAATACTACGATACGGAATTAAACACTTCTGGATTGTTTTTCTGGAGGAATGTTCTTGACCGTTTGAAGGATCGTAGTGCATTCATGTTAAGTGCCGAATAGTCGAAGAAGATTAGCAGAGTGCCGAAAGACGTTTATTTTCTTTCTCTATATTCGACGGCTTTGTGTCCATTCTCACCAGATTTTACATTAGCTCCCTTTTATCCCAGTTGCATCCTCAACATTCATAAACAGTACATTATGTTACACAAAGTTTTCTTCGCTTTAAGTAATACGGACCCATTTCTATTACTTTTTTTCTATTATTTTGTATTCATTAATGTTGTTCTTTTAATTGACCCTTGGGTCTTCGAATAAATACATTTTAAATCAGAATTGAACTGAATTTTTCTTTCCATTATTCACTTGAATTTTACCCTTTTATAATATTATTTTATATTATTTGCAGTTTATTGCCTACTTTTATTTTATTTATCTGGTTTTAAGTTTAACTCACTCCCAGGCTGTATCCCATACACGGCAAGGCTTCCCGGTGGAACCCTCAAGAAGGTAACTAAGCCCACGCTGCTCCATTTTACCTTACCTCATTAACCCTCTAAACGCCGAGTTAAATCCCATCTGCCATCTGCTGGCATTATTAGGAGCTCACCATATTCTCCACGTTAGCGCGTTAAGAGTTAATATTATCACAATGTATTTATGGTCACTCCCATTGTTAAGGAAATACTTTAATTAAAAGATAAAACTTTAATAATTTTTAAATTACTTCTGTTATTGTTTGTTACTTTATTTGTGTATTGATCTTATTCATTTTGATGTAAGTTTTTTTATAAAATGCTGAAGCCATGAGAGTGTACAATGATTCTCTTGTAATTTGTTATGGATAAATTAGATGGCAATGCTGTACAGTGCTCTAAATTCCAGTGCGTTGTACCAATAACAACTGAAGATCCATCAGACATATTTCATGTTTATGGTTCCGTGCATCGCTGATCTATATTAATAACTGTCCAACGAGATGCAACACAAAGCAGTCTATTTATTATTCTGCAAGTTCACTCTACATGTTTCGGGTTTCAACAACACACATCATCAGGAGTACACAAAACTGTTACTACAGCCTCAAGTACTGTTCATATTTTTTTTGCAGCTACCTCCCTCCAACGTGACCAAGCTTGGCCGCGCTGGAGGGAGGTAGCTGACCAGTACCGGAGGCTGCAGTTACAGTTTTGTCTACTCCTGATGATGGGTGTGTTTGACACCAGAAACATGTAGAGTGAATTATTTTCATGTTTTTACCGTGCAATAATTAATTTTATTAAAATATAACCAACTAATTGCACCAATATGTGATACTAAAGTCTTATTTACACATTAAAACACGTCACTTGGTTAAAATAATGTTGCATTAACGACGGGGTTGAATACAATACTCCCGATACATTAATGTTACACGGGATGTTGATTACAGACGTGCTGCTGCAGTACCATATATATTAAGCATAGAAGCATTAAACTAAACTAAACTCCGTGGCCTTAGTCCGCACGCGAACTATACCAACAGAGCGGCCGCCGCCGGTCGGCGAAGTTAGTGCCAACTTTTGCGGATGGAGGGGTGTCACGTGGTCAGCGCAACGGGTCCCCACAGCCGTTAATCTCTGTTTTCTAGACCTGGAGCCGCT
>Ga0123352_10009473_pt1 | contig 15230 bp, 7 predicted proteins | sample TergutLab28metaG_FD_89700 | JGI IMG/M metagenome (GOLD analysis project Ga0123352, IMG submission 89700) | Labiotermes labralis P1 segment gut microbial communities from Petit-Saut dam, French Guiana - Lab288 P1 | ecosystem: Host-associated > Arthropoda: Insects > Digestive system > Gut ... | reverse complement strand
CTGTAACAAGCCACGAAGGCCCGGGGGGGGGGGGTAGAGGTACAGCTTTACTTTTTCCTTAACCTCGGCGCTAGATGGGGTGGGTTTACCACGTGACGAATTTTTTATTTGATTGGTTTTTAATCGAAAGAATCATTTGCATAAGCAGCCTTAAGCAGCTGGTAATTGAGACAAAATTTGTTATCCGTGAAGTATAAATGGAATTATTTAAGATTACTTCTTAGTTTTAAATGTTTGTAACTAATTACACAACAAAGGGCTGCCAGAGTATTTGATAATTAATTAAACCAATCAATTTCCCACAAATCACGTTCTCATAGCGCCGCCACACTAGACCTGTTACGTTTTTGACAATGTTACCAGCTACCCTGTCGGAGGGTCTTCTTAGTGTCTGCCAATCTGTCCGACAGAATGACCTTGACACCAGTTACAAATGCTCGGCAGTCATAAGCATTTTCTCATGTTATTAGATGATACGTGCTCCTAACTTCTGCACTTGATACAGAGTATTTAAACAAGGTGCACATCAAAAGACAAGAGAAATAAAATTATGAAATGAAGAGATCGGGCACTTACCGAAATTAATCTGCTCTTATGTTCACCGTAAAAGCTTTGCCATTCACCAGTGAGTTTATATCAGTGGTTACTATGCGTACCACTACGTTTATAAATAGAAAAATTTTACGTACCGCTCACTATACATTTGCTTTTAGGTGCGTTCAGAAAATAGCGAAAAGCGACTATTAGCTTTGTCATGTCTGCCTGTATGTCTGTCTGTCTGTCTAACTGTGCGTCGTCGATCTGTCTGTATGGAACAATTCGGCTCCCACTGGCCGGATTTTCACGAAATTTTATATTCGAGAATTTTTCGAAAATCTGTCAAGAAAATTCAAGCTTTATTAAAATATGTCAAGAATAACGGACACTTTACCTAAAGATCTGTATACATTTATGATAACACACTCAATTCTTCGCAGAATGAGAAACGTTTCAGACAAAAGTTATAGAGAAAATCAAAACACATATTTTATTTTCAATCACTTTTTTTTTTTTTCGAAAATCGTGCCATCTGAGAGATAGTGCAAAAAAGTATGGTGTAGCCGGACATGCTTCAGACGACAGTAAAATAGAGCGCATGCGCATTGCATGCTGGATAACTAAGACTGCAGACACACACTCAGAATGTGTAGTACTTATTGATTTTACACTGGAACAGTGATTACGCTAACGCGCCTCAATGTTAGTACATTCAATGCATATTTAATTTGTGTGGCTCTTAGAAGGAGATGTAATTATTTCTCTAAAGGCGTTAAATTATTGTTTTTTTTTATAACCAAGGCGGAGTGTTTACTGTGCGGTGCGAAGTGACTCAATACATTTGATGTTTTTCTCAGTCCTGATATGGTTCAAACGGCTTTGAGGTCATTGTTTAGGTTTGGCAAGACGGAAGGTCATTAATGCGGCCAGAGCTTGAAGCTGACCATTCATCACCTACTTATGTCGTGATTTTAAATACATAGTTCCTAGCCCAAGTGTCAAAGAAATGCTGACGTACTTAACATACCCCGTTCCACCGACGCGGTAGACCTATTGACTGAGGTACTGTTCGGGAGGATGAACTGGCGGAAATAAACACTTACCATCAGTGATTAATCGTACTACATTATGCACTTATGCGGCCGTTGGCCACGTAAAGATTTCTCGACGCTCGTTCCGCCAAAAGTACGTGATGCGCGTATCCTTGTAGTCTTCTTTGTTATGTTTTCATTCCGCCAGATAATCTTCAACTTCGATTCAACCCACCGGTTCTTCCTATTTAGCTTGCCCTACCGTCCCCACTCTGGATGTCTCTATGAAGACCGGCATCGCTACGCTGCCGCTGCATCGATCTATCATCAGGCTTCCTTACCCTTGGCGTCGTAACCTGTAAGACAATTCGCCGTGTCTCGGCTGTGAATTTTATAAATATTGTAAACTCTAAAGCTCTTTTCTTACTGGATGTGATACTGTATAATAATTGTGCGGTCAATAAATGTCAATGTCTCGGATAAACCAGCTGCTTCCGTTCAGGGTAAAACATTCTTTTAACCTGAACTTGGAGGCAACAGATTTATACTAAATGTTGGTATGTATCTGTCATACCAGGGGACAGTACTGTTGAAAGTCAATGTCACGAAAGGTCCGTATCTCATATTATAGCGTTGTTTAGGTCAATGTTATCACTAGATGCTCATTGCAATTGTTTGTGAGAAACTTTTAGATAGCCGATTAAACACTTTATTATCCAACTAATGCACAATATAAAATACATAGATAAAATTAAAATTATAAAATATTTAAAAGTGCTCCCAACATGTTTCGGATCACAGAGGATCCATCATCTGGGAGACTTGTGCATGGCTTGGCTAAAAATTACAATAATGACTCTATCGTGTACGTTCACACGGACACGATGTAATCATTCTTGTAATTTTTATCCAAGTACTGTACAAGACTCCCTGTTGATGGGTCCTCTGTGATCCGAAACATGTTGGAGCAGTTTTAAATATTTTATAATTTTAATTGAATCTACATATTATATACTGTACATTAGTTGGATAATGAAATGTTTAATTATCATTGATGCACGGTGCAAACATGAAGATCTTAGGTAGCACGACTTCCCATTAAACGATTCTTTGTACGAGCTGCAGTTAGAAAGCAAAGCAAACCAATAATAGCGCAACATAATACAAAAATTACACGAAGTCAGTAATAAATAATGAAGTGTATCGCATTTCATTTTATTTTTATTCACCCACATAACCGGTCTACAGACCTTCAATTATGTGCTTAATTTTACAAATCCTTCCTTTCATGTGTTTCCAGGTACGTGAGAATTTTTCTGACGAAATTTCCATTTAATTTCCGGCTTATTCAAGTCATTTCTATGATAATCGGTGTTCTAAGTGACTGGTCTCAGCCTTTTCTCCTGCTGTCATTTCACAGAAGAAATTAAAGAGAACGTCTTCCAGCAAAACTTGCCCTTTAACAAACAAGCAAACAATTGTAAGTTTTCTTACTCATATTTCCTGCAGGCGGGGGAATTTCGGTCTGGTCACTGACCTCGCGTAGAGCAACTGGTGGGCTCTCCTTTTATTAACCGTGTGGGCGGGATATATCATTGCTAAACTGACGTCTGCTATATTAAAAAACAGGGGTCTACAAATAATCCAGAAATGTAGGAGCAACCTCAAAATTTCGGAAACCATCTTGGTGACGTGAAGAAAATCATGTGCTGAGTAGCTACTAACATTAGGCGCCACTGCACAAAATTTAGAAGCCTGGGCGACCTGGCACCCGGGATTTGTTCACTCCTGTTCTAATGAATTGCCAGAGTGAATAAGTAAATATGTCAGACTGTCACACAAAATGGATTTAGATTTCTGAAGTAAGTACAAGGGAAGAGAGTCCTTCTTGAAAAGGTGACAGTTGCTTAGCAGCTGGAACAGGGCCGACGGTTTTTGAACTCGAAAATTGGAAGTTTCCAGAAAGCCATCCTATGGATTACACCCTGAGTCACATGATTTCAGGCGATGCCCCTCTAACCTGTAAACTGAAGTGTCAGGTCCCTATGAAATATTAGAGAAAATAAACCAGAATACACAACGTCACATCTCTGAAAACACTACTTTTAAATTCGTCGTCGTTTTGATCTAAATTTGTAGTTCCCCTTAAAACTTTCCGTATCCGAAAATTCTCGTTGCTTTAGGTGTTACATGTAGTCCGTTAATTGTTTGATTATTATAAGATAATCTAGCCAGAGGAAGTTCAATATTTTTCGAATATTAAAACCCACGAAATATTTACAACATTGGACAAAGTGTCTTAAGAGCTACGTGGAATAAGTGATGATACTTGTGGCCAGAAGCAAGTTAGCAGCTGAAGTAAGCGTTCCATAGCCATTTGTTGATGCAAATTAACAGGTTTTCATTTGATTTTCGTGGATACCATCGACAAAGAAAGTAAGATGGCATAATATGAACTCTACATACTGAAACGTTAGCAAAAAATGAATACTGCAGAACGTTTATATCGGAAATGCAGAACGTTCATATGGATACTGCGGAACGTTTGTGTGTAATAGAACTTGTATATGAATACTGCATAGCGTTTATGTTTAAACTGTAGAGCATTTGTGTAAATACTGCAGAACGTTTATATCGGTACTGCAGAACGTTTATATCGGAAATACAGAACGTTCATATGGATACTGCAGAAGGTTTGTGTATTACAGAACCTGTATGTGAGTATTGTAGAACGTTTATATCGATACTTCAAAAATTTTATTTCGGTACTGCAGAAAGCTCATATGGATACTGCAGAAAGTTTGCGTATTACAGAACGTTTATATGAATACTGCAAAGCTTTTACGTGGAAACTGCAGAATATTTGTGTGAATACAACAGAACGTTCGTATGAACACTACAGAACCCTTTATGTGGACACTGTAACAAGTTTTTATGGATACTGCAGAATGTATGTGCACAAAGCTGTGTGCTTTATACATTTTTAATAGTGTATCTGACCCTGCCTCTCAGTGAAATGTCCTATTTAAATGTGTTTAATGTATTAATATTTTATAAATTTTACGTATGTATACAGGAATGTATTCACATTTGTGATATAAAGTGCGTTCGTCTGACAGTTTCCCGCAGGCAGGAAATTCGGGCACACGAGGCCCTCAGACTGCTGCGCTCTTTCACGCTGCCTGCGTGTTGTGAATTTCAAATTTGATTCTGGTAAAATAAAAATGTGTTCGGTATTCGTTATGCCTGCTTCGCTGTGTGAGAATATGAACCAGTGTTTGTAAACACCCTCAGAAGCAAAGAGCAGTGCGTGACGACCAGAGAAGTGACGCTACGGCGGAAGTATGCCTGCATGCGCTGCGTTCCGTCTTCTGCAGAGGTGGGGGCGTCATTGCACCGCCGCGAGGACAACAAACTCATATCCCTGCAAATTGCGTCATTCGCTGAGTGTCTGTCACTAGGAGACGTAATAAAAATTACTGCCTGCAGGCACATCCCAAGATCTTCGCATCGTGAAAATTAGGAGGCCAGTTTCGGTTTGTGTATTGATTAGTTGAGGAATTGTTAGCTTATCAAGGACTGGGCTCGGTGTAGTTAGGTCACATGCTAGTGATATGTATGTATGTATGTATGAATGTATGAATGTATATATGTGTGTATGTATGAATGTATGTATGAATGAATGTATGTATGTATGTATGTATGTATGAATGTATGTATGTATGTATGAATGTATGTATGTATGAATGTATGTATGTATGTATGAATGTATGTATGTATGTATGAATGTATGTATGTATGAATGTATGTATGAATGTATGAATGAATGTATGTATGAATGTATATATGTGTGTGTGTGTATGTATGTATGTATGCATGTATGTATGAATGTATGTATGAATGTATGTATGTATGTATGAATGTATTATGTACGTATGTATGTATGTATTATGTACGTATATATGTATGTACGTGTGTATGTTTGTATATATGTATGTATGTGTGCATGTATGTATGTGTGTGTGTATGTATGTGTGTATATATATGTATGTATGTGTGTATGTATTATATACGTGTGTATGGATTTATGTATGGATGGATGGATGGATATGTGTGTGTATGTATGTACGTGTGTATGTGTATATATATATATGTACACGTATGTGTGTATGTATGTATATATGTGTGTGTATGTATGTATATATGTATGTGTGTATGTATGTATGTATGTGTGTATGTATTATGTATGTATGTATGTGCGTGTGTATGTATGTTTGTGTTTATGTATGTGTGTATGTGTGTGTGTGTATGTGTGTGTGTATGTATTATGTATGTATGTATGTGCGTGCGTATGTATGTTTGTGTGTATGTATGTATATATGTGTGTGTGTATGTATGTATATATGTATGTGTGTATGTATGTTTGTGTGTATGTATGTGTGTGTATGTATGTGTGTGTGTATGTATTATGTATGTATGTATGTGCGTGTGTATGTATGTGTGTGTGTATGTATATATGTATGTGCGTGTGTATGTATGTTTGTGTGTATGTATGTGTGTATGTGTGTGTATGTATGTGTGTGTGTGTGTATGTATGTGTGTATGTGCGTGTGTATGTATGTTTGTGTGTATGTATGTATGTATGTGCGTGTGTATGTATGTATGTGTGTGTGTATGTATGTGTGTGTGTATGTATGTGTGTGTATGTATGTATGTGTGTGTGTATGTATGTATGTGTGTTTATAATTCAGTACGCTCTAAATTTTGTCTGCCTTTTTTCAATTATAATTAAAAGTTAATTAGGAATTCGTGTATAGTAGATGGGCCTATGTAAATAACGCTCACCCAATGGCTTGTAGCTAGGAAGTGGCGTAAACAAACGAGTGTAGGCCCCTATAAATATTAGCGAAGTTACTCCCAGATCTGGTAATAGGGAACTAGAATACAGCCTTCTGTCAGAAGAAGGGAATCCAGTCCGAAAGAACTGGCAAGATGTTTTAGTAGTACGCATGTCTGGGGGCCTCAGCGCCGCGACGTCTTCGCTATTATAGGTAGGCTATACCAGACCACACATGATCGAAACACATTGAGCAGTTTCGGTGGTTAAATATGTAGGCGGACAGTTGTACAAACGATCAGACACCGTCTCTCAAACATCTGCTCATTTTATACACTTCAGGAAAAGAATGGATAAAGATTTTCAATTGCTACCATGATAGTAATTTCAAAAGGCCCTTAGTCTGCAAGTAAGCTACAGAGATCTCTTTTGAAAGACACTGCTAAATCAGCCACTCAAGTGAAACATCCGGCCCTGCCCATCTCCTTTTATAATGAACACTTTTGTTCGCGCTTCAATTCAACCGAATCTCCTTCATCCCTTTCAGTACGACATGCTATACATGCTCCGCATCATCTGCAGTTATATGGAAGAACTTCATGTTTAATGAATTAGGTACAACCACGACTGTAAGTCATAGCAGAAAGACATCTGGCTTTCTTTCAGGAGGCACTCTGTTGGAATTTTTGTGGTTGACGGAGGATTTTTAAGCTGTATCTTTAGTCATTTCTTGCTCATGCTGAAATGGCAGCCTAATCGTCACTTAATTTGCGAGAATCTAGTTTGAAATCTTTGTTCAACTTTCATGTTGATGACTCCCATCCGATTTAATTCTGCGCGGTACTTATTTATTTATTGACGCTGCTTCAGCTTCATTAGTTTCACGGTTCCCTTTAAAGAATGGTACGGCACATTGTGAAATTTAAATTGCAGTTAATAAGAGGCATGTTACAACAAAGCTAAGCAAACTTTTATGCTCAGTAGACTTTAACACGTAAGTGACATGTGCTGTTTTTAGTTCTGTCAACGGCGCTGGTGAAGATCCAAACCGTTTGGGATGTTACGACGTATCGACTGGTAGTTACCGAAGTTTCAGGGAAGCTTACTTCATCTTCATGTTAGAGTAGTACAAGGGACTGGAGATGGAGGCAGTAACCATTTAGCAGTCGACATTTCTAAAAGTTACAGGGTATTTTGTTGTTCATGTAAGTGTAATATTTTGTTGTGAACGTTAACTACACTTTGGTTTAATCAGCTGACGCGATGTGCGCTCTGGTTTGTCTTGGTGACAGTGGACGAATAAGCTTTGTCCTGTGTACAACCTGGTGGGTCGGGTAGCGTAGTCGGTATAGCGACTGGCTACGTGTTGGACGGTCCGGGGATCGAATCTCTGTGTGAACGAGATTTTTCGCACCTGTCCAGACCGACCCTGGGGCCCATCCATCCTCCTGTACAGTGGGCACCAGGTCTTTTGCGAGGTAAAGAGCGGCCGGGGAGTGACGCTGACCCCTCACCCACTTCTAGTGGGGTGGTCGTGGAAGAGTAGAGCTATACCTCTACTCACCCTATGGGCCGTACGGCCTGTACAGAGCCTCAGTGCCTATACAAGGGTGCACTCTACGTTACCTACCCTACCTGTGTAGAACCTGAGAAGGGGTATGTAGAGACAGAGACGTGGCGAAGCGAGACACCTTGAATGCGGTGTTTCTCTGCCCACATGCTTTGTCGGAAGCCGGATATTCAGTGTATGACTTGAAGTTCTCAGAGCGTATGATTATGAAGTATTCTGTCGTCTGGGATATGACTCCGTGCAGTCTGGTAGAAATGTACTAAACTTTCGGAGGAATCTATTGTCGCTCTAACCTACTATGAAGATGGAGACGGAAGTTTCATCCAAGATGTTGGCAAATTTCCTCCAGACTGCACTGTGCTATACTCCATCAGACAGCATAATTAAGACCTAAGTTCCTTTAAACAGAACTCTATCACCTTATATATATATATATATATATATACCTTCATAAATTTATAACAAGAAACTTTAGGAAAATTCAACATGGAAGACTGCGAGGGAGGTTGGAACTTATGAATAATGTTGAAGAATAGAAGACCAACTTGATGTCACTTGCTATTTTATTTCACTTCTTATGTGCTCAACATGTTTCGGACATTAATATATCCATAATCAGGAGCTTGCGACTATTCTGTTGAATTACCACATTGGTCGTATTGTAGTAGTATCCGTGTTGCAGGCTGAAGCCTGCAACACGGATACCACTCCAACCCAACCACACCGAAACTCCAACACACATCGAACCAAGATCAATACGACCAATGTGGTAATTCAACAGAATAGTCGTAAGTTCCTGATGATGGATATATTAATGTCCGAAACATGTTGAGCACATAAGAAGTGAAATAAAATGGCAAGTGACATCAAGTTGGTCTTTTATTCTTCAGCTATCACAATGATGCACGGTCCAGTAAACATAAGATTATGAATATTGGTTGGGGTAAACGGATGTATATGGAACTGATTAACGTACGGTGTTTATGCTATACAAATGTTAATTGTATAGATCTTATCTTGTAAATCTGTCATTTTGAGGGCAGGAATTGTGGTTCGTTGCTCACAAGGCGCCGTTTCTTTTGTTTAAAGAGCTGTTCTTTTCGCTTTGGCATTGTCTTCGACCATTAGGATAGGCGATTGCACTGAATATTAAGCGGCACGTGGCGCTTCTTTTGTTCCGACTTGTTTCCCCACTTTCTTGACCCAGCTGCTCGTAACATTTTGTCGTCTTGACTTGCATCTTCTGGGAAGTAATATTCGGCATCCGGTTTTCAACTTGGCTCTTTTGTTGTAAAATGACTATTCACAGCAATTTCGTAACGTCTGAATCTTACTTGTTCTTTATACTAAACGATTTTACTACCACATCTACTATTACTACTACTACCACCACCACCACTACAACAACTATCATTACCACCACCACTACTACTACCACTACCACCACCACCACCACCACCACTACACCACTACAACTACTACCACTATAACTATCTACTACTACTACTACTACTACTACTACTACTACTACTACCACTACTACTACCACTACCACTACCACTACTAATACTACTACTACTGCTGATGCTACTACTACTGCTATTATTACTACTACTACTACTACCACTACCACCACCACTAATAATAATACTAAATACTATCGTTGTCACAATTGCCACTTTTGAATCGAAAGTTGTTCTCGGATCAATTATCAGCCCTGAGACACATTATCCTAATTGAAGTTTGTCACAGAATTGGCTACGACCGCGTTCGTTCACATCCTGTCGAATTCATTATCCATTAGTCTTTCCATCTTTCTACACTATGTAAATTAAGCAATACAGTATAGTTAAAAGAACCATAAACATATCAGTTATTTTTAATGTGAAATTCCACTGTGTTTTGTTTGTTTCGATAAACTAAAACCACCACCCAACACAACAACAATTTATTGAAAAACAATATCCTTTTATTGAACATGCTACATGTTTCGGCCCTAATGGACAGTCTTCTGGCTTTGTATAAAAATAATACCACTTTAGTCAACTTCTTTTACACGTTTGTATATTTTTTATACAAATCCTGGTGATGGCCTATTAGGGCCCAAAGCTATAGCGTATTGTAAACATAATATCATTTATCGGTAAATTTTAGTTGCATTAGAAGGTGTTTCTAATTTACACAAATCAATTTTACATTTGCCACTCCGTGCCTTGTGATTCAGTTGTTACAGTGTGGCCAGCAAATGTACACACTTCGTTAGAATTACAATAATGTTTTAATACACAAACTCCAACATTATTCAAGCATCATTGGCCCATCAACAGGGAGTGCGTAGCTGCATAAAGCAATTGTTCGACCCTTCTGTCATTCCCAGTGTATAGAATTGTCAGGAATTTATCAAAGTATGAGTACAGAGATGGAAATGTGCTTTGTACAAAAACCAGCCATTAGATAATGTCATAAGCCAGGTCATTCTAATCCTCAAATTCACACCATATTTATAGATGAATCATGCTATAATTTATGGAAGAATAATGCCTTCTGAGATATGACACCGTGCCGACTGGTAAATGGTTGCCGACCTTTCGGAGGAAGTTGCTGCTTCCATCTTCAGACCGTGAGACGTCCAAGGAGCACACACATTGACGATTGAGGTACCAAGCTCCTCTCATACTTTGGTGAATAATCGGCGAGGCGTAATGCGCCAAAAGACATGAGGCTTCTTCAATACCGCTGTTAGAATCTTAAATATACCCGTCTGTATCTGAGTCTTCTATGCTGTCTCGTCCATTGAGGTTTCTGGACGAAAGTTTCGTGTGATTATTTCCTCCACACCTCCTACGTGTTTGCACTGTAATCATTCTTGATTTAATTGTCCCACTTTGCAATGGTTACGATGTCGAATGGTTACATTCACTGTTGCTCCTGCACGTTCAACATGAGCTGTTTATGTGAGTTTATATATATACATATATACACACAGGGGTGCTGATATGTCCTTAGCCCGACCAGGAAGGAAACAAACTAATGTTTCTGTCAGAATGGCGTGAATTTCCTTCGGCGCCTTGCCTTAAGGGGAAAAAACTTGATGACAGCTCGCGTCTCGATGTTGTTGAAATCGCGCGCGTCCCTGACATGCTTCTGAGCTTGTTTCCTTTTTGGTCTGGCTAAGGACTTATCACCACCCCGGTATATATGTGCGTGTTCCTTTTCTTGACCTGCTATACAAGTAGAAATCTTCTCTTGTTACGGAACAAATGATGACTATTATTTTGAGCAATGCCACATGAAAGTAAAACTTACTTTGCTCATAAATATGTGCTATTTTTAAGTCCTTCCATCTGTAACAAGTTGTATGCATGGTGCCTTCTTCTACAAGAATATTTCGACATAGCAAGGACTACTGATTACTATATTCCATTACGTAACAATAAGTGCCAGACAATTTCAAATCACTGCACTATTTTGTTGCTTTTCGTTCAGAAAGTAGAAGTTATTTGATACGGTGGTAGGGATACATTTATATCTAAACGGGCTGAAGAACGTGAGAAATTTGAAAATTTAAAGATTGAACTTTGGGATGAGGCGAGTCTGAGTGCCTTGGTACTATGGGTTGTGACAGGTCTCTTATACCAGCCCTGGTTGATAGGTGGATTACAGTGAAGTACTGGTGGAACAGTCCCATACGAACTGCCTTGTGACTGAACCCGAGCCTCCACGGCGAGGGACCGGTGGCTATCACCCTGAACTATGACACAGCCAATTTAATTATTGACAAAGTTCATCTCGTAAGCTGTTGGCTATCAGCCTGAACTATGACACAGTTAGTTTAATGATTTAGAAAGGTCACCTCGTAAGCCTATTATTAGGGTAACTAAAATTTAAGGGGTTTTTGTTAGACCTGCTGGGCAACCAAGTAATGCATAAGTGTACAAATTAAAAGCGGGGGGGGGGTATTTCTTTTAAAGTGCCCAATCGAAAGCCAGGGGAAAGACAGGAAAAGAGCCTTAAGATATGTCTCTGAGTAACAAATTTGGAAGTATAATGGTTACGTGACTGGGTTAAAATTGTATCCAATGACGGAATTTGATGTTCGGTGTGTCAAAGTTTCGAGGGGTTTTTTTTACCAAAATGTCAGTCGGTAAGAGTGGTTACTACAAATTCATAGTGATTGGGGGAAGCCACGTTTGTCGACTCTTTCGGATTGTATTCCGGCAACCTGGATCATGATTACAAACAAAAACATACGATGAAAAACAAAACATATGATGGGGAAAACAAAACACATGATGAAAAACAAAACATATGATGAAAACAAAACCTATGACGAAAAACAAAACACACAATGAAAAACAAAAACATACGATAAAACAAAACACATTATGAAAACAAAACATCCGACTAAAAACAAAACATATGATGCAAAACAAAACATATGATGAAAACAAAACCTATGATGAAAAAAAAACACACGAAGAAAAACAAAACTTATGATAAAAAACAAAACATATGATAAAAAACATACGACGAAAAACAAAACATACGATGAAAACAAAACCTATGATAAAAAACACACGATGAAAAGCAAAACATATGATGAAAACAAAACCTATGATGAAAAACAAAACACACGATGAAAAACAAAACATATGATGAAAAACAAAAACTTATGATGAAAACTAAAACCAAAAACATCTTAAAATTGACATACGTGCTGCTCTCAACCACAACGAATAATATTGGTCTTGTCAGTACGTGCTACATGTTTCGGTCGTACTGACCATCCTCAGGCATTAAATACATTATTTTAAAACTCAAACTAAAATGTATATATATTTTAAATATGTGAGATGTCGCAAATTGTAGCATGTAGCATGTATTGACAAGACTAATGAAATTTGTTTTTGTTGACAGCAACACTTATGTCATTTTTAATATGAGAAACCGCAAAGGGATGAATTTTACAAAAAGAATTAGTAACATATCTGTTGAACGACAAATCTGTAATATACAAAAAACGCCATTATTGCTTCTGCCCGGAACTATTTGTTTCCTTTCGTTCCTGGAGCATTGAAACTGACGAGTGCAAAATAGAGGCATTGCTTTTCCCATATAATATGATATATGTTTATGCAATATATAGTATATGTATATATAATTTAACAATATAAATGATAAAATCTGCCCATATAAACAGAAAACAATTCACACGTGGGAACCCCATTTTTATTAGTGTTCTTACTTTCCATTTCCGTGTCCAATAATATCCTTACTTTTATCAACTGTTTTATTAATGAAGTATTTATTTATTTTATTATATTTATATTGACATTAATAATTTTTCTGATTCGATAAACATTTAAGCATTTATGTGGCATATCAAAAAGGCGTTAATTATCCGACTAAACACAACCATACATATCTAGTAAATTAATCTTTTAGTATACATTGCAAAATATTTCAGCTGTCAGTTCAGCCATCAGCAGGTAGGTGCCGGCTACACAAAAGAATATACAGGGGATGAGGACTCTTAAAGAGAGAGGAGAAGGGAAAGAGGTCTCTTTCACAGCGAAGAGAGGTCTCTCTCCCTAGATGATCTGTTGTGTATAAGGCCCCTAACTGATGATGGCTGATCCGGACAGCTGAAATATGTTGTAAAAATGTAAAGCAATCCCATTACAGGCCTGGACAACCCCTCAGGATTCCAGGAAGTTGAGGCTCCCAAATTTCAAGGGAATAGGCAAATGAGGGTGGTAAGGTTGTCAGCTCTACGCACCGGCCAATTTTACCCCCCACCCCATGAAATATTGCTGGTACTCATTTCTGTTAGAGACTGAGTCAAACCCAGGGCCATAGTGCGGCAGGAAGGATTATGTCAATGAAAAATTCCAATGATACCATCGGGAATCAAACCGCGACCTTCAGGCTTGTAGCGCAGAGAAGCATGTTGTAGTGTATGATAAAAGACTAATATACATGTATATGTATGGTTGCTTATGGTGAGACAGTTAACACCTTACTCATTAGAAATACACAACAGGACGGTATCACCAAACATTGTATGGCCTAGACGAGTATTGTGGGAATGTATCATAGTTTGAAGTTTCTTTAATTGTAGGGGTTTTGTGTGATTACATGATAAGACGGGCGGGACGTGAAGTAAAAATGTGGAGATGAGAGATTCTTGTAAGAATTTACTTATTATACTAAGTGGAAGACACCATTTACAATACCTAGGAGTAGAGGAGAATAATATTAAAAATAGGTCCTGTACTGTAGGTACTCGTACATACTGATTGGGTATTTTTGTCTGGATACAAACATTTCATTATAGAGTCCTATAACGGATCCTTGTGGCAGCTGCAAATTTTCTACGGATTGCAAAAAGGGCGGGGAATTTCCTGACCGGACAAGCGACTATCATCTTCACAAGGATTCTCCTCCATATAGTTAAAAGAGTGATTGAAAGCTTTCTCTCCAGATTCGTGGGACAGATGATGTGTTCTTCAACCAACAAACAAAGAAAGTAACTAACCAAATAACTTTCGTAGAACGGAGTCCTTCTTGAGAGTGTAAAGCGCTCTATACACTGTCAGTTAAGCTGAGCGACTTTACCGTGTGACGTTATACCTGACGGAAAAACTGATTAAACTGAACAGTTTTGACAGGCAATAGCACAGGTCTCAGAACTGTCCTTTCCAGTCGTCATTCACACAGAGAACAGCGCAGTTCACTAAGGGATTCCCACAGTTTCCTCAGTTTACCTGCCGACACCACGATGACATCATCTCAAGGCATAAGTTTATATAATCTTCAACATCTGTTCGTAGAATTCATTCAGCAGATGAGCATCGCATGATATATTCCTTTTCAAATATCACTTCTTACTCCACATTTTACACTTTCTTTTCTTCTTTTCGGATAACATTATGGCCGTTGTCGCTAGCAAACAGCAAACAACAGCCTTGTTTTTATCCACCATAGTCACACGCACAAGAAGACACACAGAACTGACAAAAAACTGACAAAACTGATGGCAAGCCTGTGTTGTGCCAGACAATATTCAGTTCAGTTTTCCTCAGCTAGTCAAAACATTTCCCGCATTTAAATTAACCCAGAGTTCATTATCGTATTCACAGAGCCCGCCACGTGTCCCTGTCCTGAACCAGATCAATTTCGTAGCACTTGAAGTTCCATTTTACGCAAGTTTTACCGTACGAAGTAGGCGGTTGCAGGAATCATGAAGGAAAAT
>Ga0123352_10009472_pt1 | contig 15231 bp, 9 predicted proteins | sample TergutLab28metaG_FD_89700 | JGI IMG/M metagenome (GOLD analysis project Ga0123352, IMG submission 89700) | Labiotermes labralis P1 segment gut microbial communities from Petit-Saut dam, French Guiana - Lab288 P1 | ecosystem: Host-associated > Arthropoda: Insects > Digestive system > Gut ... | reverse complement strand
GTTTATTATTTTGTTCCGTTTATTGTCAATAATCGTTACCTTCTATTCTGAGTTTCAAGCGGTCATAACTCCGTAACCGTCCAAAATCGGACACATGTTTATATGAACTTTTTTGATCAAAAAGACCTAATAAATCACCTCCTGCAGTAATGTCCACAAGTCGTGAAACACCCTGTATGTTCTGTTCTGTGTATCCTTTTTCATTGTGTTGGTCTATGTATTGTTTGTGTGTAAATGTGTACTGTACTACTGCCACCGGGTGTCAACCCAATTGCAGTTAACAAATATCTATCATAACATATCATCGTATCATATCGTATAGTATCATATATCATACCGTATCATATCGTATAGTTTCATATATCATACCGTATCATATCATTTTTCTTAAAAAAGACCATCAATTTTATACATCTGATAAATGCAGGGAACATGGAATATATAAAAATGATTAATGCCCAACATGGAACATCTACATGTGTCTACAAGAATACAAACAAGAAGAACATTGAAACCAAAAAATATGTTTTTAAAGTATGGAGTGATTTCGACACAATGTAATTGTATCGGTATTCTTGTTCTCACCACCATGAAGATGGTCACATGAGTGGCCGAAACATGTCTGTGATTACTGTGCAATAAAATAACATTCATACATCCACGGGCATTTGTTGGTTTTTTAAACAAAATTATTATCTGGCAGTATTCTGTGTGCAACTGTCAGTTTTTGACGTTTGTTGAACGGTTCGGTTACAAAATTGGCGGACAAACAGGGCCACGTGCACGGTTCCTTTATTATGTATGAGCTACGTTCGTCTGTGTAACTGACCCTGTGCTACGATTAATGTGTGTACTGCTACTTCTGTCCAGTCCGCACATACCTGTAATACATTTAATCGCTTTACGTTCCCTAGTTTAGTTTTGTACTCACAAATTAAATTGGTACACACTGAACCGATTTTCTGCGATTTTTTTATGGAGAAGGGTGTTTTTATCTTATATTTCATGTACACCCCGCCACCCCTCATTTTGCTAGTAATGCTTTTCAAAATTGCGTACGTAAAAGAAATAGGATGGTCGTTGTTGTGTGGGTTGTGCGTATGTATGTGTTGAGGGTGGGGTATTGAAACAGGCTGGGGGTTAGAATTCCCCGGATGCGTGGAAGATGTAGTTTGGGTAATGGATGTGACATCACTTCCCTTTCTACGCCGTTAGCGTCTTCTCGCTTAGGCCTTGTGGATGATTCACGACCCGAAACAAAAATGCAGACCAGTCACTACAAGTTGCCCTGTGCTTAAGCATGGTTTTCTTTTTAAGGAATGCAAACCGCGAGTTATGCTACAGCATCCCAAAATACATTGTGTATTTGTGACCTTTTTGTAGCATCAAATGCAGTATAATTTATACAGTATTAGAAAGATTGTGTAGTTCTTAATTTTCATTCGCTAGTTCTGAATTGTGGTTTTATGGGTTCTGTGGAACTTTTCAGTTAATAATTTTGACGTATGACGTTTCGTTTTGTATTTCGTGCTTTTAATCTAAATCATTTGAAGTCAGCAGTGAATATACATCATACGAATATATATATTTGTGTGTGTGTGTGTGTGTGGGCCCGGTAGCTCAGTCGGTATAGCGACTGAGCTACCGGGCTGGACGATCCGGGATCGAATCCCGGTGGAAACGAGATTTTCCGCCCGTCCAGCCTCCTGTACAATTGGTACCGGGTCTTTCCCGGGGGTAAAGTGCGGCCGGGGCGTGCTGCTGACCACTCACACCCTTCTAGTGCCGCGGTCTAGGAAGAGTAGAACTATAACTCACCCACCCTCTGGGCCACACCGGCCCTGTAACGGGATCACTTTACCTTTACCTTTATTTATATACACATATATACATATACATATATATTGATATTCTGCCTCGCAGAGAACACGTTGTACTTACATTGTACATACGTACATGTTGTGAGGTTTGTTATCACAGAAGCTACAGGCGTAAAATGTTATGTGCAGATTTATAAAGACGGGAGGAAATAAGAAGCGAACGGAAGAGAAATAGGAAGATAAAAGAGTAGGACTAGTGGAAGAAAGAAGGTAACGTAGAAGATGCGAAGAAAGACAAAGCCGGTTCTGCCGGCTATATTTTCCGTATCAGTACAGAGAAGGCTCGGACCCGGTTCAGTTCCCTGTCACTTTCTGTATCCCGTCTTTACCACACTTCCTAATAAACTATGGCATTTGTACCCAACGCGCTTTGACCATGGAGACTGAGGCAGAACGTTTCCGCGAAGTATCCGTCTATAAAACAAAACGCTTTCACTGCCTACCGAGAAGACTGATACATGAATGCTTATTTGTGCCTTCTGTTTTTTTCTTATATCGTCACAAATAAGCCATCTCTTCCCTCAGCTCTTTTACAGCCTTTAGCATACCCGCTCGCTTGCAGGTTGGTACTTGGTACTTGGTACGCGCTTCCAAAATTTGGCCTCATGCGACCAGGCCTATTTTATCGATGGCCTGGTATCGTGTTCCCTTAATCCACAGTACTTAAATATTCTGGCTATGAGGGCATATGCACCTATACCCAGGGAACTCTTGGTTTGGTAGGAGATTATAATGTTAATATTCAACTTTGCTAGCTATATCGTTAATTATTAGGGAGAGTAGAGTGTCTGGTATCGCTTGGCGTTTGGAACATGTAGAAAACTACGCTGACCAATTTAAACTTTGATAATATCTAAACTCAGACTATTATATAGTGTTGGTAATGCAAACAGTGCTAATTTAACGTACTAATGATACGCATTGTATCAGTTTGTGTGCCTTTTAACATACGGCTACGTAATCTTTAGATGAGGTGGGGTAGGGGATTTATTTAATCGTATGTCTACTTACGTGTTCCAAGGTTGGGTGGTGGTGGAAATGTTTTGTGTGTAGTATATAGGTGGTAGTAGGAGATGCTTGCTAAAGCTTTTGGATGATAATATAGAACGTAAGACAGCAAAAGGGGTGGTTTCGTGGTTAGGATGGAGGAAGGTCTGAAACTCATGGAAAGTACTTCTTTGTTGATGAGCTTCAAAGTTTATGTGTGTAGCCACCATCTGCGTAGACTAGCATGAATCTCTGTTCGCACCCTAAACTGTAGTGTGATAAAGGATAACCAAATTTTTTCTTTGCAGACGAATTTATATCGCGTTTCTTCAGTTCCAGTGGCAAGAATTGAACATTTTTATTGATCTCAGTATTAAACCAACTTGATGCACAAAATTTGTTTCACAATAAGTTTTATTTCATACCTCTACATGTTTCGAGCACATGTGTTCATCATCAGGAGGTCAGAATTGCATTACACACATTTTGACCTCCTGATGATGAGCACATGTGCTCGAAACATGTAGAAGCATGAAATAAAACTTATTGTGAAATAAATTTTGTGCATCAAGTTGGTTAAATACTGAGATAGAATATACTGAGATGCACGGTCAGCAAAAGTCAACATTTTTATTGAGTCGTTATATTAATTGATGGTAGATCATGGCTTGGGGCAAGGATTTGGAATGTAAGAGGAGAGAGAATTTTAAGTAGAGAAGGCCCCTCTGTGTCTGGGGAGTGACGCATTGTTACTCGATGGAGATGAGTACTTCGACTACTTGTTATTACTTAAGAAACAGTAGGAAAACAGCCGGTCTGGAAGCGATGGAGAAGAAAAAATTCCATCCTGCTGTGAATTGATCTAAGGTTCTCCAGCGTGTATACAGCTACATTTCTGGAACATTTTTGCCGAAATGTACTTAATGTACTTAATCAGAAATCGAGGGCATGTTTTCAAATCAGGGATAAACTGAAGTTACCTGCTCCCGACGATTATATAGGCAGGCATCGATCACAGCTTTCAAAGCACTGTCATATGTGCATGTGGGAACATAACGGGCCAGTGTTTTGCATCAGGCGATCACAATATGACGTTTCCCGCTTATACAAGAACTGTTAAGTGAGGCGTGGTGAAGCCTTCGTTTTCAAGTTGATTGGTTCACGCCATCAACGGCATGAGAAGGCCGCCTGCTCTGAGCTGTTACGTGTACAGTTTCCTATTTTCAAGTACACTGATTCCACATTGCAAACCGACATTGAGTAACTGATATGAATTCTTCAAAGTCATGAGAAATATTCCATAATCTCTTTAAAAAATTGCTGTCTACTAAGGTCATAATAGGCAGTTAAATGATTTTTCGCTTTTATGGCATCCAAGGTTTAATACAATATTCAGTGAACTCTTTCCACAGAAAACTGAATTTTATGTTTATTGGACCGTGCATCTTTGTAATAGTTGAAGAATAAAAGACCAACTTGATGTCGCTTGTTATTTTATTTCACTTCTTATGTACTTAACATGTTTCGGACATTAATATATCCATCATCAGGAACTTGCGACTGTCCTGTTGAATTACCACACCGGTCGTTTTGTTCAGCCTGCAACACGGACACTACTCAAAACCAGCCGTACCAAATCTCCAACACACAACGAACCGAGAACACAACAACCGATGTGGTAATTCAACAGCACAGTCACAAGCTCCTGATGATGGATATATTAATGTCCGAAACATGTTGAGTACATAAGAAGTGAAATAAAATAGCAGGTGACATCAAGTTGGTCTTTTATTCTTTAACTAAAACTGAATTTTTTAAACCTTCGCACCGCATTTAACTGCAATGTGGAGGTCAATTATAAGAACGAAAATGGTCTATCTCGTGAATTATGTTGCAGAAAGCGAGCAGCTTATCTCGTTTTAAAAGCAATAAAATGTTTCCACACGGAAGTAGGCTTACGAAAGAAACTGTCATAAATCCATAAAAAAAGAACACCTATTACTTATATAATCACTTCATGGAATGTGATAGCCATTTTTTTTCTTTCGTATCATTCTGGAATTCAAAAAGCTTCCTGCCACTGTGCTGAAATACTTCACTTTGACACATTTCCACTACTTGTATGTGTCCCATTTGCAACGAAATCAGCCAGACACACGATCAACTTCTTTTCCATACAGAACATCTGTGTTTATTGTCGCAGCGCAGTACTGAGGTATGCATGATCTTCTATTTGCAGTACTAGGGACTCCCAGATCTCCTGTGTTGCAGTATTGAAGTATGCATGGTTGTCTGTTTGCACTGTTGTGGTATAAATTGTCGTTTTTAAACCTGTGCCATATTTGAAGAAGATTGGAGGCTGTCGCGTCGCTCTTGTGAAGTGTTGCCTTGCGCCGACATTTCTGAGGCACTTCATATTCAGATTCCAAACAGTCTAAGAAAAGTGAACTGTGTACAGTAGGTAGTGTGTGAAGTTGGAGGCACCTGGTTACTTCAAAATGTCTGCAACATTTCACCCTTCGATACGTCACCGTATTCCAGAAGACTAGACGTATGGGCGGGCATTCTCGTCGAGCGTTGAAAACAAGTGAAAATTATATCTCTGGTACACTGTAGAACAATCCCAGTTATGAAGCGGAATGTAACTGGTTGTATAGTGACCCGGCATGTGTGTCACATTATTGGCATTATTATTTTAAACGATAGCCCTTTTGAACTACGTTTAACAGAATAACGCATTTATTTCGTGTTAATACAAAGCCGGAATTACAACTGTACGACGAAGCTTTAGTCATGACTGTCACTTTTCGTTTCACGCGGCCTGTGTAAGGAGCAATGAACAGTAGAGGAGAGAGGATTAAGCAAATGGTACCTCCTTAACTTGTATACTTTTTTATGACGTTTTGCCGACCGTGCATTTAAGTATAATCTTACTAATTGACCAACTTAATGCACAAATTCTTTAAATATAAATCTTATAGTCTTTATGAGTCTCTCATTACTCAGCATAAGACGCACACCTAGCCACTGCTCCACAACACATTCCTATACAACATGATATGCTGCCACAACACCTCGTTTGTAAATACCAATTGAATTGTGAATACTATAATATAACTTTAGCAAGGAACTAAGCTTCCTAATGATGATCTGACAAGATCGAAACATGTCGGAGTGTTTTAAATTGTTTTAAAAGTGTTTTATATGAAATTATATGTGCATTCGTTGGTTGATAAATTTTAGTGATTTCACAAATTCTTGTTATAAAACAAGAATTTGTGCATTAATTTGGTTAATTACTAAGATTAGCATTGTGCTGTTCACTTAATATTCTTGCAGTGATTAAGTCAGGATAAGGTGGTTGTGACAAACAACGCAAATCTGAGAAAATACGTATATACAGTATACATTGTTGTGTATGAGTAGCGTTGCACCTTCAGATTCTGTTAGCTGACGACCGCGTTCGGTTTCTCTACACAACACTGACTAATGGCTGTTCCTTAAACACACGTCTTCTGTGACAATGGACCAAGTGTCTAAGTGACCAACTTATGGAATCGATGGTGCGTTATATAACTTGCTGACTGTGACAGGTGGTTTATTTAACGACGCTGTCAGTTGGTAAAGATTACGTAACGTCAATGGTAGGTGAATGAAAGTGGAATTACAATGTGTGGCAGAAACCGAAGCACGCGGAGAAAAACCGGCCCCATTGCGAAGAAGTCTTTTGCTTTCTTGCAAACGAAATGTTCATTACAGTTTTCACAAAAGACCGCAGTTAAGGACAGTGCCCTGCTAATCCCTTCCAGTCAAGCCTCCCCCCCCCTCTCCGCATTAAATTTATTTGAAATCGTTATTATTAGTGTTAATACTGTAAGTGTGGTGGTGGTGGTGGTGGTTGTGGTAGTAGTAGTAGTATTAGTAGTAGTAGTAGTAGTAGCACATTTATTCCCTACCTCCCTGCAAGTGTCAGGCTCTGAGGAAATACGAGTGGCTCTTTATCAGGATTCTACGACCCATAAATCAGACCGTGTCTTGTTTCTGTTACATATGCCTGTATGGTATGGTACGAACGTTTCCTGCTGGCTACATGCGGTGCTTATGACGTGACCACTTCCTGCTGCGAGATTTTATTAATAATATATGAATTTTTTGTAGGACCGTGGTTGAAGGTTAAAAGTTCAAAACTCATTCGTCTGTACTTGAAAAACAATTCTTGAACTTTCTCGACATCGGGTAGGCACATCGTACGTGCTTTAAGAATGAGTAAGCGTGTCTCGGCTGCAAGAGACTGTACAGAGAAGCCGTCCTTAACTTCTTACACGCAATATTTCCTAACCGGGGAATATTACAGTGCGTATTCTATCAAACCTCTTGTTTTGTCTCCATCTCATCTCTTTTGTCCTCCCATCATTCCGTTTTCTTCCTTACTCTTCTTCCGCGCCAGTTTCATTTTGTCTATGTAGTCGGGGGAACAATTTCCGTTCTTGTCATTTTTTTCCTGTAAATCCTGCTACTGATGTAAGTCCTGAGAACAGAATTGGAGGTGGAGGAGAAACTTAGGAACAACAGGGAATGCATATTAGAAACAGATTTCAAATGTTTTTTCTGCACTGTTTTAAAAATAAATAAAACTTCAAAAACAAACAAAAATTAAGGAAGAAGATAGGATAAGAGACAAAAGTTACAAACATTAAATTGTCTAAATCTGAAATTAGACTTTATTCTTTATAAACCTGCTTTATGTTACTTCTAGTTTTTAAATCGAATTCGATTTTAAGGAGAAAAAAGAGAATGAAATATAACATAACATCCGGATGACATAAAGATACAATGTCTCCCCGTGTAGTCTCTTGCTCCTGACAGTCTAGTTGTGCTTATTTATAAGGAACTCAGATTGTACCATTCGAGACAGTTGATCTTCTCATATTGACCTGTTGTGTTTGACACACACACACGGAGTTCGTCAGCAAGGAATACAGAACAGTACAGTACAGAAACTGGATGACTGTGTGGCTGTCGACATAGCATGGGGTCTGCCTTCAGTACCTTATTTATACAAGCATTTTAAGAAATTCTCAACTGTTTATTGACTGTATGTTTATGTGAAGACAGTATTATCCGTCTGGGATGCTACGTGACTGGTAGTTAGCCAACTTTTCGTAGTTGTTTGTCGGAAATGTCGGTAACGGCTTTGTTTAGTCAGTACTCTGCCCAAATTCAACCATCGTAATGTCCGACAAATTCTTATTTTATTAGTATAGAAACCAATGACATCTACAAGTCTAGGCTTTCAGTAATCCGTTGTCAGGTTGTGTTGAAGTTAGTGGCAAAGTAAAACTTTACAACCGCAATTAATAGTTAGTGTGGCTGAGATCTCAGTCTTGTTACAGATATTTGTATTATGAAATATAAAGTAACATAAATATAAGATTCGCATATATATATATATATATATATATATATATATACAGTGTAATTTGATGACTTTGGATTGTAGTTTTAGATTATATGGAAGGAGTTCTCTCATCTTGATGAAATAATACAGGTTTGGAGGCAGTGTTCGGACATGAGTTAGTCACATCTGGAAGATGTGGCGTGTGTGGTCAGGGTATACATGGATATCAGTGTTGAATTGTTAATTAAAAATTTGAGTATTAACATTTTGTTCAGTGGAAATGAGGAGTCAGGTATCACTGATAGATGTCAAATAGTGTGTAAAACATAAATGATTTAAGAATAAAATTGTTAAACATTTCAGATATGTAACTTTGGATTGCGACTTTAATTATCCGTTGTCAAATTCTCACTGTCATGCAGCGATATTTGGAGAGCAGGAGACAGGTTTAGGTTAGGTTACCTTCAGGCGCGAAAACATAACAAATAGAATTTTCACGTTTATATATATATATATATATATATATGCGTCTGATATGGCCCTTAAATGTCCAAAAAGTAGCGTTTTATAAAAATAAATACTGGTTTTATAAGAAAAAGTAGTTGTGTTAAATAAGACAGTCTTTATTAATTTGATTGTAGATGTAAACTTGTATGAATATTTATGCGTAATTTGACAAGCAGCTGTGAGGATTTAAGATTTTGTTTCAGTGCGTATGTGTTAATACGGAAGTGTTTAATGGATAGGGCTCTGTGACATTTGTGTCACCTTTCTTGTCTGTGGTCTTTCTTTACCTTCACGAGTGAATGAATTTGTTAGTGTTTCAAATGATAACTTGAAGTTTAAGTTTCTGAATTTATTGTTTCAGGTAAGTTCGAACGGTGATCCACTGTGCGACGTGGGACTGCCCCTCCACACACACAGGAATGCAGTTAGCAGAAATCCCTTGATGTTTTCTTTGCGGTTGCAGCCACCATTTCCTACTTGCCAGTTGGCGAGATACATCTACAAATGTGTATACATCTTACAGGTAAATAAATGATGATAATACACCTCTAAATGGTTCATAAATACAGGCAACGCGGACAGGTGGCGGGCTCTTGTGAACGCGGTAATGAACCTTTGGGTTCCATAAAATGCGGGTAATTTCTGGATTAGCTGAGAACCGATTAGCTTCTCAAGAAGAACCATACTCATTGGCGTCAGTATTAAGGTAACACGGTTGGAAACGACTTCCATTTAAACCGGAACACTAAAGTATTTTGCTGCCAGGAATATACAACAAGCAAAACGTTGATTTGACGTTTTGCTAGAAAAGTAACAAAACTATCTACACTGTTCTTTTGCTCTCTTGCAATAGGCCTGTCGGCAGTTATTCAATTACTTACGAAGTCACCGGCCTCTTTGGTATGAACTCGAGGGCTTATCCTCCCATTCTTCACGACAACACACAATTGGACGCAGTTCCGTGCCATCTGATACCATTCACCGACCATACACACTTTACCTAAGATCCATATTGTTGTAATAATTTTATCTACATTTATTAAAGTGCCGAGGTAGGCAGTCCGGAAGGCATAGTCGTTTAGAGTGACTAGGCCACCGGCTGGACAACAGAGAAATCGTGGTCCGATTCTCTTCGGGGGCCAGAGATCTTTCTTTCCTCCAAGACGTCCACACCGACTCTGGACCCCATTCAGCCGTGCATTGTATGGATTTGGAGGCATTACTGTGAGGGTAAAGTGGACGGGGCTTGAAGCTTCCACTCACCTACACGGAGTTGTGACTATGAAGGCGTCCAGGGGGAATGGAGTTTACTTGTACTGTACCTACAGCTATTTAACTCACGTGATCTTTTTTTTTTAGGTTTTCCGAACAAAATATTAAATCTCAATAATGCGCGCTACATGTGCAACCTTCTCCATCTTGAATTTTTATGTAACCGTATAAGTTGAACACAAATTATAAAACTCTTAATCCTAAGTATTTTTTCTGTAGCTCTCTGTTTCATTCTTATACCAACTTTATTGTCCGACATTATGCATCTGTAGACAAATCTTTACACCCATACCACAAAAAAAAGCGTGTAAATATTTTATCTTAACCTTCGTGAAAATCCTTAAACACTCAGCTTCAAATGTACAATCCCTAGTAATACTGCGTCGAAAGACCTTCATTTACAATGCACTCCTCCCCCCGCCCAACACGTACCCTCACTCTATCATATAACATGTCTGTTGCACACTTTTACGATGCAACCACAAAAACCAACGGTCACTAAACACATTTTGCTAAGTGCGTCTCCCTATGTCTTGTAATATGAGGGAAGCCGTTCTGACCATGTGAAATCTCCAAGACCATGCAGCAATATAAGATTCAGTAAGGTTTTTATTAAAACTGGGCAGCCGTAGTGAGGACAGGAAGAAGCCAGTAAAACGTTTGTCCATTGCATTAGGCAGGCCGTTATGGTCCTTACATCATCTTGTGAGACCATAACAGTGGCTTGTTTTTTGAGTCTGCAGATTCTGAACCGTCAGGACAAGAGACTTTTCTTCCCTTCTGTGAGGCAGGAGATCTTTACGTTGAGAAAGATCAGAATAATCCTCCGATTTTCTCACATTTACATTCGATGAAGTCCCTGGAACGGCATGGCTATTCCGATACGGAAACATTGGTAAGAAACTAGCTTTCTTATTGTTCGTCGATTTATTTATTGTACCTGTTTCTTCATTTTTATTTTCCATATTGTTTATTCTTTCATTTTCCTCTTTATATTTTGTGTATCCATTTCTTTGTTTATTTGGGAGTTTAAAGACCCAGATTTTTATTTTCATTCGGAATGAGAATCTCTTCTCTTCCTCTTAACGTGGTGCCTGGCCCTGGACTCACTCACCCATCTGTCTATTTGTACTGTTAGTTCGAGAATCAAACACCCAGTCCTTTCAGTTGACGACTCACTTCGCATTAGTGCCAAGTTTAAGAAGGTATGGAGCTTTGGTTCACCGCCACCTGCACGTCTTCTTATCTTGGTGATAATGCACAAGTGAAAATTGGTCATCGTTATTTACTTCTTATTTGTTTACGACGTATTTATGCTTTTATCTTTGTATTTTTACTTATTTACTGACCTATTAATTTAGTATCCTGAAATATTCATTGTTTTTACTTGTTTATGTCCCTCTAACATTTTAAATATCCATCTTTAAGTACACAATACTTAGTTCGCTCAGCCACACAGGACTTAGTGTAGCTGAAGTTACTTCATGTCTAAGTAGTTCACACAATCATACAGGGAGTCTAGAAGTACAGCTCTTTTCCTTATAAATTTGCGTATAAAATGACGATTGGTGGACTTTCTCCCAGGGTAGGAGCACACGGTATCCACTGTTTGTGGGTCCCAGCCCGAGAGCCGGTGTGGAGAACATAACCTCTTTAGGAACTGTAACAACCGCCACATCTAGCTACACACTCAGCAAAATTTGACAGTCATTTGAAGAAACTTAAAAAGCCCTGAAGTGCACTACAAACTGAAGTGTCATGCCACTGTTCTTGCAGCGCAGTATTTTTGCTCGTATTTTATATTAGAATTGTTCCCCGGCATTTCCTGAGAGGAGGGTGGCCTTCTGTGTTAGCGTTAAAAGAAAGCTACATTTCAATTTCATGACGCATAGAGGTCATGTATTTCATGACGGGGAGGCCTGGCCTCATGCCAGGATGAAAGGAAAGAGCACCAGCTGGCTGTGTCAGCGACACGCAGGGGGTTCCCCGTTGCTACAAGTGTAGGGCCTACCTGTTACTGCGCACGGTTGCCAATCATTCCTACCCAGAAAACTCTGGTTTTAAAATATGGCTACGTATTTGAAGAAAAATGACACGTAGTAACTCTCTTTTTAAAACTACACTTGTATCAAGCGGTGCAGCTGCCAGGCATGTTGGCATCCCTGCGGAGGGTCTATTAAAGTCACTCCGTCCTTTCGTAACAGCTGGGGAACTGCTGAACGGGTTTCCGTGAATTTTATTGTTGGAGAGTTTCACGGCAAATTGTCGAGCTGCTTCATTTTTAGTTGATCTCGGACAGAAATAACGGGCGTAACACGAAGAGACGCAACAATTCCCGCGCCGTTGCGCTGTAACTCGCCAAATATGTACGACGACGTAAAATTTGACATTCGGAGGATCGTGCATCGTGATATATTCTTATAATAAAAGCCAACAAGATGCACTATTTCTCATCTTTATTTTGGCATAGAACTCTACATGTTTCGGACAGATGTACTGTCCATCATCAGGAGTCTTAATACTGTATTCACAGCAATTGGTATTTGTCCTACTAGTTATGTTCACTCTCTGCTAGCGAGGTCGGGGTAGTTCCATCCCGACCTCGCTAGCCAGCCTACTGGTTTTTTTTTTCTGGGCACATTTGTCGGTAATTCTTACGGTTCTCGAGGTACTTAAAAGTAAGGAATAAGTCAACCGCGGTCCCGCACGTAGGCCTATACGTCGTCCCACTGGAAGAACTAATGTCTTGGTTGCATTCATAGTACGCTGACATATTCCGTTTGTAATAATGCACTACTCGTATTGAAAGAGAGGCTGAAGGACGTGTTGCACAGTCTAGGGCCGGCTCATCGCACGTGATATTATGTATTGTAACGAAGAAGCTTCTACCACGTGGCATGGGACTAAAATGAAACGCATGTCCTAATAACCGGCTGACGAAAGACACATCGTGACGTCAGCAGTCATCGCACCGTGCGTCACCCCGGTTGCATTGATTTAAATCGAGGACCACTCAAGAGTGGTAGAACGCCGACGGTTGGGACTACCTTCACCCCGTAACAAAAAAGAAAAACGCATAATTCTGCCATTCGAACGAAAGTGTTGTTTTTGAACGACGAAAACATGTTCTGTTTTCGTTCTACATTGTTTTGTTTCAGTTTATGGTCTAGAGCATTATATTGTGCTCGTTCCTTGTTCCACATCCTTGACTACAGAAAAGTGAGGATGGCGGTGACAGTAGTCGGGTCTTCTAAGGGGGTTGGTTGAGATATAATCTCAGCAGTGAGAACAAAGCATGAAGTTCTCGCTGTTGTAATAGTGAAACTCACTATTAACGAACTATGGTGTTGGGATATGACGCATCAGGCACGCAGCGGAATGATCGCGGTTGTTCAACAGACAAAGATGCCCTTACCACGGTATGTGTGGAGTGCAGAAGATTTGGAGGCCCCTTGGATTTAATGCCCCATAATAATGCAGTTCGTAAGTCTCTCACGTTCACATTTTAAAGTTGTAGCAATTTTGTAAGAGACTCCATCCCCTTCTCATCCTTCTGGCAAATGTTCTTTCATGACCCACTGCAATGCATAGTATCCTGTCCTTCATTTGAACCCATTTTCCTTCTTGCCCTCCAACGAACCTGTCTCTCCGTTTAATGGATGTACTGGAAAAAGAAATAAAACCAGAGCTTTTAGGTATGAACTAGGAATGCAGAGTAATGGTGTGGATAGACTGTGTTTGATTTATGGGATACGGGTATGGAAATACGTAAAGATAATATTGCTTCGGGTTAATGCGAGTAATTTTATGGATTTAAATGATTATGCTGTGTTAAATTTATGCGAAGAATCTGTGCAAAGAATTACATGAACCGTCCGTGAATTGGTTCGAGGTACGTGCAATCAATATGTCGGTATGTCAACGGTACTTGGGGGCTGCAGCGTTACTGTTTGTAATTCTATCACCACCTAAGAGTCCTGAATGAAAACTGCTAGTTGCCCAACAGGCCAAGAAAGTATTCGTCTTTTACGGAACACAGAAGTTCTTTACCGTTTTTACGGCATCTCGCAACCGGCCCCTTTTATCGGCCAAATTAGTTAGTCCGTGCTTTCCAGTTCTGTTTCTGTAAGGACTGGTTACCCCTTCAACCTGTTGTCCTCGGAGCCCTGCTATCTGAATGTTCTGTTAATTAGGCCGGCAGCCATGAAGTGACTGTAACCCCACCACCCTCTCTGTTTTACTTCCCTCACGTATGCTGGGGCTGATGGAAGTCTTACGTAATAAAACAGGTGACGATGGTAGTTAATAAAGCTACAGCTAACAAGTGAAGACAAATGTCGAGACTTTGTACGCATTTTATAAGCACTTGTTGACATTTACGACAAAATAAAGTGTGGCACAATGCGGCCTGAGACATTGAAATGTCTTGGTCTAGCCACTTAACATCAAAAGGGAGAAGTGGTGGTATTCTCCGGGGAGAATCCCTTGGAGAAGACATTAGGGGGTAGGGGTTGTCACAGTAGATATGAAACTTAGTTCTGCAAGTTCATTTCCAAGCCGGAATGTAGTAGAATGTGACAGAATTGCTTCGATTTATGTTTGCCGGGCTGAACCGCCGAAGTAGTTGGGGGAGGGGGCATTTCAGTGGTTCCGAAACCAAATAACTAACTAGCCGAGAAAATAACTTTGCAGTGCAGGGATTTATTGTACATTGGACATTGTACAAGTAAGTGAAAAAACACTAACCGCGTGAAAAGACGATTTTGAGGGGGTGGAGGGAGACTGGCTGTAAATAATTTTGTTGTACAACAGAGGAGGCAAATAACTGAATTTTTGGTAGACTATTCTCAGTGAAAAGCAAACTTTTTAAGTCGCCCCACGTGAAGGTCTTCATTGGCAGTTAGTAGCGCGGAACAGCGTTTTTATTGACAGATAACAAATCAGCAAATAAGCAGTCGTGCTTGCCTCTTGCGGTGGATGGGTTTTGGTTTTATCGCACCGGCTTAGACTTTCTGTAGCCGACAAAAATAATAAAAGAAGCCGGTAACGAACTTGTAAACTGGGACGCGGTTGCTATCGGCTAGGCAACAAATTAACTGCATGGTGTGTGTGTGTGTGTGTGTGTGTGTGTGTGTGTGTAAGGGGGGGGGGGGGTTTTACAGGGTACTAAATAAATGAAAAAATTGT
>Ga0123352_10009471_pt1 | contig 15234 bp, 7 predicted proteins | sample TergutLab28metaG_FD_89700 | JGI IMG/M metagenome (GOLD analysis project Ga0123352, IMG submission 89700) | Labiotermes labralis P1 segment gut microbial communities from Petit-Saut dam, French Guiana - Lab288 P1 | ecosystem: Host-associated > Arthropoda: Insects > Digestive system > Gut ... | reverse complement strand
TTTTCTCTGGCCATTATCTCCGTAACCGTTCAACTTTGGACATAGGTGTTTTGGGTTTTATCGGTATACTTTAACATAAGGAACACCCTCCCGAAGTCTGGCATATTCCTCCTGCGACACCCTGTGTGTGTATATATATATATATATATATATACACACACACACAAATACAGAAATTTCAGGGAATTCTAGATGATCGCAATTTGTCTATATCTTTTGACGTTTTGCTGACCGCGCATCTCAGTATAAACTTAGTAATTAACCAACGTAATGCAAAAATTTTATTTTTTATAATATGTTCATTATATGCTTCTACACGTTTCGAGCACTATGTGCTCATCATCAGGAGGTCAAAATTGTATTATACAGTATGTGGTATCGTTACACCCTTAGGTGGCCGTTCGGTGCACGGGACGGTCACCTACATATGTGATAATACCAGATGCTGTATAACACAATTTTGACCGCCTGATGATGAACACATAGTGCTCGAAACATGTACAGGCATATAATAAACATATTATAAAAAACAAAATTTTGTTCATTAAGTTGGTTAATTACTAAGATTGTCTATATCTGTTTCATTTACGAGCATTTAAAAATGATACCATAGAAATACGAATTTTCCATACTTATTTCACGAGAAATTCCTGCTTCTGTTTGTTATAGCATTTTTTTTTCCTGTGGCACTGCGATCCAACGCGGGCCATGGTCTCCTCATTCTTGAGGTTTCTAGATCACACATAACGACACATCACAGTCGGTAGGACTCCTCTGGACGAGTGATCAACTCGTCGCAGAGACCTCTACCTGGCAACACACAACACTCACAACAGACAAACATCCATGCCCCCAGTGGGATTTGAACCCACGATCTCAGCAGGCGAACGGCCGTAGACCTACGCCTTAGACCGCGCGGCCACTGGGATCGGCTTGCTACAGCTTTTTACTCTTGCATATTTCAAATGTAATTAATTAATGTAGTAATGACTGTTGAGGTTACTCGTGTTGTGTCCGTATGTTTGACTGAAGCTGCTTTATGTTGTATGAAATTGTCTTTAAGTCTGTAACCTCACAGGTTACTGTATATGCTAACTCTTCTGCCTTTACAAATTCAGTACTTTTATACGAAAATTGTGTTATGTATTTCATACATTTCGCAGAATATTTGGCCATTATTTTCCTAAACATCGAAACGTTGGGCTTTGTGACACGTGGTGCCTTCTGGTTGGTAGGAACTGGCCATTCTGTGCAATTTAAGACCTTTAACTAAATCATATTAAAATATAAATCCCACCTGAGACGGAAATAATTCAGAAAGAAAGAGGACTTAATTCTTCTAAACTGCTCAACTGCCTTCTTCTGATGTATATTTAAAACAATACACTTCCGGTCATTTTCTTCGCATTTTTCGCTTCTTAACTCCTTACACTTCCTCCTATCTGTTTGTATCAGAAGGACTGACGGTCACTGCGTGGGAACCTTCAGAAACAAAACATTTTTTGCCAGTTTTTACGTAATAAATGCAAAGTCTGTAACAATCTGATCTCCCTCTCCACGAAGATATAAAATAACTTCTTAGTTTTGCTCTCTGTACCATAAGATTGATATTTACAGTGTAGCCACTTTTAGAAGTCATGTGTCTTCCGTCATACTGACTAGATATGGCCATTTAATTTGTTTTTCTATTCAGCCTCATTCTTCAGTATTCGGCACGTCTTTAAAATACCACTCCCTAAAAAAACCGGTATATCTTAGTTAGTACAGTGACTTTGTTAGGGGTTGTAATACTGTGCAGTAGGCATTTGATACCCATCAAGCCCTGCGATCTTTCTCTTCTGCTGTGCGGTCCACACATCTTCCTGTCCAATGAACACTGGTAAAATAGTTGGTGACTTCAATTTCGCCTCTCAACTCCACCTAGTGCCCAGGCTAAGAATAAGTGTAACTATACTTCCATCCCCTCGTATGTCTTCATAAAATATGGGGGGTAACGTTACTCTTAGTACCTTTATGAACTGCAAAGAGGGATTAGCCTTTTTCTTAAACATCGTTATGTTTCAGTGTAGTTTATGACCGATTAGTGTCGAATCCAGATTCTACCAACTGACAAGTTTTTCTCGTTAAATTCCATTAAAAGTGTCTTTGTTTTCTGCCATTATGAAGCTACGTCTAGACGCGGATTATTAAGGAAACTTGTCGCCCACTTGATCAAGATTAGCTGTATTCGTAATCGGTCCTGAACATGAAGTAGTGATTCAACCACGGTAAATTTAAGATTATGAAAAACTGATCCTAACTAACACTTGTAAAACCTAGCCATAGATTGGAGGATAATATTGAAATGGATATTAAGGAACAGGTTTTAATATAATCGACTGGGCTCATATGCTTAAGATATTATCAAATGACAGGCATCCTTAACACAATAAAAATACTTCCGTTTCGAAGAAAGATAAAATGTCTTTTCTAGCCAAGCAATCGGCAGATTCTGAAACAGGTCTTCTACACTGAGTTACTTACTGATCCCTTCTGAATATCTCAACGAAATGTGAAGCCTTCACTGGCCTTTGGGCTTGGTTAAGCTAGTCCATTGCGATGGAGATGGTAGCTCCCAATTCTGATGGATGTTAAATTTATTTCCCGGATAGAATTGGGATCACGAGAAAACACTTCCGGCTGTAGTACCAGTGCCCAATACCAGATGGGAATTTCCTCGCTCAAAACTCCGATTGCAGACGGTCTTGGGTCAAGGAAACTTTGGACAGGTGAGTGAATAAATGTACACATTTGGGTTTTATGGGTTCAACATCCATATTGGTTCACGTAGCTGGAAACATAAAGTCGCCTAGTGGACAGTGGCAAACGAAACGTTTTGGAAGGCTGCTGAATGGTTGACTGAGCTCGGGCAATTTCGCTGGGTCACTTACAATGCAAATAACTTGTGGGTAGCATCTAAATAAGTTAGGATGAAAACATTTACTAGGACACAAATTTAAAAAAAAATTTCGAATTCATTTGCGTTATCGTATTTTTCTGCCTGTCTTGTGTGAGTTTAAGAAATGCCTTACAATGTAGACATAAGCTTCTTGGAATGTAACATGGCCGCTGTCGGGAACCGGGGGATAGGCATCTTCCACCACTACTGTATTTAAAAAAAAGATGAATTAGAAACAGACTATACCAAAAATTAAAAACATTAAATTTTGGCTTCAACGTAGGTACACACTAATGTAATCCGGATCCATGCTTGTTATGCCATAAGAGGCGATAGGAGGTACAAAAAGTCAGAGCCTCCCGCATGTTCTACACAAGGATAGCGTAAGACAACACCTCATAACTGTAACATACAGCAGTTCCACAAGATAAGCCCCGCTTCTCCGAGACTGCCAGATGTTACTTGTACCACCACAAAGCTCACGCTAACAAGGGACAACTTCTACTTCTTCAGAAACCCACACAGGCCCAAAGTGAACGGTTTTACCATAACCGTGATCTCTACAACACAGAGCCTATATTTTACTTCCCAAAATTTTAAACAATCACATCTATTTTACGTAATTCAATTGTTAGATATGTTATGTTTCTGCCATTTGTAAGCACAGTTGGGATCCCAAACAAGTACGCAGCATTCAGTGACTTGATTCCAAAGAAGGCCTGATGATGACCCTATAAAAGGTCGAAACATGTAGCCTCCATACAATAAATGATGTGTTTGCCGCTTACTGTTTTTTATCCGTTAATATTTAAATTCTTAACACTTCGGGTACACACAGCTGTTATTGCAACACACAAAGCATTCCAGAACTGCCGAAAAATGAATGTAAAAAAAAAACATTTCTGGTTGTTCCTGTCTTGCAAAAACCCTGGCGTCATCGATTGAGGAAAACTGATGTGATCGAATTGGAGGAACAAATTCTGCGTCCATCAGAAAGGAATGAAGGAAGTCCTCCAAAAGACAATTCAACCAAGATAATCGATAAACAGCTGAGTTCCAGCTAGTAAATACTAAACATGAACCACATTGTTATTTGCATAAAGTTAAGGAGTTTTAACTTAAGAAAGTTAAGTTCAAACATTTCTTTCTGGATGGAATGTACCTGAACGTCAATATCGCAGCTTATGTCTATGACTCATTTGGCCAGAAATGTGACGAGCGGTAACCAATGTCTTGGGGCTACTGCAGTAAGTATTGCCAGCAGTTTCCATCAAAGTGTTTTGTGTTATTGTTGCTGGATATAACAAATAACACAGGCAATGTAAGTGTAACGTAACATTGCAGCGTGTTCTTTTTATCTTTGTCGCCGTATAAAAGCAATAAATATTACATATTCTGAGTGTGTGTTTGTAGCCTCTGATATCCAGCATACAATGCGCATGCGCCATATTGTCATCTATGGCCTGTGTGACTACAGTATTTTTACACATTATCCCATAAACGGCACGATTTTCGGAAAAAAATTTATTATAAATATAATACGAATTTCGATTTTCTCTACAAATTTTATGAGGAATAATTCTCATTCTAAGAAGAATCCTCTATTATCAAATTTCATGAAAATCCGTCCAGTGGGAGCTGCATTGTTCCGTGCGGACGAACAGGCATGAAGAAGTCAGGTGCCGCTTTCAGCAAGTCTGTAAACGCGCCTAAACACACTCCTCATGTTTTGTGAGGAATTTCCAGTGTGCAGTGTGATCTAATTACAGTATACTTACATAATGAATTTCTGGGTTCAATTCCTATATCTTTCTCGAACACATTATACAATGAAAGCGACTGCACGTACTCTGGTGTGTACTTATTATACAGTGTGTCCCACTCGCCACCGAAACCGGGATTTCTTTAATAATTTTACCACTAATGATATTGTAACGACTACAGACACACACTATAGATACATTCCTCTTCATTTCTCACACAACGCACTTACTCCTGTTCAAATTTCGTTGCAATATCTTCATTGGTGTTAGAATTATTAAAGAAATGTCGGGTTTGGTAGCGAGTGGGACACCCTGTATATTTAGATAAGCACATTTAAGATGTACCTGAAATTAAACTGTACGATTTTTTCTAAAAACAGCTTCTCACATAAAGATTTTATATATACCGTGCGCCTAAAAGGTATACAATTTATACTTACAATTTTTCTCAGTATTCTGAATATTTTAAAGGACTAAGAATATAAGATAAAACTCAGCTTTTCATTTTAGATAGCTCTGTAACGTTATGGTTGTTGAGACAATGAAATAACTCTGCCCAGCTTTTAAGTAGATTATATTATTTATCACCTGGTTTCGTTGAGGTTTGTTCAAAACCACCGGACAAATATTTGCCTTAACCTTGTGCGTTGGGTGCGTGGGGGGAGGGGGGTTAGAAGATCCCAACCTTCACAGCATGGCGTTGAACACCCACCCCATCTAGCGCAAAGGTTAAAGAAAGAGTATATCTTTACATCGTCTCACACTCTGGACCATCATGGCATTTTATATGGTGAACTTTACATTTATTTATGATATCCAGAGATATCTGTCATTGTTCCACTCCCACACATTACAGTCTCTGTGGCACAATGTTATTAACTCACAGTTTCACTGGATAGTCACAACGTACCTTGAGAAGTTCTGCAAAGACAGCTTGATAGATTAAGCTGTGCTACTACTTAGAGACAACTTTCTATGGACAAAGGTCGAGGCTGCGATGACCACCAAAGAATAGCTAGTCATGACTGCGTCATAATGACAGATTGTTTTCAACAGTGACTATCACCTGGCATATGTGTCTGTAATTATAAGAATGACTTGCTATATGGTGACAGATTGATGACAGTTTTTCAAACGATGTGCTTTTGTATGCAGTGATTCTGTGTAGGTCGCACTTCTCTTAAGATATTCAGTAAGATTCAAAGCATGGGCGACTGCCATATCGGATGATACCAAGACAACGTGAAGTGCACATCTGGTCAGCAGAATGGCCGGTGCCATGCTTAACCTGTACGAATCAGCACAGTTGCCAGAAATGGACAATCCCAGTTTAGTCACGTTGTGAATTGTTTTGTTTTGTTATAATTCTTATTTTCTGTATCGTGCCCGAACTTAGGTTTTGAAAGCGGAGGCAGACGACATAAGTGGCCACGAAGGCACAACTCGCCTGGTGGCTGTGAAGACGGTAAAGGAGGGGGCTTCCTCTCGTGAAAAGGAAGATTTACTGAGGGAGTTGGAGATAATGCAACAGCTCGGCTCCCATGCTAATGTGGTCACTCTGCTAGGATGCTGTACCGAGAAGGGTAAGGCTTTGAACCATTGCTGTTGTGACTGTGGTAGGAAATTGTGACGCCACGACAAAAGTTAAGGGATTGTCTGCTAGTCGCTGGAGCCATCGGCTTTTGTGGATCCTATTGTCTATTACCTTGTTTCAAGTCAACCCTCCACTTGCTCCTCTTCTGATCCAGATTATTGCAATCCACACAATCTGGTCCTGTTTATTGAAGATCCATTTTTGAATTACGACAATTATGGTGATGTACAGATATTTCGAAATTCGTCCCTCAATTTCTGACTGCAGGCCAAGTAAATGTATGGTTTTTACCCCTTAAAGCTCTTGACACCATATATATATATATATAATGTATAGTATTGTTCATTCTATAGGTATTATTTGAGGTATAAAATAATATCTTTTGATTATTTCAGTTTGATATTCTAGTGTTATATAACTAATTAATCCTTTATCTTGCAGTTAGTGCAATTAATATTCATCCAGTGGGGGACGGTGGTTAATGTGTTGTGCTAAAAATCGGAAGGTCGCTAATTAGATCCCAGCTGATGTCAGTGGAATTTTTCATTGATATAAAATCCTTCCGATCGCACTATGGCCCTGGGGTCGACTCAGCATCTAACAGAAAGAAGTACCAGGAGAATTTCCTAGGGGTAAAGGCAGCCGGTGCGTAAGACTTACGACCTTACCACCATCCTGTGCTGTTGTCATGAAATCTGGGAACCTTAACTTCCTGGAACCCTCTGAGCCATTCCAGGCCCGTAACGGGACTGCTTTACCTTTACCTTAATATTCGTCCAGTATAGTTGATGGATGAGTAGGTTAGGACCTTTCGTATTGAGGTTTGGTTTAACCCTCCAATTGACCCTACGAATGTGACTATCAAGATATTTCTTAATATATTGTTCCTCTGATGAGGCATACTATTGTTGTTTGTATTCGTAGTATTAGTATAGGGTGTTCTGTCTGTTTGAATATTAATCTTGTTATTATTCTTTTTTATATAAGTTTTATATATATACATACATACTTTGATAGGCCCACTAAAAACCCCTTCATTTTTCCCCAAACATTAACTCTTTTTGGTATGTTATTTCATTTTGTAACGCCGAATTGCGCGGTGACTTGTGACTATCAAATTGGAAGGAATCTGACGTAATCGAGGCAATACCATCCCAGAATTTTCCTGGATGGACTCAGGAAAATCATGAAAAAATCTTGCTTATCGTAGTCGATGATCCCGTCCATATTTTGAATTAGCCACACCAAAAATGCAATTCTAGAGCCTGAAAGACCATATCGGTCAGCTGACCGACCCTCAAAGTGGATAGCCATTATTTTCCTGAATATCATTAATTTGTAATTGTTTGTCGTGGAGGCGCAATGCATTTGCAGTGAGACAAAGGCTGGATTTTTATATTCTGCACAATTTAGAAAAATTTCGTCCCTAGAAGCTAACATATGTCCTTGTGGATTTCAGTTAAAACTGATTAATTCTTGTGCACGGATTATTTTTTTTTTTTGTTTTACACGGAAATGACATTCATGTGAAAAGCTGTTTAGAGCAGAAATGTGTATATGACAGACGCTCTTAGCGCATGTTACAAAAATCCACGTACCTCAAGTTCTAAGCATTGATGTTGATACACAAGCATCTGCATGATGACTGTTAGAGACAGGTATGAGGCCCCCCCCCCAAAAAAAACCGTAGAATGAAGTGGCCCATAATTGACAGATACGACTACGTTTGAGCGTCATAAACACGCTCAAATTCCGTAATTGACAGTTCGTGCTCTGTTTTGCCTCATTTGTTTTGGCGAAAGCGGAGCGTCTGTAACTGAGCAGATGAATATGATCTGTGGTGTAATGGTACGCTACATTTCGTCGTTTCTATAGCTGAGACAGCAGGATCTGAAATATGAGGTGGAACACTTTCATCCGAATACATATTGAACAGACAAAAAATTATTTTTTTTCGTGTTCTGAAATATCTAGTGTGAAATTAGTGCTTTCCGTGAAGGGACAAACACTATTCAAAGATTATGTTCGAAGGAATTCAGACGGCGTTCTCCATGGCCTTTACTTCTTAAAATAATCTATTTACCTGTGACGGGGAACCGCGGTGGCACAGTGGTTAAGGTGCTATGTTACAAATCGGAAGGTCGCTGGTTCGATCCCAGATGATAACATTGGAATTCCTCATTGACATAAAATCTTTCCGATTGACTCAGCCTCTAACAGAAACGAGTACCAGAAGCAATTCCTGGGGGTAAAGGCTGCCGATGCGTAAGGCTGACAACCTTACCACCACCCTGTGCCGTTGTCATGAAATCTGGGAACCTTAACTTCCTGGAACCCTCCGGGTCACTCCAGGCCTGTAACGGGACTGCTTTACCTTTACCCTGTGACGATGCTTGTACTTACGTCTTCCACTGCATTGCACACAGTCCCTGCTGACAAATAATTTGTCTCCTTAACTTAATACATTAACGTACTACGGTGAAATACAGGAGAATCCGGGCGTGTGGCCAGAAGGGAAGAAAGATTGAGTACCTACGGAAATTTGGTGAAGAAGCGTCCTTCAGATATTCACTTTGAGGTCTGAGAATGAAGCGATTGGATAGTATTAGTATATAATATTTATGAGGATGGTAGATTGATACGGCTGGTTCAGGAATGTGTTCAGTAACATCTTTTACAGGAGATGCACTAGTCTTGGAAGCAAAATCATCCAGGATGCTGTATTGTGTACGCTATGCCTAAGGTTTATGGGCACTTAGTACGGTATTTCTTTGATGTCACCCAGAGTGCGCCTAGAGATTTGAAGGGTTTGCACAGAGGTGGAAAACTGTGTGCCCCTGAGTTTTACTGTGATCAAGGTTAGCCGCTGCACACTAAACATTAAGCCCATCCCCATTATCATCCACCGACTTAACAGCCAAACATTTCGCTCCCTGCCTCTCACACCCCAACCCTCAGTCCAAAAAATCGGTAATTATACTCAAGCTAAATTGACAAACATATACAGGAAATATAAACATAAATGACCGAAGCATATACTGCTATAATTAGCGTACCGAAAGTCACTGTATTTTTTTTTTCAGAAATTTTCACTGCCGTTATTTGCACTGGTATTTATATTCACTTCTGTTTCACTTGTGGCACTGCGTAAATATTTATTGACATTGATTATGGGGACAATTTTGTAACTTGTCCTTGAAATTGCTGTACATACTTTCTTTGCAATCAATCTTTAAACAAATATATTAGCCATTCTGCATTCAAATAGACTGTACGCTGTGAAAAGGGACGATGTGTCACGAAAATGACATGATACGAGGCGTGACTAAAAACACAAATGAAACACGTAAGGTATGTCAGTAAGGTTATCCTGCCCCTAAACCAAGAACTGAACCCGGCACTTCCTGAAGAGGAAGCACAATTCTTAATTACTCAAATAAATTAAAATATTTATATTGTGGTTATTATTATTATTATTATCGATATAAGTTGGTGGATTTAATTGATTGATTAACTCGTTTATTTATGGTCGATTGTTTGATTGATTGCTTGATTGATTGATTGACTGTCTCACAGAACCTTACTTACTGATCATGGAGTATGTAATGTACGGCAAACTTCTGGCCTTTCTCCGTGATCATCGCACTAGGCAACACTACTATAACTTCTCTGAAGATTCCGATGCCTTGACCTCTCGTGACCTAACAATATTTGCCTACTGTGTGTCGAGAGGAATGGAATATCTTGGCTCCAAAGGGGTAAGAACATTTACAGTTCTACGAAACACAGGTTACTTGCATTTAGTTTGAGCTTTCAGCTTGTTTCTTGTAAAAATGTACTGTTTTTTAAGACATGGCGAATGTGGTGATTAGTCCTACTTTTAAATGCTACAAGATAGACGATTTATCAGTGATGGGCTTCGGGTACCGCATCTTTGGAAAGTTTAACAAACACGTCATGCACACAACCGTAATGCATAAATGTAGCAGGGGGGTATGTCGAAAAATAAATGCAAATTCCACTCCTTGAAATGTGTTCTTTTATTTTATAAACTCAAACGTCCCGGTGTGACTTGAACGACCCTCGTACATAACATCATTACGAATCAGTCTGCAGGTCTGTTTAAGGTATGCTGTCCAGTGGCGTACCCAGGAATTTTGTTCGGGGGCGGGGGGGGTTCAACAAATTCAGTTGAGGACAGAGGACAGAGAGAACGGGGATCTGGGGGCGGTAAACCCCCAGTCAGGGGTTCTGGAGGCAGCTGTAATTTGGTACAAGAAATTTCATTTCATATAGTAAAAACTTCTTAATTTTTGGTACTTTAAGACTGTTTATGATGACAACCAATTTATTTGCCACTGCTAATGTAAAACAATTGCGAACCGGCGGTAGTTTTAGAATTTTACTGCCTTTTTTCCGAACGTCTTGGAGTGTTGGCGTCCTAAATTCAACAATGTTTAACAGTTTTCACAATCGGATTGAGTTTGGCACGATTTTGGAGGGCCTTCGGACTTTCGGGGAGGGCGGGGTTTGAATCCCCCAAACCCCCCCCCCTCGGTACGCCACTGGTGCTGTCTAGTAGTGTGGCACAGATTTAAGGATTAAAATGTGTATACCTGTTGGCGTTTGGCAGTCAGTAAAGACCACTGGTCAGGAGAAATGTTGTGACGAAGAGATCTGCCATATTTATAGTTAAAATAGTTTGTTAATAACAGATAATAATATTTTGAAAATTCTGACGAAAAGTAAAATCATATAACAAAGTTAAATATTTCAGCCTTTTCGCTGTTATGAGAATGAAAATATTTACAGAACTAATTGTTGCAATTTTTAAAAATAGACTTATTTTGTGTGATTTTTTATTTTTTATTTTTTAATTACAATTATTTTTTATTTTTATATTTCCTTAATTACAACCAACAATAAACAACTATTTTTTTATGTATACCGTTGCTGTGTGTACAATGAAGAACTCCTGATGATGGACAGAGGATCTGCCCGAAACATGTAGAATTTTATTCCAAAAATAAATTTGAAAATTTAGTGCATCTAGTTGGTTTTATTATCAGAACAGTATAGAATTTACTATTGCCTTTACTCCCTCAAGCTGCGTGTCAAATGACGTCAAGTGTTGCGGCAGTACTGACATCTGCCAGGAGAGCACATGAATGATAAGTAGTGTGTTGTGTGTTGCAGTAAATGTGTATATAATTATTTACTAATAACACGATTGTATGACTGCAGTTTTAGAACAAACATGTCCTTTTCACCAAGTGTTCGGAAACTGAATTTAAATTACACAAAATTTATAAATATTGTATAGAAGAAATATCAGCTAATTGTTTACAGAAGTGTCCGTCATATAGAGAAAATAGTGCTGAAGAGCGATTTTGTTAATTGATATAATGAAGAGATGTGAGAATTGCCTAAACGAAGATTCTAAATTCAGGTTTGGCTATGATTGGCCTTGTTTTATTTGCTGATAAAACGTTTTTCTTTTGATCCCTAGATACTGAGAAAGATGACGCCCTGAAATTGCAAATTATTAGCGTAGACCTAAACGTAGGCAGAAGCAACCAGGGAATTATAACTTGCAATATTGTTAGTTGTCTGGATTGTTGTTAAAGACGGCCATTGCAGATGAGATTAGAGAAAAATGATGTTATGTGACTGCAGATAATCCATCGGGACCTGGCAGCACGCAATGTTCTGGTAGACCACAACAAGATGTGCAAGATTGCAGACTTCGGCATGTCCAGGAGCGTGCGAGAGACGGGGGACATGTATGAGCAGCGACACACAAAGGTGGGGATCTGCTTTGCATCTTTGCTGTAGTTCCTTCGGAATTCAGCGAATTATGGCGTTAAGAATGCACTGTTTGATACTCCGGTGTGTTAGTTTATCCACTCATTCGTCATATGAACTAAGGAAATTCTTGGTTCTGGTAAATTCATAATCTCGCATTGCGCTTCAGCAACAAAAAAAACAGTTGTACATGTGGTTTGGAATGAATATAAACTTAATAAGTTGCCCTGTTTGATCATTTCGAAGTTCGCTTCAGTATACTTGAATGAATTCCTAATTTTAAGATTTAAAATTGAAGTTACCAAATTCTATTTCTTCATTAAAATTAAAACAGAACTGAAATTCTAAATAAAGTGCAATGTCTAGAGATGTCCTGTGTCACTATGCAATTTTGCTGGTGGGCAAAACTTAACCTAACGTGAAATAAATTGAGTTTTTGCCAAATCCGTATTATTAAAGGTGCCGATTAAAGTAGAATGCACCAAACGTTGTGAGCAGAAATGTGACTAACCACCGTAAGATTTTGGTTGAATATGTGGGCAGTCATACACTACGCAATATGAGGTATATAGGTTTCTAAAAATACTGACTGGAAACACGACATATTTGCAGAATTTTGATATTCCCACATATTTTGCTCAGATGCATGTAAGTATTTTACTAACAAGTCTTCTGTCTCTAACACTGAATAGAGGACATAAATGTTAGGAGAATCGGAAAAAGCATGTAGAAGGAATGCAGTTTGTGGAGAAATTAAGTAACCCCTCGCCTAACACGGTCTCATCCCGGCACGGTTTTAGGCGTTTTCGCAAAATTACTATAAGCCACTATTAGCTTCGCCACTTCCGTCCGTCTGTCCGTCCGAATGGAACAACTCGCGATCGAACCGGACGGAATTTCATGAAATTTCATATATGAATATTTTTCATAAAATCTGTCGAGAAAATTTCAAGTTTCATTAAAATATGGCAACAATAATGGGTCCTTTACCTAAAGGCCGGTATACATTTATGATCATATCTCGCTCATTTCTTCTTAGAATGAGATTTGTGCAGAAAACTTTTTACAAAAGTCAAAACACAAATTGTAGGTTCAATAATTTTTTTTCGAAAATCGTGCCTTTTACGAGATAATATGGAAAAAATAAGATAGAACCGGACAGACCACAGTTGACAGTATGGCACATGCGCATTGCATGTTGTATAACTAAGGTTACGAACAAACACTCAGAATATGTAATAGTTACCGCTTTTCCACTACAACATGGTTGTACGAACGCACCTTCATGTTACGTTCAAAGTACATTGCCTGTCTTGCCAACATATGCTGCTGAAGTAATTAAATACATGGATAAAACAATTATCTGAAGCGGAAAAAATGACAAAAGGATAAACGCGAGCTGCTACTGAATCAACTACCAAGAAGCTGGCATTTTCAGGTACCCAAGTACAATGTCATAACTCTTTAAGGGACTGGGAGAGTGGGCTGTTTGTGAGCGTTTCTTTCAAGTAACACTATTTTTTCATAAGAAGTTGGCGCAATGCGGTTGTTTTAAACACACTGTGATCAACCCCCCCTCCCATAACCCCAGTGATGGAAGCGAAATCATTCTATTTTATTAATGATCTTGTTAGCGAAATGAATAGACGATATACGAGAAAGAAACGGGAAAATATTTGTGGATCAGAAGTGATAAATCTGACGATATGAAGACAGAAATAGAAATATTTTTGTGTCTTTCTGTGTATTGCGTGTGCGTGTGTGTGTTTGTGTGTGTGTGTGTGTGCGCGTTTGTGTGTGTGCGTGCGGGCGCGCGCGCGCGCGCGTGTGTGTGTGCGTGTGCGTGTGTGTAAATATGTACCGTACTACTGCCACCGGGTGGCTACCCAACTGCACATAACAAATATATCATATTTCTAGAATAAAAAGAATTCTAAAATTCGACTTAAGTCCGAACAAAATATATGAGTCTGATGAAGTGAAATATAAATTATTGTTTTAAGAGTGTATTTCACTGTGTAGAAAGGCATTTTATCATTTTATGGAATGAATTTTTTAAATTTCTTTATATAAATTGCATAGAAGCCAATTTTAACCAATTTTCCACCTTTAGACCCACTTGTTCGGCATTTGGAAGGTTTTGCAGAATTTCCTACATGTTGTCTGCAGTTTTTTTTGTGTTCAAGTTTTTTAAATGTCTTTTCTGTTATCAGGGTGCCCTCCCAATTCGATGGATGGCACCAGAGTCGTTGCACTACAGGATCTTCACACACAGATCTGATGTGTGGAGCTTTGGGATCCTGATGTGGGAGATTGTCACACTAGGTAAGGAAATGCCGCTTTTACAGCTGGTGTAAACATATCTATACAAACTGTCACTGTCAGCGGTGCTTGCAACAAATTTTATACCGCCCAAAAATGTAACATTCAAAAGAGACACTAAAGAATGTAAGGACAATTTATAGTTAGAGTATATATTTCCGTACTTGTTGCTTATGCTTATTTTTATCAGATTTATGATGGAAATTGTTTATGCCTTATTTAACTGGACAGCTGTTAATTTATTTCAAAAACTGGTTAATATGGTGAGACTTAAATAGGGCGCCAGTGATTAAAATCTCAACCAGATGATTCAAAGCCATGATACGTAGACCTCCAGGAAAGGGGAGTGCTGTGTGGGGGCGGGGGTTCCAAACCGTTGGAAATTACGCTTTCTTTACAATGATTAAATAATTTATATCACTTATATATTGCTGTTTTTTAATTTTTTCATTCTTGTAAATAACAGCTTATTTACAACATTTATTGATTAGGAGGGGGTGGGTACGTCAAAACACGACTGTCTTTGTATTTGTTTTATTAAGACATGTTTCGACCACAGTGGACCATCCTCAGTGGCCGAAACATGTCGTCAGCCTAATAAAACAGATACAAAGACAGTTGTGTTTTGACGTACCTTACATACTTACTTACTTACTTCATGGTGCAGGGTCCTTCTTGAGAAGCTAACTGGTTTACAGCTAGTCAAGAAATTCCCCGCATTTCACGGAACCCGAAGGTTCATTACCGCACTCACAAGCGTCCGCCACCTGTCCCTATCCTGGGCCAGCCCAATCCAGTCCATATACCCACAT
>Ga0123352_10009470_pt1 | contig 15234 bp, 12 predicted proteins | sample TergutLab28metaG_FD_89700 | JGI IMG/M metagenome (GOLD analysis project Ga0123352, IMG submission 89700) | Labiotermes labralis P1 segment gut microbial communities from Petit-Saut dam, French Guiana - Lab288 P1 | ecosystem: Host-associated > Arthropoda: Insects > Digestive system > Gut ... | reverse complement strand
ATTCATAAGATTTTTAAGATACAGAAGGATGAAATACATATTGTTTTAAACATTGTAACAGCATTGTAAATTAAAAAAATGGTATATTTTACATTTTATAGCACAACCTATGTACCAACACTGCATAAAGCAAGTAGGAGGAAATTGGTGATAAATATATATTTAACATATTATGTGCATTTAGTGGGAACAAAAGAAGTGATTGACTGCAAGAATGCATGGAGTGGAAAGCTTAAAACAATCATCTATTGATTAGTTTACTTTTTACATTCCTCCTTTTTCCACCTGGGCCTGTCCTTGCAATTATCCGGTTACTGTAGATGTATGACTGTCGAGTTCCAAGCTTGACTCAGTTTAAACCTTTCTTCCCGCTTAAAAGTATTCACATGTAGCCATATTTCTCTTGCTTCTACAATCAAGCAGTCCACAATGTCATATATCTTGGCTACTATCTTAATATTTTAAAATTTGATCTGGTGGCCCATTTCCTTAGTGTCTTACATGACTGTAGATTTGTCTGGATGATACAACTATGAATGTCTGGCGCACTCTTTCTTTCTTTACTCTATAAAATATTCTGTTTGTCCTAAATACACCTTCTTACATTCATATGGTGTGTTGTGGACTACTCACGCCTACAGTGCTACATCATCTTCCAGTGATCTTAATGTGTATCAGTTTTTTCTGGCTTGGATGTATGCCACATTTCTGTCAAGTCTTTCCAGAAGTCTAATAATCCTGTATAAGGATGCCTTGAAACAGTAACATTGTTGCAGCTATTGGTCTCTCCTTCTGCACAATCTTTTTTCCTCTTTGTGTATGGCTCTGTTTAAATCTTCTAGGATTAGCAGTTTTCTGGGAAAATTCAAAACAGAGACAGCAAATACCCCACCCAAAATGCTCAAATGCTTTAAGACCACTAAAAGTGATTTGGAAAAAAGTTTCAGGAGTCTAGAACACACCATGTTGATGTCAGAAGGTGCCTGTATGACAAACAGCATAGTTGTCACAGACAAGACAGGAAGTACATGCCTGACTCTATGGTTATATGAACAACACAAACTGATAGTGGTGGAAGATAGTAAGAAAATGGGTCACTGAAATATGTTTCACAATACTGAGGTACCATGGGCATCAGGCTACATGGACCAGCCAGTCATGAAGAGAAAGAAATATCACTACATCCAAATAATTTCAGTAGGAAAAAGATTTCAAATGTAATCATGTTTGGAATCCCAAAATCAAGCATCTATAGCAACCAGAAAATGGTGTATGAAACTCCAGTGAAGCAAGAACACTGAGAAGAAAACTAATCAACAGACAGAGGAGGATCAAGGTCCAGGTAAAGCTACAGGGGATCATGAAAAATCCAAATCAGTGACAGTTCAACATACTGGAGAATAGGAGGCCAATCAGGATGAGGAACTGATGGACAGATTGAGAAATTCAACACATATTAATGACCAGCAGTTCCTTACCACACTGCCCCTGATGAAGGAGAAAGAGCAGCCTAACGAAACGCTGGACTTTGACTCACCCACAATGCAACTAATAGCCCAAGAACATTTTTGAGAACTGATGTGCCATGAAAGCGTCAAGTCTTACCTTTATTCTTTTGAAAGAAACCATTCCTTGATATATATTTTGTGTGCCAATTTGCAAAATGTTGAATGAGTTCCGCATTTGAGTATTGAGAAGAGAAACCAATGGGAATGCCTGAAATAGTTTTCCATGAGTAACATCACATCTAAAACACACATAATAACACTAAACCTTACATTACCCATTCACAGAAATGCACAGAATTATGAAGTTGGCTGTGGGTCTCTTCTGCAAAATACAAACCCACATGATAGCATATAGGTTGAGATCCAAGTCCAGACATCACACCTTCGGGCTGGATGGATGAGAGTAGTCAGCTTAATGGGCCACCTGAATTATCCGCAGAAAAGAGCCTTTGGTATCCAAGTGGGAAGAGATCATGGGGACTTTAGATTTGGCCAAAAATGAAAGTTGTAGTAACTTTAAATGTAGCTCCTCTCTACCAACTCCAATCACAATCAAGCACATAGTAACACAGAAAAAACATGGTGAGACTAAGCCATTGCGCTCAGTGAAAACAGGCAAGTAGAATATTAATGTTGTACCTGAACTGAGATGTTCACAACCTCTTGGCAGGTAAACCCTCAACCGAGACGTTCAAAATCTGTATACATGTATGACCTAAAGTGACACACTTGCATCCTGTTTACCTCTGTGACCTGAACTGAGACATTCAAAACCTGTTTTAACTATACTACGTGACCTGAGATGTTCACAAGTCATTTACCTGTATACCATGAACTGAGATGTTCAAACTCCATTTACCTATACTCCTCTCTGAACCGAGGCATTCACAACCCATTTACCTATACTGTATGAATTTTGATAATCACAACCTGCTTACCTACATGCCCTGAATTGATGTCAGAGCCCCATTCACCAGTACTTCTCCGTCTTGAGATATGAACAGTTTGTTCACCAATGCATCCGTAACTGAGATGTTTGCAACCTCTTTACCTACACTCTGAGGTGTTTGGAACCTGCTGACATGCAAGCCCTGTACTGAGACATGTGCAACCTGCTAGCTTACACTTCCTGAACTGCGATGTTCATAATCTGCTGATATGTTTGCCCTGAAATGAAATGCTTGCACACTGTTTACCTATACTTCCTGAAGTGAGATGTCTGCAAACTGTCGAAAGGTTAGCCTCAACTGAGACATCAAAAGCCTGTTTACTTGTAACCAAAGTACTATACTTTACAAACATTTATACCCATGAGAAAAGTAATCACATAACTTGAAATCTATAACAGTAATCAGTCCTTTATATGGGCCACACAGCTCTCTTGATTCAGCAGTCCAGTCAACAAAATTACCAAAAGCAAGCCTGAGAAGCAGATGATGGGATACTTACAGATATAATTACTAAGTATTATGGGACTTCTTAAATCTGTTCATCTTCTAGTACTCCGAATGGAACAAGTTTTGGAAACTAGATTTGTTGCTAACCTAAGGTGCAATGGTGTTGCAACACAAATTTCACATGTCGATGACAATTATTTACTCTCATAACAATGAAAAACTCATACTTAATACAATGAGTCAACCAGGTTAACATTTGGAACCATACAATGATTACAACTATCTTCCACTAAAGATACTAAAGATACAAAGATGACAGTATCTACAGGCCAGACCCCTGAAATACCACATGCAATAGAAATAAAACAAAAGGTGAGAGTACTGAAAATATTAAACATGTCACTCATGCTTGATGGTGCTGCATATTGCAAACACATTCTACATAGAAACAAGGGAAGAATATAAAAGCAGCTTAGAAAAAATACCAAATATTCCACCATATACCATATTAATTCCCCAAGAAACAAGTGCATGTGTAATTGGCATGTTTTAAAAAACCTGTAATCTATGAACTGCTTTGCGTCCTACACATATCTTCAAGGCATATTCACAGCTGTGCCTGAGATGTGGGTACACATGTTGCATCAGATAAGCAATCAATGAGAACGCCTGCAAAAGAATGTCAGTTACATAATCTGAAAAGTCTCATAAGAAACAAGAAAAAAAAAAACTCTAGCTACATGTATCAACTGCTGTTGAATACTGAAATTGCAATGATAAAGAATATTCATAACTTTTACTCTAGTGGTTTAGCCACTTCACTGCAGCTAATCCACAGAAGTCAAAGTCACAAAACAGTCACAGTCCACAAACCTAGGGAAAAGAAAACTGAAACATCCAGCATATTAGCAGTAACAGTCCACATGCACAGAATGGTCTTCTTAGTCTGCTAGTGTTGCTCAGCGAAGGAAGAAGCATTCAAGTGCATAAAGTCCTCTTGACACATACCACATTTCAAACAACTTTCTACCCCCTGATTGAGGTTCTCCCTTACAAAGACCACCAAGTTAGGGCAATAAATCCTGTTTATTCTGACAATTATAAGAAACACATAAATACAATATGTGGGTAAAGTAAAGACTTTGGAACATTAATATATGTGGTACATCTAACAAGTACTGTGCTTCAAATGGTTACCTGATCATTACAAACTGCTGACCCCTGTCAGTCATACTTATCAAATTGTGCTAAAGCTAATTCTGAAGCCCTGGAAAGCAAAAAATTCCACAGCCTGAATGTAAATAAACTAAAAGACAACAGAGATGCCAAAATGGTATAAAAAGGCAACTTACTGTTGTATGAGTGTCTACAAGTTAAAAATACAACTAACCCCCAACATGGTGCAACCTTCAATGTTGTTACTGTCAAGAAATAACTGCCAAATTATCAAATTACACAGTATGCATATAAGCACCCTTCTAAACACTTAAAAGGTCATGTTAATGTGACTCTGTGCATTACTAATTTTTAAAATAATTTTTTGTATATCAGAATCATAGGCTGGAATATGAAAGGGAGAGATGGTATGCTGCTTGGTAAATGAATCCAGTGCAAGAGACAAAGTGGAAACATGGTGCGAAACAGCAGTGTATTCAAGACATGTCAAGGAGGGGCAGGGGGTGGGAGGCGGCATCCAAGATGAATATTTTCTTCAGAGTCACTGCCATGACAATCTCAACCCTCACCTTCCTGCTTCTTGGGTGCAGAACGACTATGTCACACCACAAAAAGTGAACTGTACTTGCTTGGTTTGCATGCTTTTTTTATGGAAGAATCTTATGTTAGAACCAGCAACATATTATGTAACATGCTGAGCATTTAGGTGTAACATAAACAAACCACAGTGACTTTTAAGGATAGTCTTATGACAAGAAGGACTGGTACCTGTATAAAGAGAATGAAAAATGAATTCAGAAGTAACTGTCCTGTTGCATCTAAAAATGGACTTTTTTAAAGCTAAACCTTTAACACTTCTTTGTTTGATGACTGATTCATTTTAAATTCATAGTAAATTACTAAGGAAAGCTTATGACATGCTCTTATATTTGCTGGATTGATAAATCATACAACCTGGGCCCTGAGCAAAACACTGATGCATTTTGCCAGATCAAATCACTAGAATCATTTTAATGTTATTTTTACAACCTGTTGAAAAACGGTTTTCAAGGTGGTTTCCATAAAGTACACCATTAATTAATTTTAAAAGATACATATATATTCCTAATAAAACACCCAAAACCACATGACCAAATTATATAAATTGCCCTGAAGTACATGAAAGTTATATACAAGCCCAGTCCATCGGAAACGTGAAAAATATGCTGCATTACTTCTACTTGATGACTACAGACCAAATACAAGGCCACAGTCAGGCATTTTTGTGGGAATTATAACGAAAAAAACATGCAGAAATTGTTACAAGAATCTTTAAAAAGCTCACCTCAACACCACTACTGAATGCATGTGAATATCAAGTACTTGTTAAGAATATAGAATTTTAAAACACGATGCTGCACAATTCCATGAACAAACATGGTCTGAAAGGAAGAGAAAAACACCTGCAAATCACAGAAGTATACCACCATGCATAAAACAGCTCCATTTCTGTGTTAACTGTCACCCAGAATGAATACACTCGTAGTTGACCACATCCACTTTCAAAGTGACAGACTACTGCACCAGCTTCTAATCACAGTGCATCACACAGTTCCCTTACAAGTATGTGTGAAATGGATACCTTCCTGCGAAACAGCTTCCAAAACATCCTTGTGCATGTGCGAGTGTGTGTACCAGTCCGTAACATTCTATCATCCATCATGGCAACATACACTGGCAACTTGATGCATTAAATGACTGGCAAGGAATCAAAAAGCAGTGGAAATTCTCTTGTAAAATATGAAAGTTATGGCAGCCAAGCAACCACACAGAGAGAAACAGACACCTGAATGGCAGGAAGTAACATACATCCTTTCACTACAAAGTTATTAGTGGTGTCTGGCAGAAATAAATGAATAAATCAATCTTCTGCCATAATAATTCACAAATACATGTATTTCTCACATTGAAAGTCAACTTACACAGTCATATGCTGTCAGTAAATTGGAACAGCTAAGCAGTTTGTAAAAGTAAAATACAAAAAGCAGTGTAATGATTTCAACTTTTGTCAACAGGTAAGTACAGGTCTCTAGAGAAGATGCCCAGCTGATAATGTAGCTCATTGGATCTAACACCACAGGAGAAAGAGACCTGCCTTTTTGCTGATTATAGACAGTGTACTTTTGTAACTACTGCGGCAGGTAGCTGTGTAACAAAACTATTGTCCTGTAGCCACATGCACAATGTAACAGACACAGCACACAGAACATAACATATGGTTATGATATCAGTTGTTTTTAATATCATGATCCTCTGCAATGTCATGCTTTATAATCTGGTAGAGAGGCATCAATCTTTCACAGGCACCTGCTGCCATAATCTTCACCATAATAGAAATGTTCCACTTTTTCTACCCTAAATATGGAAGCAGCAGGTTCATCCAAAACATGTGTACCCATCTACCAGATTATACAACCTCAAACTGCAAAAATAAAGTAATCTCAACATTCATCACTGTGAGATCCAGCAATGTCCTAACATTACAAGACATGTTTATCATGTAATTCCTAACAGTACATAACTTGCTTAACATGTAATGCACAATATTACAAGACCTGTTTATCATGTAATATTCTAAAAGTATGTAACCTGCTTAACTTGTAATGTCATAACATTACAAGACCTGTTTATCATGTAATTCCTACCAGTACATAACCTGCTTAACATGTAATGTCATAATATTACAGGACCTGTTTATCATGTAATTCCTAACAGCAACAACCTGCTTAACACGTAATTTCCTAACATTACAATACCTGTTTATCATGTAATTCCTAACAGTAATAACCCACTTAACATGTAATTTCCTTAACATTACAAGACCTGTTTATCATGTAATTTGTAAAAGTATGTAACCTGCTTAACATATTATGTCCTAGCATTAAGAGACCTATCTATCAAGTAATATCCTAACATTATAAGACCTACTACCAAGTAGTAAAATAAACAGTACAAGATACGTTTATCACATAATATCCTAATACCATAAGACCGCTTACCAAGTACAGATATGTGTCGCTTAAGGACATGGATGTTCTGATAAATGCATCATTAGGTGATTTCATCGTTGTAGGAACATCACAGAGTGTACTTACACAAACCTAGTTAGTACAGCCTAATACACACCTAGGCTATATGGTATAGCCATTGCTCCTAGGCAACAAACCTGTACAGCATGTCATTGTACTGAATACTGTAGGCAACTGTAACACAATGGTAAGTAATATAATAACATAATATACTATAATACATTAAATTACATGATATATTATATTACATGATATATTATATTACATGATATATTATATTATACATTATTATAATCTTATGGGACCAACATCATATATGCAGTCTGCCGTTGACTGAAACGTCGGTATGCAGTGCATGAATGTGGTATCCTAAGAGTATAACACAAATTTATCATGTAATATCCTAACACTACAAAACCTATTACCAAGTAATATCCTACCAGTATGCAACATGTTTACCCCATAATACCTGAACAGGTTGAGACCTATCACCCTATATATAATGCACCTGTGTTTGAGTCACACTCAGGTTCCCATTGTTACCAAGTTTCAATTCTTACAGTACGGCTTCATTTTTGAATGACTTCAGGTGCACCCAGGCTGCCTTGTTGACTAGGTTTCCATTGTTTTGACAAAATACTGTTTGGGTGATATCACAACAACAGTTTCCATGGTTATGACGCAACTTGGTTCGTACAATCACAACAAATGACAAACTGAAACTAGATGGTAAAACAAAGCAAAGAAAGTAAGACTGCATTTTACCTGGGCTGCTGTAAGACTGTTACCAGCACCAATGTGAGCCAAGAAGGTGACAATTGTCGCTATAACTGGAATAGTTGGTGCCATGGATATACTTAGACTCTGGCAATATGCTATCCTCTGTAGGAAATCACGTTCCTTCCTTCTGATTCCTGATGGAGACAGCAAATTACACCAAATATTAGTGTAATCCGAAACAGCATTGAAATTTAAGAGTGAAGGTTTTCACAGCAGTGAATATTCTGTGGTCTATCTGGGTTATAAAACAATGTAATATGACAAATAAATACAAACTTTTTGGGCAGACGTGCTGAGAAGAATGACATGGATTAACTTAGGAGCATATGCAGATCATGCCTCATCAAAATCCCATGAGGGAAGCAGGAGATACAGCCCTGCCCCATATGACTTGGCTATATCAGATTCTAAGTACTTCAACTGTGCAGAGCCGACAAGTTTCTCTGAAATGATGCTATCCAAACTGCATGTCTAAATGTGACACAACTCAGAAAACATCACACTTCATGACATTCTGCATCATCCACTTAATATCACATTATTGGGAAACATAATAAAGACTGGAACATGAGATGCATAAAAATATCACATGTACTCTGCCAAAACTTATTTTACTCTCCCCAGAGATAAGTCTAAACTCATGTCAAACATTTCAAAGTGCAAACATTATGTGAAGGCAGAATATATGTCTTTAACAATGACTTGTCATAAAATTTAATGACCAATCTTCCGCCTGCCTTCATTCTCTGACTCGGCCCTATCGGACATCCAACTTATCATAAACATGAAACACTCAAATTTGTAGGTTCCTGTGGTAGCCATACAGATCATAATCTCTGGGATGTGAGGTGTAGGGTGGTACAAAGTTCCACTGTTTTGCAGAACATCACAAACTTTCTACTACACTACATGATGTCACATCCCTGGAAATAGTAATCATGATGAAACATTCAGTTTAAGCAACCAATTCTTCTCCGACTGCTTAATATTTGAAGATGGGCCTCATACATTATTCTGAAATGTCAGTAACAAAGTACCAATCTTTGATGTGCAACATCCCAGGACAGCAACAACCTCAAATGCAATGTGGCAGTCTTGCTCCCACTACCACTCTGTCCACTTATCAAGAACTACTGGAGACAATACAGCATTATATAAGAATTCCCAACATATTTCCATTGACAACTACATACACAGAAAAAGTGCTAAGAGTCAATATTGGAACAATGCACTTACAAACTGCTCTCAGTGAAATACACTCATGCAACACATTACACTTCATTCAGTATTACAAGTTTTCAGAATACAACACACTAATAACATTCCCAGCTCAAAAGTCTATGGGACTGCGCCATGGTTCAGGCAAACAGTTGCTGTCTCTCACCACAAAAGTCTGGGCTTGATCCCAGACCAATGCATGTGGGATTTGCAATGAACAAAATGGCACTGAAACAGGTTCTTCTCCATATACTTCAGTTTTCCCAGTAATCATGGTGTTCTTGAGTCCCTCCAAGTAGATTCTGGAAGAGTACCTTAAAATTTGGACACAATCACTACCTTTCACACAATTTCCAAATCATTATTCACTAATCTTCTAATCATAATGTGTTATAAGGAGGAATTCCCTCTTACAGCACACACTTCCATAGAAAACCCAGGGTTCACATTTGCATCATAAAGCAATACACCCAACTTTCTAAAGAAATTTAGTTGCATAAAATTTTAATAATTAATAAGGTGAAATTCAATGACTATGCAAGAAATGTGAGGTTAGTTTTTAACAGTGGGTGGTTCACTTATGCATTGTAACAGTTTGTTTATGACTCCTTGTAATCCTGTATATTAGCATGATGATGACCACGACAGCGATTCAAACATGTCAATAACGAATAACATATGATAAACACATTTCATGTATGTGCATTTTTCAGTTTTAGTGTGTAGATTGATTTATCCATTAATGCATGGATATGGAACATATTAACTCTTTGATGCCAGAATTAAATCCCTCTGAGCAATGCAGCCTGCCGAGATTTTTTACTGGGAATTTTAAATTTTAATGCTTACTCTTAGAAGAAAAAGCATATCTCATAGACTTTTCCTTCAAATTTAATGAAATAAAATTTTGCACTCTGCTTATAAATTGGTTAATCCAGGAAAAAATATTCACCTATTTTTATAATAAATTTAGACCTGTGAATCGCATGCTTTATATAAAATGTGGTGTAAATAGTTCATTATTCACATAATTCTGGTTGCTGCATAAGGTCTGTGGCACCTTGGATCACTGTTTTATCATGACACACAGTATTCATAAAGAGGGTGATATATTACAAATTTACTTTTGTGTGATATTCCATGAAACAAGGCACCACGCACAGGCCCATGTCACATCTGGCGCACTTATACACTCTGGTCCTATCTTTTGCCACGAGAAGAACACAGACAGCAGCACAGTTGGGTTGATGATTTCACTGGCCAGTGTTTGTTATGGCGACTTCTGGTGAGGCTTGCTGCTGTTGTTGTTGTTGTTGTTGTTCCTCTTTTTCTTCTTCTGCCTCAAAATAGTCTTCAACATCGCTAGCCTCAGCATCTGATTCGGAGTCAGTGTCAGCAACCAGAGTTTCACTGATGGCTTCCTCCTCAAGTTTTATATATTTCCCGGGCCATGGCTCTGAGACCTACAATCGTCTGCCTTGTTTACACTATGTATAATTGGCCAAAGTTGCAGAAACCTTATGCCGCTAAAGATATGAATGCCTTCTACAGTGACAGCAAAACAGATCTAAAGCTATGATGTGACTACTGTATAAAATTCCAGCTGAACGAGGGTGCCCAAGATGTTTTTAGTAGATTGATTGTAGTGTGTTGCATGTTACTAACCCACAACCCCTACAGATTACCCGAGCACTACAAGAGGCAGGTCTGTGGGCCCTCCTGTAGCTGTAAACATCGATTTTTGTGGATATCTCTGATTTTTGAGCATCAGTTTTGTCTGAATTATATTGGTAGACTACGCCACTGACAACCATTCTGGTCAAGAAGGAATGCTCGCTTCATAGGCCAGTGTTGATATCTCAACCCACAGTGAACTCCAGAGCAAGCGATAGATATCTAGCAGTGTCTGGGATGTGTTAGCTGTGACAAAATATGCAGTTACCATGTGTTGACACATAAATTATGGTTTGTGGAGGGGTTTAGGAGGTAGAGGGGGTACATTATGGCTCCAAAAAGAAACCCCGACATTCACAGGGTCCTACAGCTTAGTATGCCATTGCAGTATAACAGATAGGGGTGAACAAAATTCCTCCAAACTTTGACACACTGTTTGTGACATCTTTATAAGTTGTTTGGCAATTTAAAGGACTCACTGCGCTATGTCTTTAGAAGTTGTTTGGCGTTAAAGGGTCAAACTGTAAGTAAGTACATGAGTGAGTGAGTTAGTTAATTAGTTAGTTAGTGAGCAAGTAAGTTAGTGGGTGCGTCGGTGGGTGTTTGGGTGAGTGAATCTTCAGCAAGTAAGCAAACAAATAAATAAACAAATACATTGAAGACTTACTCAGTAATTTTTTGGTAAAGCAATTCTCCAATGCACACATTTTAATAAATCTGATACAATGAAGAATCTCAGTCATAAGCTGCACTCGCTGGTCAGTCAAGGTCACCGTTTTACCTCTCAAGAAACCCATCAGTCGTGATATACCATACTGTAAACAGATATTTCAATAAGATTTCAGGCTATTCACAGCAGTGAAGATTCACACTGTGGTTTTATGGGTAATGGAACCATACAGTTTTGAAGATGGGTACCAACATACTGACACCATCTACAGGGCACACAAACCTTGGAGGCAGTTTCTTCCTTCAAAATACTGGTACCCATGCAGCAGACTACAACACAATGTGATAACATAGCAGACCACAAGGTATAAAAGAACGCGTATCCACAGGTCCCCAAACTCACTATTAATCCAGTTCACCTTCTGCCACTGCCAGAGTATTGTAATGTTCTGAGTCAGTGAGTCAGTCTGGTGAGTTCTGCAGCCATACTCTCAGCTTTGCTTTTCACCAGGGGTTTACAGCTGAGTGTGTTAAGTATGAGCTACAATTTTCTAATGGCTGATTTTCAAAAACAAAACATCTGTGTTCAGTTTTGTTCAGAAATGCTCAAAACATCCTGTGATTGCAATGCCACAGGAGGAGCACACATTACTGAGTTGTTTCCTCTGTTCAAACATCAGAAACCTGCAGCTGAAGACTGTAGGCATCCAGGTTGTCCCTCCACATTTAACACAGATGAAAGGGTGGAAAAAGTTGACAAAATCTTGAACAAAAACAAAAAAAGTACAATTTCCATTGCTTGCAGGTTACACCTCTCATATGGCACATACCAGTAAAGTTTAAGGGAGTATTTGAACACACAGCAGCAGATCTCACCAAGAAGCAGAAGCAAGAGCAATTTTTAGCAAATAAAAACATGTCTGTGGTCCCCACCCACCTTTCAAACCTCATTTGGCATACCTTGTGATTTATTATTGTTTCCAACAATGAAATTGCAGCTACAAGGTTGTTGTTCCCATGATGTCCATAAATTTTGGGAATAAATGATGACCATCCTAACCTCAATTCCAAAAAGACAGTCTGTGTGGAGCTACTAGCAGGAGAAAAATGCTGGACCCATTAGATAAATTTGGAAGTGTACTGCTTTGGAGGAAACAACAATGACCAATAACAAAGGTAAGCACATATTTTGTTAGTCTGGAAACTTTTGGATAAACCCTCATGCATACACATTTATATCTACAAGAATAAAATATCACATCAATGCCTGAACATGCCACCTGGTGTTACAATGGTTAAACCCAGTACATATTTAATTGAATCTTACCTGAGCTGGATAAAACAGAAGGAATGTTGTCAATCCAAGGAGAGCCCATGGACTAAGTAGCCAAAGTATATAGAATACTCCAAATACAATGACAAGAGGACCTCCAATGATCATTGGTCCAAACAGAACCATATCAAAGATACGCTGACCATCACTTGAAAAAAAGTTAATTAACTGTAAGAGAATTAAAAAGTTATTAATAAGTGCTCAGTGGACATGCATGTTGTAGCAGCAGCAGTAGCAGTAGCACCAGTAGTAGTAGTAGTAGTAGTAGTAGTAGTAGTAGTAGTAGTAGTAGTAGTAGTAGTAGTAGTAGTAGCAGTAGCAGTAGTAGTAGTAGTAGTAGTAGTAGTAGTAGGAGTCCTGTTGATGGTAATGTAATGAATAAGGAGGAGGAGCAGGAGATAATGGTGATGAAGAAGAGGAAGCAGACGAAGATAATGATGATAATTATTGTTATTCTTATGTCAGTTGTTGTCACTGCCATAGCTGTTGTCATCATCATCATAGCTGTTGTGCAGAAACATTGAAAATATATACATGCCTCCAGTGGAATTCAAACCAATGATCCCCATCATAAAGCAGTTGAGTATGGACATTAAACATGGCAGCCACTGTGACTGGACAGCACACCCAGATTAAAGAAATACAATCAATCTGAGACTCAACTACAGGAACACAGGACATTACAGCAATACATGTGATAAACAGTACAAAAGACATAGCACAGATGAGTTTCTGACTATGGTATATGTGGAACTGAGTATGTTACAGCAATACATGTGATCAACAGTACCAAAACTATAACACAGATAAGGTTCTGACTATTATGTGGAACTGAGTATGTTACAGCAATACATGTGATCAACAGTACCAGAAATATAGTGCAGATAAGGTTCTGACTACTGTGTATGTGGAACTGAGTATGTTACAGCAATACATGTGATCAACAGTACCAGAAATATAGTGCAGATAAGGTTCTGACTACTGTGTATGTGGAACTGAGTATGTTACATAAACATATGTGATCAACAATAACAGATATACAGCAGAGATAAGGTTCTGACTTTGTGTATGCCAACTAAATTCATGGACTTATGGACTTCTTCAATCAAATGTATTCAAATTTATCATGCCACTATGTTCTAAGGATAGGATCAGTCCCCATAATGTAGCAGTGTGTTAAATTTTTATACATACAATAGAAAAAGTCCAAAAACACAACGAATTCATTACTGATACAGTAAACTGTTTTCAGAATAATACGTACAACATTCATTTTTTAATTTTCCTAACAAACATTCACACAGCCACTTCTTCCAGATACTGCCCATTTTTCCTGTACTTTCGATACCAAAGACATAATATTTAAAAAACTAGCTTACTTCAACAGCTCCATCAGATTAGGTCTCTGCTCTTGCTGGCAGGTGTATGTTAAATCAAGATCCTAACAAACTTTTCAATATAAAACTTATAAAATGGCAATTTACAGGTCACAACAACACAGAATATTATATGTGTCTCAGAAAGGTTCCAAAATTAGAAAAATACATTAAACTTCACCAAATTTAACATGGCACTCTCTCATTTTGTTCAACATCATTTTACAAAAATCCAATTTTGAGACTTTCACAGCACTGTAATTGAGGATTCTGGTCTTCTGGGATGTGACAAATTGTTTATGGACTGAAGCTGAACGAGATGCATTCCTTTGTCCTTTGAAACATCAGAAAACACTTACCCAGCAATGCAGCAACACAAATATGAAGAACAGAAACTTTACAATAAAAATACAAAACAAAAGAATGGGGGATGCAAATACAAGTAAAAGCCAAAAACATTCACAGGTTCCTAAACCCAACAAAATTTATGTAAACTTCTGTTGTTACCACACAGTATGCCACTTTTTTGTCATTTATGCAATGCTGTGCATGACTTTTAAGGTTACAGAATTTCCCAGTATTGCTTAAAATGGCAATGAACACTATAGAAATCTGTAAAACATTTTAAATATTTACACAGAAATTTAACGTCTAGACTGAAGACAAGTTAACATCATTTCATCTGACAGTGCATCTTCTCCAGATTGCACCCATGTCAGTGACTGAGATGTAGGATATCTGGTGGCAGCAACAGCACAAGGAAAGGTACAGTGTTTCAATCTCTGTAATTAACCTTTTGGCGCCAGAATTATTTTTTTTAATTTTAGCAAACCCTGTATATAAAATGTGAATAATATAGGAACCAAATATTTTAGAATTATGAAACAAACTGCATTTTGAAGAGAAAAAAGCGGAGAGTATACACCATGTTTAAAATATTCGGTACCTATATTTGTTGAATAAATATATAAAATGCAACTTTGGAGGTTAGCAGTGCGGTACGTCAACTATAGTTGACGTTAGGCATCTAAAGGT
>Ga0123352_10009468_pt1 | contig 15235 bp, 9 predicted proteins | sample TergutLab28metaG_FD_89700 | JGI IMG/M metagenome (GOLD analysis project Ga0123352, IMG submission 89700) | Labiotermes labralis P1 segment gut microbial communities from Petit-Saut dam, French Guiana - Lab288 P1 | ecosystem: Host-associated > Arthropoda: Insects > Digestive system > Gut ... | reverse complement strand
GCAGCGCCCCACAACCGCTACCAACCACATCCAGCAGAACCAGCTCAGCACACCACGTGCAGTAACACACGTCTTGTTCTCCTGAAGATGGGCATAATGATGCCCGAAACATGTTGAGAAAGTGTTGATAATAAATATATAATTGTTGCATCTGGTTGGCTTTCTCTCTTACTTCATATTTGCTCACGATGCACGGTCACAGAAAACTAAAGCGAAACAAATACTTTTATATGAGGCATCCCCGTTTGTGTACCAGATCACAAAATTATATTTATTCAATGTCCGTCACATACAACCAACGTAAAATAATTTTAACTTTCGCTGTATGTGACGGACATTGAATAAATATACTTCTGTGAACCAAATATCATCCTTCGCACAGCACTGCGCGCATAAATACATGTTGGTGTACCAATACAGGAGTCGCATCCAGAACTGTGTGCTGTCTTCCTACACCCATTTATTTTTACAAGTATCGTATTTCATTATCCACAGTTTGGTACTTCCTGTGGTAAATTACTGAGGATATTAACTTTTTTTAAAAGGCTAATTTTAAATGATTGTTTCAATTTTTGGAGAGGACAGTTTTTACGATATAAATTGACCCCTTTCATTCCCTTCCCGCTCACCTCCTCTCTACTCTGTCACGTATCACGTTAGAACAACTGCCATTTTACCAAACCAGGAAACATCAAGCCATTTGATGTCACGTTTTGATGTGAACCGAAGCTCCTTAACAAGTGTACTGTTCTGATCATCACAGCATGGCGCTAGGAGACACTCGGACACTCACTTTTGTTTCATGCAAAGCCGTGTTAATACATTCATGTGTCAGCTTGTGGTGCAACTGCAGCAACACTTTCATTGCAATTCCTTAATTACGATGATGTACGAAAATTTGTTTTCCCTATTCTTTTGTATGGGTGTAAAACCTGGTCTCCTTGACAGCATAACATAAATTAAAACGAATTTCATAATTGTCCAGCATGATGAGACTTATTCAGTTTATTACATTTCTGTAGGCAGCTGTACATGTTTCGGGTGTTGACATCCATCATCAGGAGCTGGTACAGCTGTAATTACAGCTTCTGGTATTGATTAACTGCAATGAGTAAATTACGCTGCTATTAATACTAGTACATAATTTCAAATTCTAGATTGGTTATATTGAATATTACTAGCCTTGACTAATGTGATATATAAAACAATGGTGGGTGGTTAAAAGCAGTAATTTTAAATTATGTACAACAAAATATAATGTATATGTACATAAAAAATAAATTGAAACTTCTGAAAACAAATTTATCAGGAAAATGTTTGGTCTTTCGAAGAAGAAGCGACTTACGTGAGAAGTAAGAAATGTTATATAATGGGGATCTCATTAATTTGTACAGGTTACCTAGTTTTGTTCGTATACTGATATCTAGTAAGTTACGTTGGCCAAGTTATGTGACTGAAGTGGGAGAGACTAGGAATGTACACAGAATTTTGTTACAGAAAACACTTAAAAATCCAATAACCTGAAGTTTAGTTAACATTAAGATGTTTCCGAGGGAGTTAGGTTATGAGGATTGCAGGCTGATGGAAATGGCTGAGAATTTCCTTCTGTGATGGACTGCGGTGGTGGTGGATTTAGGCACTTAGTATTTAGGTAACTGCCCCTTAACATACGTAGTGATGTTTCTTTTCTTGTTTATTTAGTTATCATTTAAAGAAATAACCATAAACAGGTTTGAAATTCGATGAGGTTTTGCCTGCTCCCTGTCCAACAAATAAACAGATGACGTAATAACACATTGTCAAGCCCAGTAACATTAAATACGTAAAGTAAACTGAATCCTTTAATTTAAGAAAATTTAAAGCAAGTAGCAAATTGTAATAAACAAGGATGCACAAAATACAGCCAAATAAATCACCATCAAGTAAATCAGCTTTGGTGTATTGAAGGTGTGCAAAATAGTTTACAAAATAAAAAGTTAAATATAAATATACAAATTTAATAACAATCTTTGTAAATAACGAACTTGACGCAGAATTCTTTTTTCTGTATTTGTTTATTACATTTCTGTACGTGTTTCGAGCAAACAAGTGCTCATCATCAGGAGAGTCAATTGTATCAAGACGACCTCTGGTGTATGTCACTTTATGTAGGTGACAGTGTGGTATGCAGGTTTAGATGGAACTGTACAATTGTATAACGTTTGGGAATTAAATTACTGGGCCCTTCATATGATTTCCATGAACCAAGTGAGATGTTCAAAAACACGCCTACTTTAATAAATGTGCAGAGACGTGACTAAAGTCTCGTTACATGGAGCTGCTGAAGAAATCTGTTCGATCACCCATATAAGTGGCTCAGAAACGCTTCACTGCTCCCCATTAGAGGGCACAACTCAAGCGAAAACCACAAGGCGTACGAAAGATTTTCATATCATTATTCAATTACACCTACAGATTTCTTGTTTGTAATAAAAAGTTTAATTTCAGAATTGCGTTTTGTTATTAATAATCTTCGATCTTGCGCATAGCGATTTGCAAACTGTGGCTCACCATCTTCTTGCTGTATGCACAGCATTAATTCAGGCTCTGAAATTATGTAGTAGTAGCGATATTAGACTTGTTACACAGATTGGAGCCATAATTGGTGTTGACTATAAAGTACCCAAACACAACCTGAACCTGTTTAGTCTATCATCACTTACCTTCTAACGTTCATACACACGTCCAGAACAGGATTCATAATTTCACAATACGCTGGTTCAGAAAATCTAAATCTTTGTCACAGAATTTTCATTAATTCCAATGAAAATAAGTGCTGCTGTTTGGATATGAGTGACTTAAAAATAATTGGGGTCTTTATGTTCAACGATCTGTGCATAGTTTCATATAATATGGCAATAATTATCCAACAAGATGCAACAGAATACAGTTTATTTAAATCTGTCAACTGCCCAACATGTTTCGGGTGGTATTTCACCCATCATCAGGAGTTCATTACACTGTATCTGCAGTTCCCGCCCAGCCACATTCACGACAGCTAACAGTACAGGTCTCATTAATGCCAGATATTGTAGATACAGTGATATGAGCTCCTGATGATGGGTGGAGATACCACCCGAAACATGTAGAGCAGTTACAGATTTAAATAAGTCGTATTCTGTTGCATATTTTTGGATAATTATTGTCATATTGCGTTTGTGTTACTTTTATTTATTGTGCATTACAAATGATTTGTTCGGATTATTAATTGATTTAATGAATTAGATAAACATCTCATTGTGACCTTCCTGAAGTGACGTGCACATTTTCTTGGCGCTCCCTACTTTGATATTCTCAGATTTAAAGACGATATAAATTGTAAAGATATTATGAGTTTACGGGCATACATTTGGTTCTGAAATGCTTTATTGTGTTAACACAAATCTCACCTTTACGTCGTGCATTCCGTCTTCATAAAGGAAGTTGTGGATATCGAGTCATGGTTGCTACAGACGTTACAGTTACCGTATAGCGGAGAGAACATTGTTAAAATGTCTTACTCTTTTGATTGTAACACGCACAGTTCTCTGTGAACTATGAGTTGAAGCCCTGTGCTTAAAACACACACACACACACACACACATACACACACACACCACACGCACACACACACACACACCACGCACACACACACACACACATATATATATATATATATATAATTCTAAGCGCTTCTTTCATTAGTACACTTTAAGTAAAGTATGTAATGTGCCAATATTAATTACATTTCCATTCTGTCAGCGTCTGTATTTTATGGTTCAAGACGGATATGTGACCCTTTTTATTTTACAGAACCTTCTTACCCGGTTTGTAGTTGCGGTCTCGGAAATGGTGAGCAGCAGGAACAAAATTGTATTTTCTGGATGTAAGGATAATCCAGGTTTTAGACAAAACCGTTTTCACCTTCATTAAGGACAGCTACGAGCTTAGGTTCTGCAAGGGGCCGATTACCAAGTCCCTTAAACAGACTTGTTTGAAGTCGTGGAATTGGCCCTGTTGATGATTGCTATGGTCACTGCTGTACCTTACGATATTAGATGCTGAAAGTTGATATGGCGACAACAATTAACTACAGAGAGAGGGAGAGAGAGAGAGAAAGACACACACGAAGGCTGCACTAAAATGATGAAGAGAAATTCACTCTTGGTGTGAAGAAGAGAGACGGATGGAGACTTATATTAGCTGATGCAAGTAAAAGGATGCGCTGATGACCTTGTTCGTTTCCTGCTCTTCGTGATGTCATTCTGACGATCATTGAAGCAAGCTAACATCTGCCGGTCCGTCTGGGGATAGCCAGCCCTGTGGAAGGCCTATAACAATAATAGTAGTAATAAAAATACATTAACACTTAAAACCAAAGACGGTACAATTTGTATTTCGTTCTTTATCAGTTGTGTTGTGTCAGGTGTAGGAAAATACGTCACAGGACAAGATGTTTTACGTTATTTTTGTTACTAAAGTGTTGTCGACAACCAAGCTTGACAATCTCCAGTCTTTTCTTATGTTACTCATTACTGGTGTAATTAATATGACGTCATCATTCATTATAGCTGCTGTCTGTGATAGCAATTATAAAAATTTTGAATCGTAGGAGCAATCAGGATTTCCTGTCACGACATGACAATTGGAACGCTCTTGAGAGTCTAGAATGAAAACGTAAGTCTTTTTGGAGGATATTTGACAATTTTTAGAGGATTTTGACAGTTTTTGGAGGATATTTGACAATTTTTGGAGGATATTTGACAGTTTTTGAAGGATATTTGACAGTTTTTGGAGGATATTTGACAATATTTGGAGGATATTTGACAATTTTTGGAGGACATTTGACGGTTTTTGGAGGATATTTGACAATTTTTCCTCAGGTTTGTATTTCTGCCAAACATTTGTGCGCCTTGCTATAATGCCTTTTGAGTCGTAAGACGAAAAGGTGTTAACAAATTACCGTTAGGTAGCCGATTTCCCCTGAACCAACCGGCTGTTGCTGATCAAGGAACTAGGAAACTGAATCCGAGGGTTTATTACTGTGTACTGTAGAGTTCTGCATTGGACATCAGTCTAGGCCAGTGTTTCTAAACCTTTATGAGACCACGACCGGTAAATTCTTTTTTCATAAAACGAGGGCCCGGTCCCAACAAATTTACTCGTAAATACATTTCCATTTTTTTAAGTTCATACATTGAACTAACAGATGTATTAATAATTAATATGGCATAATCATAAAGAGTATTAGTACACTTATGTACATGGTGTGTCATGTTGACAAATATAAAATTACATTTAAATTAGTTATCAATCACTGGACTAATGAAATCTTGTAGCATATTGTAGTTTCCTCAGGCCAACATCTGGGTCTGAGTCTTTTGACACACTCACAAATATTATTCTCCTTGGAATATTTCCACTATATAACATTTTTTCATGAAAACTGCTTAGAAAACTAAAATGGCAAATTCCAGTTGAACTTCTCGCGGCCCGGTTTAATTGATGCCAGGGCCCGATACCAGGCCGCGGCTCGACGGTTGAGAAACACTGATCTAGGCCACACAGTACAGTCCGTACTGTCCCATCCTGCTGCTCTGCTACCCAACACAAAACAATAGTCACATCTACACCTGAAGTCTCTGCATAAAAATCCTTTTCTTCGGGTTTTCGGACCCTATTGCTGTAAGAAACAATCGAATAGTACACTCACTTACGCTTGATGTTACATGCTGGGGGTTTCCTTCGGATATTCTGACTAAAATATTGAATGTATTTATAATTTATTGTTTTCCGAGAACCAGAGCTCTGTATCTGAGCGCACGGTGGTAATGAAATACAGGGTTATTCAAAATGACTCTCGAGGTACAATTGTCCAGCGGTAATTCCGCACCAAATTCGGGAAACAACCACCATCTGACAATTCCATTCGAAGGTGGTATGCACAGTTTCAAGAGACAAGGTGAGTGTGTATCTCGGAACTGAAGGTAGGAATCAGAACCGCCATTGAAACCATCACCGCTGACATGCTACAAACAGTTTCGAACGAAATCGATTATCGGGTTGATGTTCGTAGAATCACAAAGGATGCATATATATATATATATATAGAGCACATTTAAGGTATGTAACAAAACCTTGGAGTGTTGTTCTATTAAATAAGATAGTACGCATACTCCTATCTCAAGTGTGTTGTGTACGACAAGTTGTTAAAACCCCGACAATCATTTTGAATAACCCTGTATAATGTATGTTTAATTTGCAAGATTTTATACCTTAGTTTTGTAATATTTGGTTTGCAATCAAAGGAATTCACGACATATCGATATATCGAGGACATTGTTAGGAAATACGAAATATGAAGGAAGTAGATACGCAGAAAACTGCACATTATTGCTTTAAATAAGTTGTATTACCAAAAGAAAAAATTGCCACTGCTGACCACTATGGGCCTTGACCTTCTTTCCTAGTTGCAACTTCAATCTTCCTAATCTTTGGTATTGGATATATAAGATTAGTTAGCGTCAGGCTGCCGTCATTTTGCTCCGAGAGAAAGTGCTAATGTTAGGGTCTACCCATTGCACAGGAGAGTGAGGAATGCCTGAAATGTGTACTCCTTTCTGGATTCGAACCTAAACCTCTAGTGTGTACTTCAGCCGGGATTCGAACGTAAGCAAGGAATGATGCACTCGAGTTTGGAAACAGATATTTTCCATTTTCATTTTTCAGGCTAAGCATTTATAGGTATGATTTCAGTTTAATTACAGCAGACATTTGTTTACTGTAGGCATGACTACAAGCAGTTGATTTTTGACAAATTCACTGCACGGTGTAATAGAAATTAGATATATCCTTGTGACTCTGGGTAAATGACCAATTTGATGCACAATTACGTTGTATAATACGTTTATTATTGCTGCTCCCAGTGGCCACGCTGTCTAAGGCGTAGGTCTGCGGCCGCTCGCTTGCTGAGATTTGGGTTCGAATCCCACCGGGGGCATGGAAATTTGTCTGTTGTGAGTGCTGTGTATGTTGTCAGGTAGAGGTCTTTGCGACGAGCTGAGCATTCGTCCAGAGAAGTCCTACCGACTGTGGTGCGTCGTTGTAAGTGATCTAGAAACCTCATGAGTGAGGAGGCCCTGGCCCAATGGCGGCTGTTGTCCCCCAAAAAAACAAAAATACGTTTATTATTATAATCCACTACATGTTTCGAGCAACTCTGTGCTCATCATCGGGAGGTCAAATTGTATTAATACAGCATCTAGTATAGTATTCTCTGTAAGTGATCGTCCGGTGTGCACACCGGACGATCACTTACAGAGAGTACTATAACAAATGCTGTATTAATACAATTTGACCTCCTGATGATGGGAATAGAGTTGCTCGAAACATGTAGAGGATTATAATAATAAACGTATTATATAACGTAATTGTGCATCAAGTTGGTCATTTACCCAGAGTCATATCAGGATGCAGGTCAATAAAACATAAAGTTTAGATAACCTTGTGGTTGGTAAATATAATCAAAAACTTTAATACGTAGTTCTTTATTCCCTGTACTGTATATTGAAAGGTGTAGAAGGAAAGGCAATGAACAGGCAAGCGGACGCAAGTTAGAATACAATGAAGACTGAGACAATTTTCGTCCGAAACTTCGGTCAGTTTCTGCAGTACTATATGACGCCACATTTCAGAAGACAGTAATCTTAGTAGCTGCCACCACTGGAACCTGAAATGTGTCACTGATTGGTGCAAAGTGAAGTGGTGGTAGTTGGCTGTCAGGATCACAGTGATACACGTCTGACAGATTGTCGTATCTAATTTGTTTGAATCCGCGGATTCGTTTGGGAGACAGGCAACCATGACGACAGGGCAGACGGGCATAGGTTTGATGGCGTCATTCTACGTTAACTTAATTCTTTCAAACACGCGTAAGTAACACCAGCACGTTAATCAACAATATCCACTTGTCACAAAATCATACAGCAGTTGTGCTGTTTTACTGCCTGTTCCTTCTTCGTAATATAACCTATACCAATGTTGCCGCGCTGTTACGTACCCTAGAAACATGAGCTGCGTACTGCTTCATTAAAGGACAGTATTGGTATGAAACATAGTCATTAGACCGTTTCTTTTGAACCTCGGGCCAGTATGTGGGAAACTCATTGTCTCTCTTCTAAATCTGTACATAATAAAAACCCAAAATTCCGTTATAGTTAAGAGTGTGGTATGGTGGGAAAAAGTGGTAATGTCGTGATTGTGATGGGACGTAACATCAGCCGCAGATATCATATCTGACGTGCGCTTAGAGCTGGAATTGCCTCCTGCATGTGATTGTCTCCACGGTTGCTTGTTCCGATTTCATTTCGTGAACGCGTATTATGTGTCTATCTCAGTAATTAACCAACTTGATGCACAAAATTTTTGTTTTAACATTAAGTTCATTTCATGCCTCTACATGTTTCGAGCATATGTGCTCATCGTCAGGAGGTCAAAACTGCATTACACAGCCTCTGGTATCATTAAACCTATAGGTAGCCGTCTCGTGCGCAGGTGCACACCTATAGGTGTGATGATACCAGAGGCTGTGTAATGCAGTTTTGACCTCTTGATGATGAGCACATGTGCTCGAAACATGTAGAGGCATGAAATAAACTTATTGTAAAACAAAAATTTTGCGCATCAAGTTGGCTAATTACTGAGATAAATATACTGAGATGCACGGTCAGCAAAACGTCAAAAGTCGTAATATGTGTTTTATGTTCGTTGCACATCGGTCATGTGCTGATGATTTCTGAGGTGCTTGGGAACTGGGTCAGAGCATTAAATGTGTTCTTGATACACTCTCAATGCTGTAAATAAATGCTACAACCTTAAATAATTTAAATGTCAGCTTCGTCACTTTAAAAACCAAAATTAATCTCTATTAGGTACAAAAATTTAGCTCCAGCACCACAGAGAACACAGCTGGTCTCCTTAATCGGTTCTGCTTAGGGAAAATATCTTTACTTAGCATACGAATGCATTGTGTAGGCAAAATAGAAGTTTTTATAATGTTAAAGCTGGTGGTATATATAGTTACCACTGTGCTTTTAGTGATTAATTATTTTAATCGATTTAGCAATTCCGTATTACTTTTCTGCATCTGCCCAGGCCCATCTGGGTCCCACCCAGCTTCTTGTGCAATGGGTACTGGGTCTCTTACCCAGGAGTAAAGCGCCCAGGGTTTAGCATTGACCACCCAACCCCCCCTCAATTGCTGAAGTTAAGGAAAGAGTAGAGCTATATCTCTACTTCCCATCTGGGCCTCCATGTCCTGTTCTTGAGTGAAATGTTTACTCTTACCTGACAGCTGAAGGTTAGATGTACGTATAAAAGTCTTCGTGATCCGTAAATGGAGATGAAAATTTTTATTAGTCTATGTGCAGCATCAACGCAGGCGGTGGCACAGTTGGTTAAGTCTCTTCGCTAGAAGCAGAAAGGTAGCCGGTTCGATTCACGATGGGGTGTGTGGCATTTTTTATTAACGTAATCGTTCCGACCGCATTATGGCCCTGGTTTCGACTCAGCTTCTAACAGAACCGAGTACCAGGAATATTTCCCGGGGGGTAAAGGCGGCCGGTGCCGGTACCAGTGTCCGCGCGGTCTAAGGCGTAGGTCTGCGGCCGCTCGCCTGCTAAGATTGTGGGTTAGAATCCCACCGGGGTCTTGGATGTCTGTCTGTTGTGAGTGTTGTGTGTGTGTTGTCAGGTAGATGTCTCTTCGTCGGGCTGATAACTCGTCCAGAGGAGTCATACCCTACTGTGGTGCGTCGTTCTGTGTGATCTAGAAACCTCGTGAATTAGGAGGCCATGGCCCACTGGGGGTTGTCGCGCAATTTAAAAAGGTGGCCGGTGCGTAGGGCTGACAACTTTACCAACTTCATGTGCCGACTGTCTTCAAATCTGGGAGTCACGACCTTCTAGAACACTCAGGGCCTGACCAGACCTCTACTGGGACTGCCATACCTTTACCTCTACTTATGTGCAGCACCAGTGACCTTTACAAAAGGCAAAAAATCAGTGTGAAACTACTCTTCAGTCCAGTTATTTTCGAAGTCAGAAAGCCCATTGCTTTGTTTTGAGGAACTACCCAGATTTCAGGCCCCCTTGCCCTCCTGATAAGAGCATCTCTAAGATGAACATGATTGTGGAGCATTGGTGGTATGATGATGAAGGAGAGACTGAAGTACTTGGACAGAAATCTCTCTGATTACCACTTTGTCAGCCAAAAGTCTCACATGGAATGGAACTAAGTCGAAGCCGGCCCTCCGCGATGTCCGGCCTGTATGTAATCGGTTGAGCCATGGCGTGGCTACATTTGAGGACGAAGTTTAACTACTTGTGGATTGTATTTACAGAATGATTTAGTAGCGTGCCGTGGTTATATAGTCGGTTATGAAAACAGGTCGGTTAATGCTGTGAAGTGATATAATGTGTCTTTGTTATAAGGCCAATACGACAAGCCTAAATGTTGTCCTGTGGGCAGATTTTAGAATTTTTTTCATGTTAGACCTTATGGCACATAATGGAACCGATAGACGTAAACTGGAAAAGATTGTTGTAGGTCAGAAAATAAGTTTATAGGATATATATTTTGGATTCTTTATTTTCAAATCTAATGAGGTTATTTCTTACGTAATTGCGCTGCTAACCCATTACTTTTCCATATGGCTGTTACAACAATTGAGGCATTCATCGCATCGTGCAAAAAAATCTCTTTTATTTCATGTTGTCAGCCGCCTTCTTGTTGGACAAACCGCAGGTCGCAGCTGTTTCCACCTCGCGATTTTTTTTTTTTTAAGTTTTTGTTCGCTAAGATTTTGCTTTTAGCACTGGATACAGTTGACAGTCGCTGAGTAAAGAATTCTTCCATCTTAATCAGAATACTCTTATATTAATAATTGCCCAACGAGATGCAACACAAAGCAGTCTATTTAATATTCTGCAAGTTCACTCAACACGTTTCGGGTGTCAACCACACCCATCATCAGGAGTACACAGAACTGTAACTACAGCCTCCAGTACTGGTCATATTTTTTGTACAGCTACCTCCCTCCAACTTCTAGCTTGGCCACGTTGGAGGGAGGTAGCTGTACAAAAATATGACCAGTACCCGAGGCTGTAGTTACAGTTTTGTGTACTCCTGATGATGGGTGTTGTTGACACCCGAAACATGTAGAGTGAACTTGCAGAATGATAAATAGACTGCTTTGTGTTGCATCTCGTTGGACAATTATTAATGTAGATCAGCGATGCACGGAACCATAAACATAAAATTGAGAATACATTTGTGTTCATGTAGCAAGCGTTATGGCGCATCAGTCTAAAACTACTTTTATAAGAGAACCACTTGTTTTCTAACATAGCTACAAACCTCGGCTTAAGTGTAAGCCATCATTAGGCTGATTTTTTTAAAAAAATATGTTTTTTTTGTAATTTTTAGAGAAGGTGTTGAGATTTGAGTTCTCTTAAATTAGTTATTTTTTACATGGAGAAACATACAGGGCGTTTCATAATGTTCTCCGTGATTACAAATATTTATAACAAGAAAACCAAAGACCTACCTTAATGGAATTGTTCACAGCCACAAGGAAACTGAAAAAAAAGTGGTTTTTTTATAACAAGAGATGTTAGGTGTGTGCACCACGGGCGACACGGCACACATTGATACGATATTCAGGTTCTTGCCACACGCGCGTCAAAATGGGTGCTTTCTGCTTGCACAGACACCCAGTATCAGTAATGGTCTTGTCTGTAGGCGGGCCCTTTGCGTACTTTGCACGAAATGCACGTTGCACAGTAACCACAGACTTACTCGTGTGATATTCCAACACACAAAACGACTTCTTACCCGGCGCGCCATTTTCTCGCTACATACAATCGCATCGCCTAGCGGTAGAAATGTGTTTCGCTGTACCAGTTGGGTGTTGTGGCAGCATGCTGCCACAACACCCAACTGGTAAAACGAAACTAATATGTGACTATTTCTAGTGTGACTTTAGCAAGGAATACATAGCTCCCTGATGAAGGTCTTAGGACCGAAATATGTCGGAGCGTTTTTAATGTTTTAATGTGTAAATTTTATAAATTTTATATATGTGCAGTGGTTGGTGTAATAATTGAGTAAACTTTATTCAACATAGCAAAAAAGTCTTATTCAGAAATTCGTACACATACACCACATCTTATACAAAATGTGCTGATACATAACAATAATTTTCGTCTGAATATTCTCGTTTAAACTAGTACGTTTGAACAAATACACAAGAAGCACATTTGTATGTCTAATGCATAACTGTACCTACCATTTTATGTAAAAGTATTCCCTGGATTCTTCTTAAATATTCATAAGATCTAGGACTATTAATTATGTTGTTAAGAGTCGCACATTCCATTTAAACTCCACTTCCTTGTCATTTACTGTTGATGCTGTGAGCCTTCTCTTTCCTTGTAAATGAATTAATGTGACTATTTAATCATTTCCTTTTCTTTCCCCTTCTCGCTTCAGCACTTTATTCACCTCGTTCCTTCTCATAGCTGTTCTTCTTGTAGGCAAAGAATTGCTTGATTTTTAAACAAGCTTTGTTCGCTAATTGAGCACAGTGTTACTTTAAGGCCAAAGAGGTCATTGGTTCCGGCGTCTTGGTTCCAGTGAGAATACAGTTACTCCGAGAGATGGATGTTTGTCTGACAGAGAATGAGGAGCTAAGAAACAGCCTGTTTGCCATGCCTATATGTGGAATATGTAAAAATATGATCTGTTGTGCGTGGAACATGGTTTAGATACAAACTAAGTATTTTTAAATATTTTCTCCAATAAAATATCGATTTTTTATCACTTCTTTTACTTATGTTAATCGGTTTCAACACGAAAATCGTTTTCAGAACCGATGCTTACCTCATCATTTATGATGTGTTCAAGTTCACATTCATTTCTGTTTGGTACCAATACGTTCTTCTACGTCAGGGTTTCTTAAATGGGTACAGTGAGTTGTGCCTACGAATTGTGCGAATTGCAATCCATGACACTCAGTTTTCTGTCCCGAAGGTTTCCTGTCGACTTCGGCTTACAGGCATAACTGCTAGGAAGATTATTTTTATATTAAAATAACTTACTGAAGGCTTCTCTAACTCAAGTATATTTCTTGTCGACAAATATTCCAACTTCATCAGTACAATTTGTCTAGTATAGTCATTAAAACATCTTAATTGACATAGTTGTGTTTGACTACATACTCTTTCCAGCACGATTAGTGCTTAAGGGGTCGGTACTTTGAGATAAATTTGTTGGGGAGGGGACGTTTCCAGAATTAGAGGGACTTTGTAAGGGGTCCGTGGTACCAGAAAATCTTTTCTAGAGTATGTATTTTCTTGCATTCTCTCCATGTCTGAAGCTCGTTTGTTTAACAGTCAGCTAATATGGGTCTAGTTTTTGGTACGGCATGGACCTGTTTACAAAGGAGGTCTGAAGAATAAGACAACGCAGTTATTTGTAAACAGAATTTCAATAGTCTCTTTACATGAAACAGCTATTAAAGCATATATGTATCTTTTAACATAACTGCCTTGTCTGATGAAATGTTTATCCCGCCGTGCGATTATATTGTCACTTCCCTTGCAATACATGTCTTGGATCAGCCCCTTCCATTGGTGAAGGCAGTGTAAACCTGTGTTGTTCTGCGTTTTCAATAACTAGCCTAATCTTAAAATAATCGGTACGGTTTACGTGTGCTGATGACCAGTTCATACCACGTATTCTGCCTGTGTCACAGTAGTGTGTGTTTTAGTTACGAAACGTATTTAATTAATCCTCAAATAATTTTCGAGAAATTAGGAAGCAAATGAAATAGAATATTGCAAATATGTCACGAAACATTCTTTTACGTGATAATAATTAGACCTTTGCTACACGTCACCATGTGGCTTAATCGAGCAGGTTAATTCTTTGTATGGTGGAACTCGCCATGGTTAAAAGTTCAGTACCATGTTGAAAACTTCCGAAGTCTAATCCCCAATCTGATTTAGCTGAATGTGTTTCATATGTTCCAAACATATTCCTTAAAGACATATATCAGTATCTTCCAAACACTGGGGTGCAGTTTATACGGCAATCAGGCTACGTGCTGGATAAAATAGCATTCGAGTTTCGATTCTCTGTAAGGGCAAGAGGCATTTCTTTTCAAAGGCGTCTAGATTGATTCTGGGGCCCACTTACGCCCCTGTTTGGTATCTGGGGCTCATAGTTTTCCTGGAAGGAGGCCACTGGTGTCTCTTAAGTGATCTTAAACAGTAGTGATATCGATTTGTTGGCCAGAAACACACACGTAGATATTGATTAACTGGCACAGCGTGATGGTGTTATCTAAACTTAAACTTTAGGCTTCCATTATTACATTTTGTGATCTTTTCTGATCTCCATTTCCAAATAATCCACCCAAATTGCAAGCCTTATGTAATATGTAGTAAAATGTTAGATATTCTACGTTGAGAGATGGTTAGCCGGCTCCCTCCACTAGTTTCAAAACTGGGCGGTCACAGTGCATCATTTCTCGACAATTACGAATTCAGCGTACTCGTATTAACAGCCAGCCCTTACTTCCACCATATCTGCAGGCCGTCTCCAACCTGATCATGAGAAAATACCATAACGTGTTGAAATGAGAACTAATTTTCATGTCATTTTGTGATAAATTCACACACATTCATATATCTACCTATTTCTCTGTCTATATATGCGATCCTTCTCTATATAACATGCATATTTTTATAAACATAACTTTTGCTGTCATTTCCTGCCATTGACATAATGAACAAACCATAAAAATATGACGCTTATTCCATATCTTCGTCACTGTGTACTGCAGCTGCAGATGTCAAAGCAATGTGCAAGTACTCAGTAACATTTCTTGTTACGGGTTCCAATCACCGTACACCACATGTATCACTTAGGTGTGTACATAGGTGTACTGATATTTTCTAATTATTATTCCTTCTTTAAATTGTCAGCCTCTGTATTATATTGTGTTGGACCAAGGAAAGCAACCATAACGCAAGCGAAGAAGAGAGTGTGTGTGTGTGTGTGTGTGAATGTATGTGAGTGTGTGTGGTGTGTGTGTGTATGTGTGTGTTTGTGCGTGTGTGTGTATGTGTGTATGACTGTGTGTAGGTGTGTTGTG
>Ga0123352_10009466_pt1 | contig 15236 bp, 10 predicted proteins | sample TergutLab28metaG_FD_89700 | JGI IMG/M metagenome (GOLD analysis project Ga0123352, IMG submission 89700) | Labiotermes labralis P1 segment gut microbial communities from Petit-Saut dam, French Guiana - Lab288 P1 | ecosystem: Host-associated > Arthropoda: Insects > Digestive system > Gut ... | reverse complement strand
AGACTTTGACCCCATCGCCCGAAAGTATGGCATTGGTTATGCCCTGCAAGTTGATGATTCCACTCAGCCGCCTACATGGGTGGTTTTATTCAAATGCAAGGATGTTGATGCTATGACGGCGGCCTTCAAGGAGTTTTCCAAGAAGGTTCTTGAAAAAGAAGCCGACAAGAAACCATCCGTCCGCGAAGCTGTGCGTGAACACAACCGCACCAAGACTGCGGTTAAGATTCAAGCCAAAGACAAGGGCATTGATAAAAACGCCATTAAAGTGCGGGTTAAGAGCAAGGACAAGGGGGTGCCGGAGTTATGATGATATCAGACACAGCAGGCATCGGCACTCAAATATCGGATGTATGCTCCATACTGTTAATCTCTACACAGCATTTGCTACGGCAAAGGCGGTGGTGCTATGACTAACGGCACAGACACTTCTGCTTTCATTAGAAAGTATATACTCCTTAACCTGCCTTATGTCTTTATCTTTTGGCTTGCGGGCAAGGCCGGCGAAGCCTACAGGCTTGCTCCCGGCGCTGATGTCAGCGAAAAGGTGTTAAACCTACAGCATGGTTTCACATCAGCGTTCCAAAGCTATCTGCCGAGTTTCCATCCGCAGGATTTACTTGTCGGGCTTATCGGCGCCGCTGTCATATGGTTTGCGGTGTGGAATAAGAAAAAGAACGCCAAGAAATTTCGGAAAGATGCCGAGCATGGCTCGGCCAGATGGGGCGTTAAGGCCGACATAGCTCCGTTTTTAGATAAAGACCCGGAGAATAACATCATCTTAACCCAAACGGAAGGCTTGACCATGAACCCTCGCCCTGCCAGTCCAAAGTATGCCCGCAATAAAAATATGCTGGTTATCGGCGGCTCTGGTTCGGGCAAAACGAGGTTTGTGTTAAAGCCGAACTTGATGCAGTGCAGGTCTAAGGATTACCCGGTTTCTTTCGTTGTCACCGACCCCAAAGCGTCCATCCTGATTGAATGCGGCAAGATGCTCCGGCGGCATGGTTACAGGATTAAAGTGCTGAACACTATCAACTTCGGCAAATCAATGCACTATAACCCGTTCGCTTATATAAAGTCGGAAAAGGACATTTTGAAATTAGTCACAACGCTCATCGCCAACACGAAGGGGGAGAAAAAAGGCGGGGACGAGTTTTGGGAGAAAAGCGAGATTTTGCTCTACACAGCACTCATCGCCTATCTTCATTTTGAAGCTCCCGCACATGAGCGGAACTTTGCCACGCTTGCCGAAATGATTGGCTCTATGGAGGTTCGTGAGGAGGATGAGTCGTTTAAGAACATTGTGGATTTGATGTTCGATGCGCTGGAAGCCAAAGACCCCGACCACTTCGCTGTGCGGCAATACCGCAAATTCTCACTTGCTGCCGGCAAGACACTAAAATCGATTTTGGTGTCTTGTGGTGCCCGCCTTGCGCCCTTTGATATAGCAGAGATTCGCAAGATTACTATGTATGACGAGCTTGAGCTTGACACCATCGGGGATGAAAAGACGGCGCTGTTCATTATAATCAGTGATACGGATGCGAGTTTTAACTTTTTGGTTTCGATGGCGTATACACAGCTATTCAACTTGCTCTGCGAGAAGGCTGACGCTTTATACTATGAAGGGGGAAGTTAAAACCCTAAATAATATAAGGCAGTTCAGCCATTTGCGGCACAGATGGTCGGCACTTTCTTTGTTATCCCCCGCTTTATGCGTGGGGATTTTTGCTTTTACGGGAGATAGCGGAGGCATCTTAAACTCAGACCTCATTTTCTCTTGTGGAGCATCGCACCTTGAAAAATACCGATAATGTATCGGTCATAAAAATTTAATAAAAAATATTTCATTTTTGTGGTTATCAAACTGCCATTTTTTCGGGAGGTATGGTGAAGGGGTATCAAACCCACAATAGTTTTCCTTTGCTATGGAAAGATATTTTCGATTTATGGTTGTTAAAACCTGAAAAATTGGGAGGGATAGTAGAGGGATAAATATTTTTCTACAGCCCATGTAAAACATCATTGCCAGCGGTACTCCTTATGAGGGAAACAATTTGAGGTGCTTGGTACTCAAAATATAAAAGTCGGGAGGTGCTATAAAGGGGTATCAAACCATGCATCCCAATGGAAAGTTTGTAGAGGGATAAATTTATTTTATCTGCACTACTCAAAAGTAGCAACCACAAAAAAATGAAAGGAGCCAGTCACTATGCAGACGCAAAAACGAAGCGTGGCAAGGACGCAGGGCGATACTATCGCTCATGCCGAGTCATTAAAACTGACAAAGCGGATTGGCTCCACCACCTTCACGGTGTCAGTCCATTTCAGTCAAACGAGCAAAGAAACTGTCGAGGATAAGCTCCTTCGGTTGATGGAGCGGGATGTGGGTGAGATGTATTCATCGTCTATGTCGAATCACTCGCCTGTGCAACCATCTGTTATGCAGTCGGGAGTCGGGCAAACGGAAACTGCACCGCATACACAACCGGAGGTGAGCAAAAGTGCTTGACGAGCAGTATCCGCAAAATCCATGTGCCGCAAATGTTCAAAACTGCGGAGAAGAGGCAGATATGAACAACAACATTACCAACAGCAAAATCAACATCCTCTACAGCAGACTAAGTCGGGACGACGAATTACAAGGGCCGTCCAATTCAATCGTAAACCAACAGCAGCAACTACAAGAATACGCCGAACGCAACGGTCTTATTCCATATGTCCACATCGAAGACGACGGGTACTCCGGTACCCGTTGGGACAGACCCGGCTGGCAAAAGTTAATCGAAAAGGTCGAAGCCGACGAAGTGGCCTGCATCTGTATTAAAGACGGCAGCCGTCTTGGCAGGGACTACCTTCGTGTCGGGCTGTACCGAGAGCTATTCCGCGATAAAGGGGTGCGCCTAATTGCTATAAACGATAATTTCGATAGTGACAAAGGCGATGATGATTTCACGCCTTTCAGGGAAATTATGGCAGAATGGTACGCCCGTGACACCTCGAAAAAAATAAAGTCCGTCATCCAAGCCAAAGGCAGAAGCGGCAAACCCATTTCGTGCAGCCCGCCCTACGGTTTTATCAAGGACCCGGAAAATAAGCACCGCTGGCTTGTTGACCCGGAGGCCGCCGCCGTTGTCAAACGCATATTCCAAATGACGATGGACGGCATGGGCGTGTATACCATTTGCGGCATCCTCGCAAGGGAGAAGGTTGAGCGTCCGTCATATTATCTTGGTTCTCGTGGACGAGGCAGACACAAAAATGATTATGACCGCGAGCTTCCCTATGCTTGGGGTAGTGCAACCATCGGGCATATTCTTCGCAAGCTCGAATATTGCGGGCATACGGTAAACTTCCGCACATCGTCAACAAGTTTCAAGAGTAAAAAGAAGAAACATAACCCACAGGAGGAATGGGCGATATTCGAGCATACTCATAAAGCTATTATATCACAAGAAGTTTTCGATACGGTACAAAAACTTCGGGAGACTCCACGGCGTATTGATACCCTCGGTGAAGCCAATCCGTTGACGGGTCTGCTATGGTGTGCTGATTGCCAGCAGAAATTATACAACCACCGCAAGGCTCACACGGATAAGCCCACACATAAAAAGCTGACCGATGTGTATTGCTGTTCTACTTATAAACTTAGCAATTCTAAGTTTAGCACAAAATGCTCACCGCATCATATCAGTACCGATGCTGCACGGGGTATTATTCTTGAAGTAATCAAGGCCACAGTGGGTTATGTCCGTAACCATGAACAAGAATTTGTGGAGCGCATCCGCGAGTCCTCTGTTGTTAAGCAAGGCGAGACGGCGAAGGCTTATCAGAAACAAATCGCTAAAAATAACAAACGGCTTGCTGAGATTGAGCGTATCTATAAATCTCTGTATGAAGACAAGGCACTTGGTAAAATCGAACAAGCCATGTTTGACCAAATGGTTGAGGCTTATCAGCAGGAGCGGGTTGACCTAATTAATAAAAACGAAGCCATGCAGTTGGAACTTGATGCTTTTGATGCCGACAGCATCCGGGCTGACAAGTTTATTGAGATTGCCAACGGAATTGTTCATAGGCATATCAATTTCGATGACCTCACCCAAGCAGATTTAACCCCTGCGATGATGCACGAGTTCATCGACAGGGTTGTTGTTCACGAATGTGTTTGGTCTGACGGCAACACCGGTGCCGGCGGCAGACCACGGGGAGCGAGGACACAGCACGTTGAGGTCTATCTCAAATATATCGGGCAGTTTGATGTTCCCGATATGCGAACACCGGAACAGGTTGAGGTTGACCGTTTGGCGGAGGAAAAGTTGGAGGCGAAGCGGGCTTACCACCGTGAGAAGACAAGGAAGTATAATGAGAAGAAGAAGGCGAGGTTGGCGGCGGCTAAGGCGATTATAGCACAGTGCGAGAATGTCGAAAAATCCGCACCATATGATACCATCGGGGATTCTGTTTCTGCTCCCGCTCCCTTGCAGGCAGTAATTTGATTTACCGTTCCAATCAATAATAGCGTAACGAAACGTGACGGAATTCAGAAGTACCGTTTCGGTATTTCTGAAAATAGCGGTATATCTAACGTCACGTTTCGTTACCTTAGCGGCGTGTGCTACTCAAATTTTCCGTTGGAAAACACGACGGTATTATTCCAAGTTTTGAAAGTGAGGGATTTCAGATATTAAAAAAGAAAAAGCAATCAACCCAACCACCTGCAAAGCAATCCAAAAGTAAGCGCAACTTACTTTTCCACTTCATGGCGGCCGAGGAAGAAGCATCTCTCATCCGTCAGCGCATGACCGACTCCGGCATTGTTAATCGAAGTGCATATCTCCGCAGGATGGCCATACATGGTTACTGCGTTAATATCGACCACACACCCGTGCGGGAGATGACTTCTCTCTTACGGCGATGTGTAAATAACCTGAAACAGTATGCAGAGCGTGCCGAGGAAATCAATTCGCCGTATCAAGCTGATATCAAGGAGCTGCAGCAGCAGACTGATAAAATGTGGGAGGCTGCCAATCAAATCATAATCGGGTTAACGAAGATTAAGTGATGCATTATTATTTAGTTCTTCTGCGGGCAAGACAATCCATGCCCGAGACATTCCGTACACCTACGGTGTACGTCAATTAAATAGCGGCGTGCCGCGTAGCCGTCGCCGCAACGCGGCGGCGATCCACGGGTCTGGGCAGCGCCCAGCAAGCAAGGCAGGCTTATACACGCGATAGTGTGTATAAGCCTGCCTTGCTTGCGACATTAATCGGAACGTTCCGATAACGACATGATGCAACGCAGGATGGTGCCCTAAATTGGGACTTCATAGTTTGGCTTACATCCCAATACTGCATCGCTGAAACAGTGAGAGCAGCTATATACTATGCTTGGTGGTGTGCCTGTTTTTTCTTCCTGCGGGTAATCATTTAAGGTAAAAATTTGTGGCGTATAAAGTGCGTCCTTTGTGCGTATTGAATACGCACAAAGGCGTTTTAATGCGTATCGGGGTTTTCGTTTAGCACAATTACCCTATATCTACTGTCCATCAATCCAACGCTATTCCAAATATTTCGATAACATCACTTCCGCTTAAATTTGAAACGCTCTTACCCATAGCATCACTGATTAAGGTCACTAACTCCTTGGCACGCTTTACAAAATATGAATCAAAATTATCTGTTCGCAAATCGTCCACGTCTATTAAATGAGATGCTATGTTGCGGTTAGCATCTTTATCTGAAACAAGATTTTTATCTTCGATTATTTTCATGTAACGACTCGGAGCTACACCTCCAAGTATGCGGTTTGTTTGAGAGGCAATTGGTGTTTTGTTAATGATAGAGTTCCATCTGCGCCTGTCATACTTCATATCTTCACAATACTTGCGTGGGAAGATGTGATGTATATCAATGTTCTCATCGCAGAAAACAGTAAAGTCCATTTCTTTTCCACTAATAAAATCAAGTGCTTTGGATTTTAGCACCAGTGCCATAACACCTTTATACGCAGCACTATTTCTGCTTTGGAGCGACAGTAGACGCATGGCGTTGAAATCAGCCCTTACAACCGTGTCGGGTTCTGCACCGCCATTTACCCAGTCCATAACTTGTACTACATCATTTGCATATCGGGTTTCGTTAGAACTGCTATACATTTCTCCAAAAACACCACTCCAATACCATCTTGCAAGCTTGCTCCTGACTGCCCCATCGCCTACACGTTTGCCAAGAACAGCAAGCAGAACTGAGAGCGGGATGAATTGTGTTGTGTACGGCAAATCACGCTCCAAGAAAATTCTTTGTTCGGTTAAAAATCGGGCAGCCATTACAAAGCCCTCGTGCAGACTATCAGCGTGTTTCTTGTACTCAACCAATTCCAAGTCCAATACATCTTGACGCTTACAGCTAACGGCTTTACCACCGTTTTTGAAGGCATGATAGCGACTCATTAATGTCATAGCCACTAAGAAATCAACATCAGAAACAACAGAGAGCAATCGTTCTTTCGACTTCATATTTTCACATCGCCCAATTTTGCTTTCTTTTTCATCGCCATGCCAATCACTTCGTAGGTCATAATCATCAGCGGCAAATGATGCTGTTACAAGCTCAAAGACAGTTAGCGAAACACCACCCATATTTACATTTTCAAAAACTCTGCAAACAGCTTCCTTTGATGTATTCGCATTGAGGGTGATTACAGGTATTGAATAAGTAAAAATTGCATCGAGTATTTCTGTTTCAAATGTATCCCACTCATCTACAATATCGCAGTAGTTATCATGGCTACTGTAATAATCATTATAACCACGTCGCCATTTTGATGTTTCACTTCGATTGAATACAATATTAAGTGGGAAAAAACGTTTATCATATTCGCTTGCACGTTCTCGTAAATCCAAAACAACATCACGTCCAAAATTCGTTCGTATAATTTTGTCGGCAGGTATTGATATGATGGTGTCCAGTCTGTCAACGGTTCTGTCGTTTAGTGCCTCGATGCATTTTTGAATATCAAGATAATAATATCTTTCAATCGGATTTTTTTGCGCCGTTTGTGTCGGCACAGGTTTTGTGCTGAACATGGCACAGTAAATTGAGGTCAGACGTTGTTGCCCATCCAGTACCAATACATTAGGCTTAATATCCGCTTCTGCATTTGTGAATGTGCGGTATTTGAAGCGTATCGTATCGCCGCCATATGACAAAAACATCAATGCACCAACAGGCCAAGCGCTATATATACTTGAGATAAGGGCACAAATGCGCTCGTCATCCCATACCCATCCCCTTTGAAAGTCAGGAAGCTGATATGATCCGCTGTCGATATTTTTTAGGATATCCGCAAGGGATGTGTCATTTGATTGAAATGTGCTTGCCATATGGTTATTCTCCTTGTTCTATATACTTTTTCTAAACTCTCGCCAATCCTTAACGGGTTCAGATGGGAACGCTACATCATTTTCTAACGCCTCAAAGTGGGTTTTACCGCATTGGATTTTAAGCTGTTCGGGTGTTCGCAAATCAAATAGGCTTGTTGTGCCTTTGGTTTCAAGCACAAAATACAGCTTTTTATCGCCATTGTGTTCAAGATATACCGCCCAATCGGGGTTATATGTGCCGATGGGTGTTTCTATCTTAAACCGGCTGGGGATTTTGAAAAACAGCTTTACATCGGGGTCTTTGTCTAAACTTTGTGCAAATCTGCTTTCTGTACCGCTATCATAGATAACATGGTCGTAAAGACTGTTATTGACAGTTACGGCGTTGCGGTCAAGGTTCGCCAGCAGCTCTTCACTCTCAAAAATCTCTTGCACATAATATTCTTCACCATCAAGCTTCACATAACTGATGCCGTCAATGGCAAGACTATGGCGGTTACGAGCGATTATCTCCATTGCCTTTTCAGTAAAGGCTTGGGGATTGTTTAGGAAGTCTGCCCCTCGGTTGCTTTTCCGCAGAATTTGCCCTACATCAGAACGCTTTAGCAATGTTTCCGTTGCGATAACATGGAGTATATCGGGCAAGGACTCATAATCGTCTTTTAGGTCTATGGTACGCAAACCGCTTTCCATATGAGTAACGCCAGCGTTTTCAATGTTAATGTCGGCTGATTGCGTAACAATCCTTGCTTTTGGGATAGCTTGCATATTTGCAAAATCTTTAAGGCAGTTTGCCATTAGTTGCTCTTGGTTTATTTGCACTCTATAGGTGGTCTTTTGTTTAATCCTGTCCCATATCTCCATAAATTCGGGGGATAGCATAGCTTGCTTTTTCAACTTAACTTTGACTTCTCGACTATCATCACGGATAACAACTTTTGTATTGGCACGCCCCGCAATCTGTAAAATGGCACGTTGTTTTGCTTGGCTGTGCCGTTCGCTTAAATCCAGCGTTCCAGCCTCAAGCTGTTTTTTCATGGTGTCGGTCATTTTGTAATTACCGCTCTTTTTGTCTTTGGTTATAAGTTTTTTATCTTCCATGTCGGCTATAATTTCGGCGGCATCATCATATGAAATTGTTTTTTCCTCGATAATCTGCTCTGTGTATGCGGTGCTTGCTATTGCCTCAACGCCGATTTTGGTATTCTCATACCCTTTGCTCTCTGCCTCATCAAAAGCCTTACTGATTATGGTTGTTACAGCAACTTTGGCGGCTTGGGGGATTGCCGTCTGCTGGTCAAGCAGTTGTACGATTTCCTCATTGCTAAAAGTGCTTGAAATATGCCCTTTGTCGGGGTCAATAACGCCGTTTGATTTTAGAATTTCTACAACCTCGGCGGCTTGTTCTGTGGTTACGTTCTTTTCGACAACGGTTTCTTCTTCATAAGTCTGCCCCACAAGCAAGCTAATTTGGAACATGCCAAAAGTAATCCCTGTTTCTGCCTCAATCTCTTTTTGCAGATTTTCAGCAAACTCAGCAAAACTCTCATTAGCCATAACATGGAGTATGTTTGTATCCCTGTCCTCAATGCGGTTGCCGTCTTGGTCTACACACAAACGTAACCCACGCCCAATTTTTTGACGTTGGGTGAACGTGGATTTTTGTTCTATCAATGTACAGACTTGGAACACGTTGGGGTTATCCCAGCCTTCTTTTAATGCGGAGTGAGAGAAGATAAACCGCAACGGACACTCGAACGATAATAGCCATTCTTTATCACGCATAATAGTGTTGTAGGTATCATCATCAGCCAACGTATCGCCTTTAGTGTTTTTGAATACGCCTTTTTTGTCTTGCGAAAAATAGCCGTTGTGTGCGCTTTCAACTGTGGTTGGGAATTTGCCACGGATGGGGGCATACTTATCTCTGCTCATCAGTTCTTGATAGCACGATTCAAACATTTGGGCGTAAATGCCTTTTTCGCCCTCTGTTGTGCGGTATTTGGCTACTTCGTCTATGAAAAATAGCGACAAAACTTTTATGCCACGCTCCACATACCGCAGTTCTTTGTCCATATGTGCCTCAATGGTACGGAAGATTTGGGTGCGTTTTAGCACATCCTCATCCACACCGCCGATTGTTTTGCCAAGTTCCAGCGTTTCGGTGTTGGAAAACTCAATAAACTCACGCCCTGCTGCCACGTCAATCCCTGCAAGCTGATAGCCCTCGTACAGTTCACGTTTGCCCGAAAGGATAAAAAGGTCATCGCCCGGCTTGGCGGTTACTGTTTTGCGTGTTACTGCCCCGCCTTTACCCAGCACGTCAATTTCTATTTTCGCCTTAAAGCCGCCATCGCGAGAAACGGATTTCAAGGCAATATACGGCTTGTTGTGGGCGTTATCTACTGTGTTGCTGGACACAACAATCTGCTTTACTAAACCTTTTTGGTAGGCATCTACAGGGGTAAGGCTGTACAGAAGATTTGTCTTATCCCTATGGGTTGCAGAATAGCGAAGAATAGCAAGGGGATTAAGGCTCTCAATAGCCTCTCTTGCCTTTGCCGTATTATCCACGCTCTGCGGTTCATCAATAATTACAACAGGGTTTGTGTCCTGTATGTAACGCATGGCAGTTTCGCCATTTAGCTTGTCCTGTGCTTGGTTTATGATGTTTTCAGCCTTTTTGAAAGCATCTATGTTGATAATCATTATTTCAATGTTGTTGCTTGTGGCGAATTGCCGAACGTCCGACAGCTTGGCAGAATTGTAAATGAAATAACGGCACGGCACATTGTCATAATGCGCCCCAAAGTGGTCTGCTGTTATTTGAAATGACTTATAAACGCCCTCACGGATTGCCACGGACGGCACAACGATTATAAACTTTGAAAACCCATATCTGCGGTGCAGTTCAAATATCGTCTTGGTATAGACATAGGTTTTGCCTGTGCCTGTTTCCATTTCAATGCAAAAACGCCTATCACCCTCACGATAATGGGCGAAAGGGTAAAGGTCTTTAGTTCGGGGTAGGTTGTTGCGTTTTTGCACCCGGTTCATGTTTATAAGTAGGTCGCTCTCTTTTATGTTCAAGGCGTTACTTATACCAAACTCGTTTATGACACGCATTTGTTGACCGTCATATTCGCCGTCCACGATTGAAAATGTAGTTGTTTGCTTGTCGTGTCCAGCAAATAGGTCTGCCACGGCGTTTACGGCATCCGTTTGGAAGTCTTGGGTTTTGAATTTAAGTTTCATGCGCTCACCTCTTTTGGTTTAATTGGTCTCTTAAAGATACGTCTATAAACTCATGTCCAAAGTTTGTTACCTCTAAAAGCTCTTTCCTAACAATCTGAATAATATCATCTTGACAGCCTACTGTTTGGCGCAACACTTCATAAGCTTCTAAGTTTTTTCCGCAAGCAGTTCTAACCTGATTCATGATATTATCGTTAGTATAGTGTTTAAATAAATTTGTTACACCAGCACCAGTTAGAATGCGGTTTGTTCTACGCACTAATCCAAGGCGGATTAAATTAGTGATTGAAGATGACAATTCATAAACATTGATGTTGCTGACATCGTCATCATATACAAAAACGACATTTTCAAGAATTGTTCGATTTATAGCACCTTGTATCGGCATTTCATTTACTTCGTAATCTGCTATTGGACACATGGAGTATCTCCGTATTTGCATTAAGTTATAAACATCAACCTGAGAAAGCATTTTGCTAATCTCAACAAAAGCAGGTTGAACCAGTCTCGCTACATTTTTAGTCATCGCTGATTGGATAATATTGTAAAGCAAATCCTTCAGTAGCGCATTATCTGCATTAACAACGGCCAATGTCATAGCAGGCTTAATAATGTTGAGTGGCAATTCACGTTCGGGCAACCTGTTTTCTAAAGGAATTGCATTAAACAGTTCGCTAATTTTGTCATTTACTTTACGTTTTTCTTCATCTAGTTTGTTATCAATAAATTTTATTAATTCGTTTGCGCTCTCCAATGTATACCCTGTGTTATTAATAATAGTTTCACCACTATTAAAAGTACCTATTTCATTGTTGTCAATATTGTTATAAGTCAGCTTTTTGATTGTGTCTGTATTTTTCTTTACGAAAAGGCCAATAACAGATATGAAGATAGTTGTAATAACACCAAATAACCATGACCTATTATCGTATGTCCACTCTAATGTACAAATCATCCAATTCGGCATTTAAGCCCCCCCTACAACAATTTCATCTCAATATCCCTATCTTTAAGGATATAATGGGCGTTGCTCATTGCTGTGCTGTCCTCGAACGCCTCCTCGGCGGCGATTATTTTCGCTGGGGCGAGGTCGCAAAAGGCGGTTATATCTTCGGGGGTTATGCCGAAGTCAAGGCAAACGAGTATCATGCAGTCTTTGCTGGTTTCAAATGGGCGTTCGCCGATTGAATAGCATTTTCTGCCGCCAACTGTTATTTCAGACGCCACATAATCAAAGTGTATGCCCATTTTGAGCATAACTTCATACACAATATCAAGGTCGGAACGGTCTTTTTTGATTGTTTTCTCACGAGCATCGAACCTATCCCACAAAGTTTGCATATTGCCGTCTGATATTGGTGTGCCATCCCATGCGTGGAGGTTGGATGTGTCGAGTTTAAGCACCTTAAAGCCAATGTCGGGCGGTGATTGTTCGGATTGTTCGCCAATTTCAAGTTGGGTTTGTTTTTCTTGCCATTCGGTTAAAACCTTTGCACCAGCACGGCGTATGCGTTCTTTGCCGATTTCGCAAATATTCATAAAACCAGACTTTAACGCCTCGGATTTTTCTTCTGTAACTGCTGGAATTTGAGCCATAATAAAACGGCGGTTTCCTCCGTCCTCTGCGTTCATTTGCATGACTGCGTGAGCAGTTGTTGCCGAACCACTAAAGAAGTCAAGGATAATAGAATCACTATCCGTATTCGCAAGTGTCAACAGTCGGCTAAGTAGGCGTACAGGCTTGGGGCCATCAAATGCCCCAGCCTCCAATAAAGCCGTTACTTCTTTCGCACCCTCTTGGCTATGTCCAACGTCTTTGTAAAACATAATTGACGTGGGAGCCATTCCGTCAAATTTGAGTTCTGTTAAAAATCTTTTGATAGAGGGTACGCTATTTCCGTCTGTGCCGAACCAAATTCTATTGTCTTGGAGTCTCTCGAAAAACGCGTTTTTCGAGAGCCTCCAGCAGCGACCTGCTGGAGGCTCTACAACACGCCCCGAAGGGGCGGTTATAGGGTAGTCATTTTCGGGCGTATACGTTTTCACAGACATATCACTGGGCTTCCAAACACCCCTTGGGTCATTATCGGGATTAGTGTATCGAGCGTTTGCCTCATCTGTTCTTGGTAATCGTCCAATTTGAAATTGCTCAATGTGCTTTGCATACATCAAAACATAGTCATGGCTGTTGGAAATGTACTTTGCATCATTTTTGGGAGAATAGGCACGTTCCCAAATTAGTTGTGCCACAAAATTTTCTTCCCCAAAAACCTCATCGCAAAGCATACGGAGATTTCGCACCTCGTTATCATCTATGGAAATGAAGATAACTCCATCATCCCTCAACAAATTAGCCGCCAACCGCAACCGTGGGTACATCATATTAAGCCATGCCGTATGAAAACGCCCCATGCTTTCGGGGTTGCTTTTGGTAGCTTGGCTGGTTATTTCTTTGTAGTGGGCTATCGGGTCGCTAAAATCATCGTTATACACAAAGTCATTGCCTGTGTTATACGGTGGGTCAATGTAAATCATTTTCACTTTACGGAAGTACGCCGTTTGCAGAAGTTTAAGCACTTCCAAATTATCGCCCTCTATGTAGAGGTTTTTGGTGGTATCAAAATTAACACTCTCATCGGGTGCAGGGCGCAATGTGCCTGTTGAACGCTTGCCAGCAATGCGGAAACACTCTGCTTTGCCTTTCCATTCAAATTTGTACTTCTCAAAATCCTCGTCAATGTACTCACCACAAAGATTTAACAACATATCAATGTCCAGCTTGCCCTCTTTGAAACATTGAGGGAATAGGGATTGCAGCTTGTCTTTTTCAGTTTGCTCTATGTCCATGCTCATGCCGTCCAGTTTATCCATTGTCCTGTCCTCCGTTATCTGTGATTGCCTTTGCTTGCTTATTTTTCGCACCCAATGACTTCATCTCTAAAAGGCTTTTTGACTTTAAGATTGCCTCCATTTGTGATTTTGCTATGCCGTATAGCGAGTCCATCCGCTCAACTTGGGGCATCCCCTGTTCTATGAAAATGGCGTTTATGTTTTCTAAATTGGCAAGCACCAACAACTGCTCAATAGTGGCGTAATCACGCATATTGCCGTCTTTGTCGGGGTTGTTCTTTCGCCATTCATAGGCAGAAGTGCCGAAAAGCACAGTATTCAGCAAATCAGCCTCGTTTGCATATACATGAGATTTTTGTCGTGCCGTCAATTCGGGAGGTATTAGGTTTTCCTTGATTGCATCGGTGTGTATTCTGTAGTTGACTTTCGCCAAAATCCTGTTTACATTCCAATCAAGAGAAATACGGCTGTTTTCATCAGTTTTCAGCCTTTGATAATCCTTGATAATGTACAGCTTAAATTCTGCCGAAATCCACGAGGCAAATTCAAAAGCAATATCTTTGTGAGCGAATGTTCCACCGCCACGCCCCGAACGCGACATCAAGCCGATAGCGTTAGTGGTGTCTATCCACTTTTGCGGCGATAGCACAAAAGAGTTTGCGCCAGCCTCGTTCTTAAACTGGTCGAATTCGACCAGTTTGAAATCGGGGTTGTGAAGTTGCTCCCAAATGCCTAAAAATTCAATGGCAAAGCGTGTCCGTAACCAGTTTTTGATAACATCTGCTGGAAATTCGGGGTTTTTGTATCGTGCTATATCGGTCAAACTGATGTAATCATCGGGCGAACCAACCGACAAAACGGTTATTTCCGTACCCTTTACAACAATTTTGCCTTTCAAAATTTTATCGACCATTTTTTCCCCTCACCTCTTTTGTTCTTATTCTGTTTGGCGACCTTAGTTCTGCCATCGATAGGCTTTGGAGCATCTCTTGGAATAAGCCACACATGACCAAGCCTTACTGCTCCATCAATTTTTCCCTTTGCACACAAAGATTGAACATGGCGCTCTGTTACGCTCCATTGTTCAGATGCTTGTTTCGGGGTTATCCATTCTAATTCCATAGGTCGCCTCCATATTAAAAACTCATACGCCATCGAATAATGTAATTATATCACGCATTAACGAACTGTACAAGGGTCAAGTTTTAAATTGACGAAAATATTTTCGCAAATTTTCAACTTAACCCTTGACATCAACGCTCTGACGATGTCTATGGCGGCCGGCTCCCTGTACACGTCCGTTGCCTAATCGATGAAGCAGCCAACATTGGGCAGATTCCAAACTTGGAGAAACTTATGGCTACAATCCGCTCCCGTGAGATATCAGCCTGTTTGGTGCTGCAGGCACAGTCACAGTTGAAAAGTTTGTATAAGGACAACGCCGACACTATCGTGGGCAATTGTGACAGTGCCATCTTCCTCGGCGGCAAAGAAAAACAGACCCTTGAGGAGTGGTCGAAGCTGCTTGGGAAAGAGACAATTGACTCTTTCAACACAAGCGAAACCAAAGGCAATTCGCCGTCATACGGCAGAAATTTCAATAAACTCGGCAAGGAACTAATGACGGTGGACGAACTGGCGGTACTCGACGGAGCTATGTGCATACTCCAAGTTAGAGGCGTAAGACCTTTCAAGTCCAAGAAATACGACATCACCAAGCATCCGATGTACAAATACCTTT
>Ga0123352_10009464_pt1 | contig 15237 bp, 10 predicted proteins | sample TergutLab28metaG_FD_89700 | JGI IMG/M metagenome (GOLD analysis project Ga0123352, IMG submission 89700) | Labiotermes labralis P1 segment gut microbial communities from Petit-Saut dam, French Guiana - Lab288 P1 | ecosystem: Host-associated > Arthropoda: Insects > Digestive system > Gut ... | reverse complement strand
TTCCCCCTGCCTTCAAAGTTTCAATTTTTCCGAACCTCGCGGCACTCCCCCCCCCCTCCCCCTCCCCTCCCTCTGCAGCAGTGAACAGTTCTGGCATTTACTAAAATAGAATTACAAACAAACCAATGATAGACAATCAAACAAATTAGAGTGTTGTCGCAATTTAAACAAGATCAGTGCAAGGCTCGCTTAAAATGAACTGGCTGGTCGCACATACAAGACACGTGGCCTAAAGGACTATGGTCTGTGCCTGCTGATAATTAGGGACTATAAATCCTAATTCCGCCAAGTTACGTGGTGTGTACGGTTCTCGTCTGCTGGCTTTGTTGTTCTGCGAATTTATGTATGTGGATTCAAAGGAACTGATTATCGGACGCGCGCAAGGGGTCTTACAGAGCGGCAGCAGTAATTGTGGGTTTATTGTATTAGTCCTGCAAGTAGACAGTCACATTTTACGATGAAGTTCTGTAATTCCAGTTATGTCATGGTTCCAGCGACATGGCAAATTTATGAAACCGCCTGGATAATGTAGCAGTGTGGATGACTATAACAAGGTTCTGAGGCTAGCCCCGTCATCAGACACTCCCTGCAAAATTTGTCAGTCACTCATGTGGTCAAGCAACTTATGGAATTTTATGAAACCCGTAAATTCATTACCGTGTTGAGAAGGCCGTGATCGAGCCCAGTCCTGGACCGACGAATTAAAGTCCATGCTTCCATGCCCTGTGCTTACCCTTTGAGATCAACACATAAATTATACTACTTTCTTACCATTTACGTCAAGGTATGTCAAGTTCTTTTCCCCCCTTCAGATTTTTCGTCTAAATTTTCGACGCATTTCTCAGCTCCTTCAGGCACACAACATGAAAAGACTACCTTAAGCTTCTTTTTATTATTATCATGACATATCTGCTCTTGCTCTTTCTTACATCCAAACACTACCTGCAAGATTTGATTCCACCTTACAAAAACAACTAGTGTAGAACAACAGGTCTATTGACAGTTTGATACGTTGTATTCCTCAGGTTTCTGGAAGGGAGAGAGAAAGACACAACTGTCAGAATTTAACGGATGCAAACATCCTGTAAATTTAATTTCTTCTTAACTCCTTCACGAATATAACTCCGATCGGATACACATATTAAATATATTTGCGTTGGCCATATAATCGAAGAGCTTCTCAACTACTACAAGTGGTGAGTACGAAATAGATAAGTGGTAAACTGGAAATATGCAGTTCATGTTGTTTGTGTTAATAACAGTACGTGGCCCTTAAAGTTGCAGTTGTTGTTTTTCATGGGTTCGAAAATTCAATTTCTTTTCTCGTTGTAAATAAAGAATTTAATTGATAATCTTTAATCGAAGTTTTGAAGAGAACACTTGGAACTAAAACAGAGGAAATGATAGGGTAAGGCATGTTCCTAAAGAGATCAGCGTCTTTCAATGCTTCATCACATTACACCAAAATTTCGCTTTTGTGGTGTACGTGGTCGGGACGAAAGTAGGTTAAATTGAAATACACAATGTTGCATTGATCAGATGTATTTTTTACTACTGTCAATAAAAAGGTTCTTTGCAGAAGCTAATAAAAAGAAAGCCTAATTGGCAGTGATGAATAGAAGTCTGTTCAAATATTTCAGCTCCAGACTTAGGCTGAATTTCTAGGCATGAGGATCTGCACCGAAATTTACCAGGTGAATTTAATTTTGGCTTTGCTTGGCTCCAATAAACTCCAGTCGTCACGAAACTGAAATGGAAATTAATAATTTTCCCTCAATAATCCGATGTTCGACAAAATGTATCATATTTTGCTTACATCTACATTATTATATCTATTTATAATTTTCAGTTTCTTTAACGTCGCTGTTATTTGTTCATACTGTCTATACAGCACTGACTGAAATAATGATGGGTTTACACCAAACCGCAGTGGGCAGAGAAGGAAGCGGCTACGGCCTAGTTTGAATAAGTTAGCATCCCAATATGTGGCTGGAGCGACAGAATAAAACCATAAAATTCTCATGTAGGGTATTGTGACGCCGGACTGAAAACTAAATCCAAGACTTCCAAAATACAAATCAGGTTGCTGACCACCATTCAAACCCTCCGCTAAATCTGTGGTTCTGTTCCGATGTGCAGTTTCCATAAGCCTACAATAATCAATAAAACTGGCATAAATGTAAACAAAAGGCAAAGCTTCCCCGTACAGGCCTGGACAGGCCCTGAGTTTTCTAGGAGGATGAGGATCCCAGATTTCAAAATAATCGCCACACGAAGGGGGTTGGGTTGGCAGCCCTCCGCCCCGGCCGTCTTTACCCCCCCCCCCCCCCGCCAGGAAATATTCCTGGTACTCATTTCTGTTTCAGACTGAGTTGGCCTCAGGGCCATAGTGCGGCCGGAAGGATTATTTCAATGAAAAATTTCAATGACACCATCGGAAATCGAAACCGCGAACTTCTGGCTTGTAACGCAGTACCTCAGCCAACTGCGCCACCGCCTGCCCACAAATAAATCTGGTGTGTATTTAAAGAAACAGAATAAAATTTAATGACTTCTCAGTATTTGTACTTTCAGTAAATTAACCTCAATTGCCTACATGATATAACAGCATAAATAAGCTACAGACAATAAGACTTCAGATGTCGATGCGTTTTCAAATCTTCTGTGATGTGAAGCTGTGAGTGCAGGTGAGTGGTTACCCGCGTTTCGAATGAGCATGTTGCCTTTATCTTCAAGGGTCCAAAAGTCAAAGAAGGCTACCTGACCCTTGAAGATGAAGGCGCCACGATCCTTCGAAAAGTTAAGACCCACTCACCCAAAGATTCCCAGATGATCAGTAAGAAACGGTCTGAAATTTGTACCAGGCCATCACAGGTTTTCTTTGTTCATTTTGTACTGCGACTGTAGCTAAAATTTAGGCGACGTTATGGAAATGTCGCTTTCGTTTTAAATATCAATTTCAGGTCATAATTAAGCGCGTATATTTCAATACTATCTTTGTTAATTTAATGATAATGCTCAGTATAAAATTTCACCAAAAGTGTTTTTTTTTATTTCATAAACGATACACACAGACAGTAAATAAAATAACAATAGAAGTAGATACTGGAAAGCTAACCGACGTTTGAAATCAGCTTAAAAATAAGAGAAATTGAAGCTTTCTCAGGCGTAAAACATTGAAAGGCAAACGCGATTTAAAAAAGACACATTTCTTTTGGTTTTAAAAAAATATTACATAAAAGAAGACGCCATAATCTCATTAGAAACAGACTAGGCCTAACTCTAACAAGAATGCTGCGTAGGGAACAAAAATGTAGGTGGGGTGGATCACAGTGCTCCGATTAGCACTTGCACAGAATAAGCAAGTGGGCGGGCATCCTCAAAAATCCTGCAGCTATATTTGTGAAAGGTAGAAATTATCCCTAAATTCATGTTGCCATTAAGCTCAGAATCCTTTATTTCCTATGTTCTTTCCCAAACAAAATAAATTAATAGCCCGATAGAGACTGTGTGGATCTTCAGTCCTGGCTTTCGCACGGGTATAAAAACTTGGTCTCGAGTTTTGAATAAACAGAATCGAATGAAAGGAAATCCAAGAAAACTGGATGAGAAGAAAATTTAGAATTTGTAGGAACACGGTCCCTCAAAATGAATGCGATAACCTGGAAGTTGAGATTGAATTGTAGAAACAAGGAGTGAAAACAAAACTGTAATTGAAGAATAGCCTGTGCAGTAGATTATGGATTGAAATTCATTACATATTGCTCGGACAGTAGGTACTCTACCCGGAACTCATTATAAATTGCCCGGACAATAGGTACTAAACCTGGAACGTGATTATAAATTATCCGCACAGTAGGTAGTCTACCTGAAACTCATTATATATTTCCAGACAGTGGGTACTCCACCTGGAACTGGATTATAAATTGCCCAGTGCCCGGACAGCACGTACTGTACCTTGAACTGAATTATAAATTATTTTAAAGATAGATACTGTGCCTGGAACTGTACAATAAATTGTTTGGGTAGTACGTTATATCTTCGACAGGGCTAATTGCTCTTTTGCAAACACTTTAGTCAAGAAGTATACGAGAATTTGAGGGCCCGGTAGCTCAGTCGGTATAGCGACTGGTTACGGACTGGACGGTCCGGGGATCGAATTCCGGTGGGGGTCGAGATTTTCCGCACCTGCCCAGACCGGCCCTGAGACCCACCCAGACTCCTGTACAATGGGTACCGGGTCTTTCCCGCGGGTGAAGAGCGGCCGGGGCGTGAGGCTGACCCCTCACCCCCTTATAGTGCCGTGTTCAAGAAAATGTAGAGTTATATTTCTACTCCCCCTATGGGCCGTACGGCCTGTACAGCCTGCACAAGGGTACACTTTACCTACTTAACCTTTTACGAGTATTTATAAAGGTAAAAACCAACAGTAGCCCTCAGGCTTATCGCGCGTATTGGTAGGCCCAATTTCGTTTTCCTGTTGTTTCTTTAAATGTTCACTACCTGAAGCAATATTTCAAATATATCTACGAGGGAGAGTCAAATGAAAACCTTCAAAGTGCGATAAGAATTGTAAACAAATATTCAATATTTTCATTTGACTCATCCTCGTATTCTTTGTAGGCTACTTCATTGAGACTTAAATGTTAATATATTAGGTATGCTTATCAGCACTGAATTTGAACAGCCGTTGTTAGTAAATCGCTAAGATCCATTTAAGTGTAAAGCAAGCTTATGGGCTATATCTGACTGATCTGAACCATTATTTAATGCCCCAATAGCTTTACTGTCGTCCAGTCTTATCATATTTCCCACATATCAGTTCAGTAGCTCCAGATACAAAAACACGCAAGCAGACGGATGGACTCGACCTTCATTACATGCGCTCGCTTCAAGCACAAAGTGCAAACAGTTCATTACAGCTGATCTTGCTGGCGTGGATTCCTGAGCGGCATGACACCCCTGATTGGCCTCTAGCCTTATTAGTAGGCTGGGTGGCTTGAAATGTAGCCTAGTAGCCTCTGAGCCAATCCATGGGAACTGTCCCAGCCTCGTCTATTATAGCATCCCTCACCCCTCAGCCGATCACACACACACACTCATCTCATCGACCTTGGGGGCAACTTCGGATTGCAAGGCTTGACGGGCACAAAAAAAAAGTAAAATAAAATAAAAGCTCTCACTGTAGGATTACAGCAGACTGAAATTGCCTTCGTGGGGCTTTGCCATCAATGATACAGAGGGCGCCGCTGTTCGCACGTACGGCTTGGCTTGTCAGAACAATGGCTTAACATCTATTTATGTCAGTCAATATGGAATGAAGCTATAGCCATGCAAATAATCTGCTCATTCGGATTTCCAATGCGAATTTTGCTGTACAAAACTGATTTCAACGCATGAAAACACGTAGGCATCTAACCTCAGCTTAAAGCAATTAGAAAGGCGTCGTTAGTGTAACATACACTTTTCAATTCTAGTCGCGAGTAATTCAAATTTATGGATATTATCAATTACAGTTCCTAAATTTCTCCATAAAGTGTGTTGGCCTGTTTGGGATTTTATATGAAGTGACTGTCTTGACACACAGCAACAAATTCTCGTAAAGTAAGACTGTAGTAGGTAACAAACCAAGAGAATACTTATGCCTACTTAAATCATTTGACGTTCAGGTGACCGAGCATCGTGAAAAATTCTTATAATAAAACCAAACAGATCCACTAATTTCTCAAATTTATTTTTGGAGTAAAACTCTACATGTTTCGGACAGTTCCTCTGTCCATCATCAGGAGTTCTTTATTCCGTCCTGATTCTGCTCGCAAGCTATCAGAAAACCAGTATGACATATACCATTGTTGTGTGTACAGTGAAAAAATGCTGATGATGGACAGAGGAACTGTCCGAAATATGTAGAGTTTTATTCCAAAAATAAATTTGAGAAACTAGTGCATGTATTTGGTTTTATTATGAGAATCTACTTCAATCAATTTTGTAAATACTATATATTGATTCGACTCTGCAAGAAAAGTGCGAAAAACGAAAAACACTCACATCCATACATTTTGTAGATCTGTGAGTAAAAAACTTGACTCTCTTTAAAAAAAAAAGTCCAGAAGTAATTCACGTGAAATTGTACGCCATATTAGTGCAACCAAATGTCAAATTCGGTGGAGGATGTGGACAAGGAAATGGACACATGTTATCAGGAGACGATGCATAAGTGCAAATTTTAAGATATAACTGGACATAAAATCTTAGACAAAACGTAACACCACATGCGCGAAACATAAGGTGCATGATCGACTTATTCTTGCACACAATATCAGGTGCACCTAAATAAAAGATAAAAAAAAATCATGCAAATGCAATAGAGAAACACAGATAACTGAAGATAGCGTGAAATTACAGACATAACATGAGCAAGTTCAAGGAGGCGGTTAAAAGAAGACTTTGAACTCGGTACAGGCAATTTGTTGCCCGGTCCCGTACGACAGGAGACGAGGGTTTAAGACCAGCAGAATAGGTACGTAATATTGGGGTACGTTCCGATACTTGCGAGGCGGTTTCTTCTCATATGGTCACATGTTTTCTTCCAAAGTAGTCACATTTTTTATTTTCTCACAATTTAGGTGATACACAATATTATTATTCTTATTATAGTCTATTATTTTACATTAGTACGTCTCTTTAAGGAAAGTGTTATTGGCAGACACAATTTATTCTGAATTTTTCTGCCGTAAATCTTTCCGTCGTGAACTGAAATTTTCACTCTGTCAAAATACTATGAGAACTTTTTTTTCTTGCACTATCTCGCACATTATATTCATTACGTTTATAATCGAATACCTCTATACGTAACACTTTAGGGACGAAACCCAATTTCTTAACTTAAAGGATCAGGTCACACCGCGCAGTAAACACTCCATAACAGTTATAACAAGACAGACAATGTACGTATAACGTAACATTGAAGCGCGTTGGCCTAACCATTGTTTTCCGTGGAAGGCAATAAGTATAAAATATTCTGAATGTGTGTCTGTAGGCTTAGGCATCCAGTATGCAAACAGCATGAACTGTATTACATTGTCATCGGTGGTCTTTCCGGCTCTACCGTATTTGTTTCTACATTATCTCATAAACGGCACGATTTTCGCAAAAAAAAAAATTATTCAACATAAAATGTACGTTGTGATTTTCTCGACAATTTTTCTGAAACATTTATTATTCTAAGAATGATTCAGTGAAACAGTATCATAAACATGCATACGTCTTTATGTAAATCATTGCCAGATTTCAGTGAAACTTGAACATTTCGACAGATTTTCGAGCAATCTTCAAATATCAAATCTTATGCAAATTCGTCCAGTCGGAGTCGAGTTGTTCCATGCTGTCGGACAGACAGACAGACAGACACAAGACGAAACTATTAGTCGCTTTTCGCAACTGTGCGAAAGCAGCTAATAACCAATTATTTAATATTAAACTCGGTGTTACATATGATAATAACTAGGTTTCAAAAGTTAAGCCAATGGCCAAGACCGCGCGCCCTCGCAAGCAAGTGTCAACATTTTTACAGTACATCCTATATTCAAACATATCCTGAAAATATTTTTAGTAGGACTCTTAACGAGAAGAGCAAAATTCTGTAGTAAAGTCCAGCCTGCTTCAGACTTCTGTCTTAAGCATTCGCCGTATGAAATAGAAATGAACTACATCGGCCCCGGGACGCCTTAATAGATGACTTAGATATCTTCTGCATGTGAAAGCCCAAGAACTGAAATTCCGTCACTAGTCTTTTTCTATGAAGCAAGTCATACATACAGTCCCTGACACTCAAGTTTGGCAAAAGTAACTGTAAATACAAATTGGTAGCACCATCTGATCTATCAAGCTGTCTTGCAAGAATATCCACACATCCACACCGTACGTACTCTAGTATCTACGACTTACGTCTTTCAAGGTCTGTGAAGTATAACAGCGGATAAACACTAAATTTATCTGCACAAATTATAGCTACATATAAGAAATGTTTAAATTTTCCTTCAAATTTTATGGCGGACAGTATGTAAGTAACATAGTTTAATATCACGTTTCACTTTCCGAACAACACAACATCAAGAACACCCTGTATGCACTTACTTACTGCGATTTGTTTCGGCAGACTACTACGTCCATCATCGAGTTGTTTCACAATTACTTGTAAGGAAGTATAGTGAGGTACAGGCCTCTCCTTTACAGTAATGAGTATAAAGTAACACAATTCCCTAAGTCATTTACCCAAAATTTGTCACAAAGTAGCCTGAACAAGAATGTACTCGATTCCGCTAATGTTATTCCCGACTGTAATTAGTCATGTAATTAAAGAGAAAAGAAACAACATTCAGTTATTAGAGACAGAGTCTAAACACAAATTTTGTTCTACTTATGAACACTCGAGCTCTCCTGGTGCCACAAGCAGGCCCTTGTGCACATCGGATTAAGTAGGCGAATTTATTTATTGTTTATTTATATATATAAATTTATTTATTTATTTATTTAACTAGCCATAAGCTCTGAAGGCCTGCGTTGCAGGACACTAGAAAAATGTACCTACTGGTTTAAGTCTTAAAATCGCTTACAAAGAAAAAGAATAAGAACACTCAACAGTGAAATAAAGTGAAACGCCTTCTTGATGCAACAAGGTAATTTTATTGATATATTCTTAGCTCGACATGTTTCGGGTACATACGCCCATCATCAGGAGCATTAGATGTTGAGTTGTAACATGTGGTTTTCTGCAACGATGGTGCCGTGCACGGCACCATCCGCACCGTACACACGACCTACGCAGCGACTCTCAAGACCACCACCCATCCAGAAACTCGGTGCAGAAAACCATATGCTGCAACTCAAAGTCTAATGCTCCTGATGATGGGCGTATGTACCCGAAAAACGTCGAGCTAAGAATATATCAATAATTTGCACTGCTGCATCAAGCTGGCATTTCACTTTATTTCATGATTAAGATGCATGGTCAAACAACCCTCAACACTCAACAGTGTCGTCCACTAACAGAGAAGACTGGACAGAAGGGACTCCAAGACCGATTTGTAATACTGCGTATTATTGCATATACATGAGCAATAATCCCAAAGAAACCACACAGCCACACAATACTACATTAATTTATTTATGATTAAAATATCGGTACGTAAACAATCACTCATTGCAGACACTACTGCCATTACACAAATGTTCTTAAACCAAGTCGACGTAGCTCACAAGATACAATGACTGACTACACAATCGATGACTGCGAAATCGGAGTTCCATTTCCGGCAGAGGCCAGAGACTCTCTTCTTCTCCACGCGACGCCTACTATCATATGAGACAGGAGGCTCTTTCGCGGTTGGCAAAGTGTCCGGAGCGCGATGCTTGGTGCTTACCGCCATCCAGTACCGCCACTCCCCCCCCCCCTACTTTTCCATGTTGTTGCGCTTACTTAAACAGAGGAAAAACATAAAATATTTGTTTCTAGAGACTTTACTTATTAAACATTCCTAGTAACAATCCTGACGTCATTAAAAATCATTAAACCGGCTCTAGAAATATGTGAAATAAACACATTAATAAATATATTAATAAGTTATCATTACGATGAACTGGCAATGGCAGCAGTGATGGTGATAGTGTTACTATCACTTACAACCACCACCACCACCACCACCACTATATCCACTACTACTACTACCACCACCACCACCACTACTACTGCTACCACCACCACCACCACCACCACCACCACTACTACTACTACCACCACCACCACCACCACTACCACTACTACTACTACCACCACCACCACTATATCCACTACTACTACTACTACCACCACCACCACCACTACCACCACTACTACTACTACTTCCACTACCACCACCACCACTATATCCACTACTACTACTACCACCACAACCACCACCACCACCACTACTACTACTACTACTATTACTACTATAAAGTGGGCCAAGATTTTCAGCAAAATACTTCGATCATGGTTAGAACTCGGCTCTAGATAAAGTGGTAAGCTTCACGCTCCGGCCTGATTACCTCAGGGAAAGAGCCTCGGATTTTCATCGGCAGAATGTCGGGTGGAACACAGACGGGTAGGATAAAATGGCGGAGAGAAAATTCCATGCCCCTGCAAAGAGTTGGGTTTTGGCTGTCCATTTTGCAACCAGAAGTAGTAGTAGTAGTAGCAGTAGTAGTAATAGTAGTAGTAGTAATAGTATTAGTACCAGCAGCAGTAGTAATGACGTCATTATGAGTGACGCTTCTATATATGAGTACAAAGAGGGATGAGGAAACGCCAGAGGTGAGCGAAGTGAGATAGCGTTCAACTGTCCAGTCTTCTGTCCAAGGAAATCGATTCAAAACTTTCGGTATGTGGGGGATTGACAAACCAATTATCTCCCCTTACGTTAGCTCAAAGGCATAGTAGAAACGGGGGTGGTTCTTAGTCGCTCCCTCACAAAACCAAGACCGTACCTTTAACACAGTCACAACCACATCGGCTGTAGTGAGCAAAAGGGTAAATAGACATGCAGACACACTCAGACCTCCCAGGTCACCCAGAATAAGAAAAGTCTGCAGCTGCAAAGGAAAACAATCCAACCCTGGTAAGGTAAAGAAAAGCAGGTAACGTTGTCCCGGTGCATGTCTTGAAAGCTTATAGGGGTACAGAGGGCGTAGATGTATAGACCCACTCTTTCTTCAACCCATCACTAGATAAAACCAATGGTCAGACTAATGCCCATAATAAGTGGACCCCTGTCAACACGGCATGGCCTGTCCTCAGGTTGCGGATGGAGAAACGGCCTCCAAAATGGAGAGTGGCTGCGAATAAATTGAAAAAGTAGTCGCGGAGAGCTGACAAGGTGTGGTCATTCAGCTTAGGGTTTGGGCGAGGTGCTAACAACTCACCGTAAAAACCTAAAATGTTACGCACCATTCACAAAGAAAGTCTCGGACGTTGACTGATCCTTTGGTATCTGGCTAGAACAGGGAGAAGTGGCGAGCACTTGTAAATGCAATATGAACCTTCAGGTTCCATAAAATGAGGACAGTTTTTTGACCAGCTGGGAACAGGTTAGCTTCTCAAGAAGGACTCTGCTCCGTGGAGTATGTAAGTATGAATCAGACTGAAGCAAAAGGTTGATTTACTCCCGTGGAAAGAGCCCCATGCTCTTTTAATAGGCACAAAACAAAATTAAAGGCAGTCTGAATCCACCCTTTAAAGTGAAGTAGTGTTGGTGGTGGTGGTGGTAGTGGTGGTGGTGGTGGTGGCAGCGGCGGTCATGGCGGCGGCAGCACATGAAGTGATGTTTATCAGTTTAATCAGACCATCATCGTGAACATTATCATACTCATCACCATCAGGTTTACGTCGTTAGAGGTTTTCCTGTGAATCCCAAGACGGTCTTGGTCTCTCCATCGCGAAAAGCGACTATTAGCTTCGTCATGTCTATCTGTCAGTCCGCATGGAACAATTCGGCTCAATCCAGACGTATTGTCATGAAGTTTGATATTTGAATATTTTTCGACAATCTGACGAGAATTTCGAGTTTCTTTGATAGCGGACAAGAATAACGGGTACTTTACATGAAAAATAACTCCCTTTTTCATCACATCTCGCTCAATTGTTTTCAAAATAAAAAATGCTTCAGATCAAAGTGGTAGAGAAAATCAAAACACACATTTTGTGTTTAATAACATTTTTCGAAAATTCTACCTTTTGTGAGATAATCTGGAAAAATAATTTAGATCCAGGCAGGCCACGGATAACAATTTGGCACATGCGCATTGCATGCTGTATACCTAAGGCTACAAACACACAATCAGAATGTGTAATACTTATTGCTTTTCCACTGCAACAATGGTTGCACGAAAGGTCCTCAATGTTACTTTATACGTACATTGCCTGTGTTGTTTCTAAATAATTTTGTCCAATTTTGTTTTTATATTTATAGGCCTACCTCATCAACTGTTTTTCAAATTCTCAATTTTTTTCTGATTTCAGAATTTTCTGTGGTCTAATAAACCCTATAGTGAAGTCCTACAATCGTTTCAAAAATAAGGGCTTAAAATACCTATAATCCCTGTGATCATTTCTGATTTAAAAATCTAAATTTCCCTGTCATAACTCTCTCTACTTGCGTGACTTTAATCAACTGGCACTTACGTATCAAAATTCGTTTTAGAATATATAAATTACCGTTTATTTTATTGTATTTTTGTAACGTCATTTCAATATATTTTTAATTGTTTATGAGAATATATTTTTTCGGTTTATTTGTAGACTCTGTCTACACTGAAATTGTTCTTGTGCCTTGAGGGCGCAATGATAGAATGATTTCGAATTTAAAACTGGGAAAAAAATGAGAGAAATAAGGCGTGGCCTGCTGTCAGTTTGTCACTAACAAGATATTTTTCCTCATAATAAAAAATATATCAAGGACGATTTAAAGCACAGATGCAAAAATTTTCCAAATTCTAGGATCCACGTCGAAATTCCATACCCTAGAAGAATGACAAGAATTCGATATTTACCATCAACAAACATTAAGCGCCACTTTACGAAGTTTAATTTCCTGGGCAACATGGCTAATTTGACATCAAGATTAGAATCTCATGAATAAGAAACGCTAACCGCTACAGTTAGATATTCTCTGTAAGTTTAATCATAACATTTTACATAGAAGACAGAATAAAATATTTGTTATTTGTACCCGCGACAGAAGAAATAGCAAGACAGAAAATGTACGTAAATCGTAATATTGAGAGGCTTTCGTGCAAACGTTATTGCAGTGGAAAAGCAATAATTATTGCATATTCTGTGTGTGTGTCTGTGTGTGTATATATGTGTGTGTGTGTGTGTGTGTGTGTGTTTAGCCTTACTTATCCACAAGGCTATTCGCATGCGCCATAGCGTCATCTGTGGCCTGTCTAATTCTACGATATTTTCCACATTATCTCATAAACGGCACGATTTTCAAAGAAAAATTATTGATTACAAAATGTGTGCTGTGATTTTCTCTATACCTTTCATCTAAACATTTCTCATTCTAAGAAGAACTGCGCGAGATATGATCAAAAATGTAAATTGGTTATCATGTAAAGTACCCGTTAGCTTATTCATGTCAGATTTTTAGTGAAATTTAATGATCTAGACAGATTTTCAAAAAATATATTCAAATATAATATTTCATGAAAATCCTTCCAATGGGAGCCGAGTTATTCCATGCGGACGGACGGAAGGACAGACTGCCAGACGGACAGACAGACGTAACGAAGCTAACAGTCGCTTTCCGCAATTTAGCGGAAGCGACTAAAAAGGCAGTGTCCATCTAGTCCATTTACCACCTTTTCAGAATTCCACTAAGACCCTGACCACCCGGAACATAATCGAAGCTGGGGATTCCTTGTGTATCTCGTTCCGCGTAACGTGGCATCCATCTGCCTGCGAACAACGGAAGCAGACGAAGTGAATGGTAATGTGCTGCCGTAACGTTCAGCATACATGCTGGCAGTAAAATCTTGTAGTTGGAAGTGCAACAGAAATCGTTCTGTTCTCTTTGCAACCAAGCAGCAAACTGGCATACTTCACAACTTTGCCTACCGTTCTAAAAGTTGGTGATCCCCGTCTGTGGAAATCAGACCAAAACAAAAGAAGTATCATCGTTTCTGATTTTATGTCACCACTCCTGGCTCGAATTGTACTAAGTTAGTAGAATTGGTACAAAACTACAGTTTATTCCTTGTAGTTCAGTTACTACAGTTTTAGTACTTTTATATCTTCTCGACAAATTTTCACTTTTCCGCTTCCTGTGTCCCAAACTACATGACAACAATTTTAGAGGTCACCTGTCTTTCCAAGGAAAGCGAAAACCTATAGAAGAGCCATATTAATACTATAATTTTCTTTGCATTTTGTTCAATAGACCAAGATGTGTCAATGGATTATGAGAAATTACAAATTCGTTTAAAATTTGAGAAAACTTTTTTGCAAGTCGAAGACTTGAAAATCAGATAAACTGGTAAAGTAAAACTGAGCTATCTCGGACAGTGCTAATGGCAACTTTGGCATTAGTAATATTGCAATTTCGGATTCTATAATAGAGAGTCGCAGAACCATCCATTAGTCAGTCAGCCTATGACCGGCTTAGCTGAGTGAATCCTTATTTTATAAAGTTGTGTTTTGATGGTCTACCTGTTTACTGCTTATTTATATTTCAACTCAAAGGGATGCATAAGTTTAAAATAGTTCAGATTATTTGCACTGAGCAGCCAGGCCAGTCAGCCTACGCAGTCATTTCCTCCTAATTTATGTTCAGCCGCCACCAGCAACTCAGAATATCAATGGAAATGTTCCATGCAGAGAGACTTGGAAATAATCAAATGCAGGTATTTGTCTTAATTGTCTGCTTAAAACCATGAAAATATAAGTCCATATAGCTGAGGAACAAGCACAGACTCAAAACAGGCATCTTACGAAGAGAAGTCGGGATGCAATACACCGTTCAGCAAGTCTAGCCGATCCAGTCATGTGTCATTTACTTGCAGTCAGTCAAGCAATCAGTCCAATTAGGGCTATCAGTCAATCGTTACTTATTGGTAAATTGATCCTTAGCTTGTAGCACTTTTCAATCCCGCCCTTGGTCGCGTCATTAACACGGTACTTTTGTCTGTGTGTTTGCAGGAGATCGTCTCCTGGATATTCCTTGCAAGGTGTGTGGCGACAGAAGTTCAGGCAAGCACTACGGCATCTACAGCTGCGACGGTAAGCACAGGGAGAGTACAGGAAAACAAATGTGTGGAAGAGTGCCATGCTTTTCTTTTATCACAAATCAGTCTCGCCCATCCTGAATTGACAGGTGTAGGAATTGCATAATTGCAAATTCTTTTATCACAAATCAGTCTCGCCCATCCTGAATTGGCAGGTGTAGGAATTGCAAAATTGCAAATTCTTTTATCACAAATCAGTCACGCCCATCCTGAATTGACAGGTGTAGGAATTGCAAAATTGCAAATTCTTTTATCACAAATCAGTCTCGCCCATCCTGAATTGACAGGTGTAGGAATTGCAAAATTGCAAATTCTTTTATCACAAATCAGTCTCGCCCATCCTGAATTGGCAGGTGTAGGAATTGCAAAATTGCAAATTCTTTTATCACAAATCAGTCACGCCCATCCTGAATTGGC
>Ga0123352_10009463_pt1 | contig 15238 bp, 10 predicted proteins | sample TergutLab28metaG_FD_89700 | JGI IMG/M metagenome (GOLD analysis project Ga0123352, IMG submission 89700) | Labiotermes labralis P1 segment gut microbial communities from Petit-Saut dam, French Guiana - Lab288 P1 | ecosystem: Host-associated > Arthropoda: Insects > Digestive system > Gut ... | reverse complement strand
ATACATAGGACTGCAGATACGTAGGACTACAGATACATAGGGCTACAGATACATAGGACTGCAGATACGTAGGACTACAGATACATGGTACTGCAGATACATAGAACTGCAGATACATAGAACTGCTGATACATAGGACTGCAGATACATAGGACTACAGATACATAGGACTGCAGATACATAGGGCTACAGATACATAGGACTGCAGATACGTAGGACTACAGATACATGGTACTGCAGATACATAGAACTCCAGATACATAGAACTGCAGATACATAGGACTGCAGATCTCTGCTGAAGAAATGTTGGACTTTAGAATTATGTTTGGAGCTCCTTGTTCGGGCTTTTTTTCCTTTCGGTAAAGTACACGTATATCCTCCTAGACCAGCGTTTCCCAAATATTTTTGGACAAAGAGCACTTTGTAACTTAGTAAATATTGACGGAACACACATGTTTTTTGGTCTGTCATGTCTCACGCTAAAGTCAGCTCAACGAGATCTGTTAGTAACTAAATGAAAAGTTCCTATAAACATTCTTATATGAACGGTATCTTAAACTATGACCAAATATGCTAAGTTGAAATTTAATAAAAACCTGTGATTTCTTTTTTTAGTGTCTCCATTTTTTTACGGAACACCTATTCACATCTCGCGAAACACGGTGTTCCGCGGAACATAGTTTGGGAAACGCTGTCCTAGACACAACGTGTACCTATGCATGTACTTCTGACAGTACGCCCAGTGTAACTTTTTATGAAGTTTACTAACAGCGATGTGAAGATTAGCACGCATATTACAGGAAGGTCGTTAGTAAGGCCAGGTTTAATAAAAAACATGTGGATAAAAAGTAGAGCAGATGGCGTGGCTGGGAAACAAGGAAAATATAGACGTTACACCGGTTGCATTTGCATTGAAGAAATTATTATGATGGAAATACGTGGCGAGGGTAGCACTTGTGAGTCGCGTAGGGAAATCATGGGCGTGGCCAACCGTGTAGAATTAGTCGTTCATCAATTATAAATTAAACTGTGATAAAAGGGGGCCATGACAGCTTTGTTAAGATTTAGTACCTATAGCAGTAACAGAAAAGCGGGTGTTAGAGGTGTGGTCAGATTAGAGATTCTGAAGAAAGGGGTGGGGTGGGGTGGGGGCATAGGGGGAAAGTTTCTGAAGGTGATACTTATATCTTGTTGGGGTCGCTCTTTCCGCACACCTAGAGGTAGAGCGCCGCCTCGGTCGTAAATGTTGACGTATTCCTAAATTAGGCATTGTAGTAAGGTGATTTATCAGCTTCACGCTCCGGTCGCTTTACTTTCGGAATCTTAAGGAGGCCTAACACTCATTGGACATGTTCTTTTTGAAACAGAAGGCATGTAAGCGTATGAGGAATACAGGTGTAAATAATGAGCATTTTACCGTGATTAGACGGAAGTGAGAGGACAGTTTCAAGCCCCGGCAGCTTTACTTCCGAAGAACGAAACGAATTACAGCTGGATGTGTGAGTCCATATTCAACCAACAATGACCAAACTCAGAATCACCACGTACTTTTACTACAGCCTTGCAAATCAAATTTCGTGGAAATGTGTTAAGCATTTATACAGATACTATAGACGTGTGTGCACTGACAGCTAGATTGGCGGACACACACGGCTTATTTTTTATGTATTAACTTTATATATTTCATGCTTATCAAATCAACTCTGTGCACAACCATGAAGCCATATTGAGGTGTGGAGGTTAGCTGCACTCATTCTTAACCTTTAACCTAGATGAAGGTGAGTGGTCAGCTTTATGGTCCTACCACTTTATTCCTGACTGAGGAGTCTCCTGTACTCATTGCAGAAGAGGCTGAATGGGACCCAGAGCTCTTTTGAACAGATATGAAAGGAGAAAAATGTCATGTCCATGCATGATTCGGACCACGACTCTTCAGTTTTCCAACCAAAAACCTCTGCGCTATGCCGGCTGCCACCATTGTAGCAGATCAGAACTTGGCAGTGGAAATGTCAAGACGCTGTGGTTACCAGGGCCAGTTACGGCTTTCGTGTACACTGCGATGAATCTTCGAGAGCCAAATGCGTGCTGGAGGGTACCTCCTTCAACGGAATTACTTACTAGGTTTCGTACTGCTGTTACTGCTGTGTATTCGCTGTCAGAATAAACAGAGTTGCTGGAGAATAAAAGCGAAATCAGCTGTACAGCATATAGGATTAAAGACTCTTTGCTTTGAGAGAGAAACAAGTAGGGGGGGGGGGAAGCGGATTCATCTAGACGCTTCTGCAAAGAGTTTCCTGTCAGTACACATAAAAACACAAACACTCAGATTTTTACTCGCGGCCTACCCTGACTCTTTGGCGTCTCTTAACAACAGAAATCAATTTTGCACGGCGCAAGCTACTGTGCCCTTCGCCCTATTTCATGACTTCGAAAAGCACCCCTCTCCTCCCCCTCCTTCCTCCCCCCTCTCCCGCTTGCAAAATCAGTGTAGTGTGCAATAACCTTTGAAAGCACCACTCCATATTATTTCCTAGTTCGGTAACCATTATATGTAGGACCGCACTTATTGGTAACAACCAACAACAAAATTCATTCAACGCTTATCAAATAGTGCTCCATATTAATTAAATTCAGCAATGCTGCGTGGAGTGATAAATCGCGCAACATTGCTGTGCGGTTAGTGCACTAAATGCCGCTATTAGTCATCGAGTCGCTGATTCAGGTGCTGTGTTGACATGAGGACAGGCGTAACATAAACCTGAAATGAAAATAACGATACTAATCCCACATTTCTGGTCATTATGCAATTTTAACATTCTACTATTTCCATTCTACCAAGAGCACTTGTTCATTAACACCGGCCTCTCAAGCCCTAAATGTCAACAGACTTCAGAAATACTTTCACTGGCTTTACTTTAATAATCATAAGTGGATATCTGTATGACGTCTTCGGGAGCATGTGTAGGTCTAAGGAACCAAAATAGAAAAAACACAAAAACGATTTTTACGATACTATGCTGGCTGCTCTCTTGATCGCAGATTTTACTAAATTGCTGCATAGGAATAATTTTATTTTCACCAATTACAAGGTAAAAAATAATTGTTACGGACTTATACAGAAATTTTTGTAAAACAATCACACGAAACAGACGGCACAATTTCCGCTCACATTGGAATATACCTGAGAAATAACAACTATATCCGTAGTTTATCGCCTTAAATCGTAGGCTGCTTCGTCCAGAGCTTGTGAATACTTTCTGTGTTTTACCCTTCATATCTGAATTACATCTATTTCCCGAAGGTTTCGTTAACCTGAGTAACTGGGCAACGACATCCTACACAGCCTTCCCACGGGCACGCACGCACACACACACACACACACATATATATATATATATATATATATATACTCCAGTAGGGCAGCAGCAAGTCACAGTGGCCATAATATGCACGGTCCTGATTTCAGTTGTCGGTGTCGACGGCAGAGAGCTCTCCACCACCTTCTTCAGCGGCTGTGGTCCCCACGGGGGGCAACCCGTGCAGCAGTACCACGGCTGTCTCCAACAATTGCCCGCAACCCGCGGCGGTGCGAAGTCCATTAAGTTCAGGGGGCAGTCCGCCCAATAACGGCGCCGCTTCCGGTCCTACCCGATGCTGTGATACAGGACGTCCTCTGTTCACGGACCCCTTGACAGGGCAGACCGTTTGCTCCTGCCAGTACGACTTGTTCAGTTACCAGCGTCTGGCCAGCGCCGGCGTAGCAGCGGCTGGAGCTGCTGGAATCCCGGCTCTGTCAATGTACAGTGCGCCTTACACGGACGGCATGGCGGCGTACTTTCCAGCTCTGGGGGCCGATCAGGCGCCTTTCTATACGTCAACGGTGAGTGCACACCTTCACTAATCTCCTTTTATTAAGATGATATATCTCCTTTGGTGTTAACAAATCTCAAATATATTTATGCGATCAGCCACACACAGCACTAGTTTGTATCAGTTTATTCACTGCTGCATGTTTCGGCTCTGCGAGCCATTATCAGGCCTTCTATAAAAGCTGAAACGGAAAAAATTATATACTTCCTAAGAAGATTTCCCCTTTCACATTAAAATACATTACGGATGTATAAAACCATTGTAATTTTTATGCATACAAACCTACACACACACACACATTAAAACGGCTTTATAAATCATAACGTATTTTTAATGTGAAATAGGCTGTCTCCCTATGCATTATATAAGCTTTCCTTCTCAACGTTTATAGAAGGCCTGTTAATGGCTCGCAATTAGAGCCGGAACGTGTAGCAGTGAATAGAATTGATAACATCTAGAGCTGTGTGTACCTGTACTGGTGATAAGCTAACCCACTGAAAGCGACTGAAGATTGTCGGATGCCGCAACTTCAGTACTGAATTAGAATCCGTACTGGACAACACACATTCCTTCTTAGGAAAAAACCAACGACAACCAAGGGGGTGGGAAAATTAACGTGCATCTTAAGTAACAAGCTGTGGAGGTGTCAGGTAGATGGGAGTGGTTCAGATTTGTGTCCAGTGGAGGGCTGTGAAATTCGTGGTGTTGGAGTTTCACGTTATAAAACAGGACAGTTAGATGTTTTGTACGGATTAATTTCGAGAGAACCAAAAGGACTAAAAATAAAAATTTAACATAATAGAATATAGCGTAGGCTTAATCGAATTAAATCGTTAGGTTTTCCGGTGGATTTGTAAATTTTATTGTGATTGGTTTGGTTTGCGAATGAGTTTCAAAAAACTTCGGGTTATACCCTGATCCTACGGGTGGGGGGCTGTTCTTAAATACAATTTACTAGTGCCATTTTCAGTTCAACTGCGCAGTTCCACATCCATGACATAATTTTGGCCAGTGTTGTGTTTTCCTGTTTCCTTGTCGAATACCTTCCTAAAGATGGCCGAAAAATGCCGAAACATGTAGCAGGCTCTGCTAATATGATAGTATATTTTTGTATCGAATTGTAGTGCAGTTTTTGGAATAAATATCGTAAAAATGTCAGATATTAGATCCATGAAGGACGAATTTAATGCACAAGATATCCAGAAATGAGAATCTTAATTCCCATAGTATTCATTACAAAGACCAACCGGTTAACCATTTTGAAGGAAATAGTCGTTGTTGATTTGAGAAGAATATGAAGTACATAACTACATTGGGTGTTTTCAAAGTAATGTTAAAGCACACACTAGGCGTAGCAACAACTGTGCTTGCAAAGTTTAAGCAGTTACCTGTTTCTCTTAACATAATACATTAACAGTGATTGTTCTAGGAGTATGCGAAATTAATATTCATCTATTTGTATATTGGAGCGTCGCCCGGAAGTCCTGCTGTGGAGCACATTTTTGTGAAACCTAAGTTAATTATTTAAGGACTTGAAGAGGAGGGGGGAAGTTAGAGATTTGATGAAAGAATCTGTTGCAAATCCACATTTGAAAATCAAATTCTACAAATCCAAAATTTTCTTGTGAATCATTCTATACAAACAAAGCAGAAATTTCTGTCTTCTTTTATATTTTTCTCTCTGCCACATCCTGTTGAAATATATGCAGCAGGAACAAGTGAAAGTGGCGTTTGCTTCCTTCTGGTTTTACTGACCATAAGGACAACTGAATACATTAATTCATGTCTGCTTAATGTTACACCTGTCTTCTTATGAAAAGAAGCAAAAGACTTGAAAGTCGCTCATTGAAAAAAATGTTCTATTAATTTAAAAGCAAAAATTTACACTGCAGTTTTGAGTTACAAGTAAATATAAAACAAAATTAATCTTACGTTTAAGCTTCAAGACATAAAAGACGTATGGAGGAGAAGACGATAAGCTCCACACATTCTTGACATCAAAGCTCGATAAAAGTATTTGACCACAATCATTCTTCTTTCTACATATGGAGAAGAGACCCCATTACACATTCGTCACAGTAACGTAGACAGGTGGTGTTTCCTGTCCGTAGAGAATCGAATGGTATCGCGGTCTGAGACCTTTAAAATAATGCAATTATACTGTATGTACTTATCATTTGTTTACGAATTTGTATGTTGCTACTTATTGCATTACTGTGACGATGCTCCTGTGCGCTTGGAAATCATGGCCGAGAGTACGATACATTTTAGCCGTGTTGGCAAAATTGGGAAAACCGACTATTAGCTTCGTCATGTCTGTCCGTCCGTTCATCAGTCTGCACAGAACAACTCCACTCCCACTTGACGGAGTTTTATAAAGTTTTATATTTGAGGGGTTTTTTAATATGTCGAGGAAATTCAAGTTTCATTACAATCTGAGAAGAATAACAGGTACCTATGTACATGAAGACCGATGTACCTTTTGACAGTATCTCGCTGAATTATTCTCAGAATGAGAAACATTTCAGGCAAACGTTGTAGAGAAAATCGAAAGACACATTTTGTGTTAATAACCTTTTTCGAAAATCGTGCCATTTATGAGATAATTTGGAAAAAACATGTTGGCACCGGACACGCCATGTATGACAATGTAATACGGTACATGCGCTCTGCATGCTGGATAAATAGGGCTACAAACACACGATCAGGATATGTAATACTTATTGCTTTTCCACGACAGTAATTATTAGAATATTGCGGGAAGGCTGTCACACTTGAACAACCGACAGCCCATTCCATGACATCACCAAATACAGAAACCAGTCAGAAGCCAAGGCAAACTAACTACTGCAAGCTATTCTTGTTTTATTTACACTCAAACGTTGAAGCAGGAAATGTGCCGTTTTGTTTGGTGTGGCATACACGCACACGCACACGCACACACACTGTGGTAAAGTTAAAGGGTATTAAGTTCTTAAAAATTTCAAAGAAACTTTCCGAGTACTGGTCTTCTTGCCTGTCTTCATCTCTCAGCTTCTTAGAATATTAGGCTCTGGGTCAATGCAGATGACTAATACATTCGAATTTTAAATTTACACCAGACGGATTACTTGAAGGTTGATTGATAACCATATTAACTTAGGTCCATCTTCATATTTTAATCAAATACCACTCCTCTCCAACCGCCTGTTGTGCATCCTACGCTGACCTGTCCTTATAAACAGCCTTTATTCCGTTTTGCAGCTACGTCTGTTAGTATTTCAGGTCTCATAGCTTGAAAATCACAGTCATTGCCGTGCAATGCCCTGCAGTCCGCTGACTTTCCGTGCAGTCCGCTGACTTCCCTTGCATTCCGCTGACTTTCCGTCCAGTCCCCTAACTTTCCGTGCAATCCGCTGAATTTCCCTGCAGTCCGCCGGTTTTCCGAGCAGTCCTCTGACTTTCCGTGCAGTCCCCTAAATTTCCGTACAATCAGCTGCCTTTCCGTGTAGTCCGCTGACTTTCCGTCCAGGCCCATAACTTTACCTGCAGTCCGCCGACTTTCCCTGCAGTCCGCTGACTTTCCGTGCAATCCGCTGACCTTCTGTGCAGTCCGCTGACTTTCTGTGCAGTCCCCTAACTTTCCTTGCAGTCCACTGACTTTCCCTGCAGTCCTCAAAATTTCCGCGCAGTCCGATAACAATTTGTAGCTAAGTAGTTAACCGAACTACATGTCATTACATCCTAGGAGACAGCAGTCCTAACGGTTAGCATCATGCAAATCCTGTAATCTTTTTATACGCGACTGTTATTTAATCTGACAATCTTCATTTTTATTTAATCTGACAGTCTCGATTGCCACTTGTGTTGGCTTGGAATGTCAACCACTCAGTGATCGCTAAGCTCGCGGCGGTGTAGCGGCTGCAAGCCACAGACGATAGCTCTTACATAAAATAATGACCCTGTATATCATCATTATTTATTTTTGGTCTATTTTGTTTCATGTAGTTCTGTAGCAAAGCTTATGCCTTACCTGCCGCAGTAATGTGTTAGTTAAACCACTTCATTGGTCTGTTCATTTATACCTTTAAATAACCGTAATATTGAACAATATTGCATCCACCCCTTATTAAGTTCTGTCACAATTATTTTACTCCTGTAATGGCTTGTTACAATTACATTTTGTGGAATACAAAACAACGTGGCTGCTATATGTAATCTCTATTTGCTTGCCGTTTGATGGCGATAAATAACAAAGAGCCTGTGATAGCCGTACCTACAAACTCAATATGACAGGCTACTTCTTTTTTATATTAACAGATCCAACTTTGACGGTAATGCGAAACTGTAATGACGTGTCTGCTAAACTGGAAGCAGAAGCTGTGCCAGTACAAACAGGGAACTTAAGTGTGCCTCTGAACTGTGTAAAGACCGATATTGTAAGATTTGATATCCATGATTATGGTACGTGTATTCTGCGTTATGATACAGCATAGTCGGGTATGTTAGCACTGAGGTTAGGTACAAACCCACTGCCTCCACCTTCATGGTAAGCAGTATGATGGTACGAACCCATCAGTATCCTTGTGAGGATGAAAACCACCCTGAAGAAGGAAGCAGGTTGTTCCTCCAAAACACTGGTCTGACCTACGGGGATAAACGTCTTCATAAACCGTAAGACCACATTGTGTCTAATATTAATGTAACCGTAAAATATGGTCTAACATTAGGAAAAAAATCTGAAACTTGACGTTATTTCTGTGTCCGAAGTAATGACACAGTATGGGGAGGAGGTATAGCTCCACTAATTCTTCATTTCGGCGCAAACCGGATGTAAAGGGTAACCTTTCCCCTAAGACCGCTTTGAGAAAGACCCCCCCCCCCCAACAGTCATTGCATAGGAGACTAGGAGGTCTCAAGACCCGATATGGACCATTTGGAGACGAGAGAAATCTCATGTCCGAGTCGGGTATCATACTTGAACTCTTAGTTTCCAGCCTGTAGCATAGCGACTGTACTGACTGAACTGTGTCGCTACGTGAAACAAGATTGATCACTCCCTGTTTCATCGTTTGTCTGTTCTAACATGTTTGCTCTTTCAGTTAACCGTATTTTGAACATCTGTGATTTATATGCTCCGGTGTTGTTTATCTCTAATATTCCATTTTCCATATTTGTCAGTTTATGTAATGTCAGCTGGTATTATTTCAGTAGCATTCTAACGCATTTACAGATGTTTACAGTGACCCTTAGAAGGCAAGGGCGTAATCCGGACTTCAGTGAGACAGACAGACAGACATGCCACTATACAAACACAGTCACAAATCCTTCATCACAGAATCTTTTATTTAAATGTATTTATGTTTTATCTTTGTTTATTGTCATTTCTTGTTCTGTTTGTTACGTGTCATGAAAGTGTAGTCAGTCAGTCATGGTATTAAGAGGTACTTATATTCTTTCAATACGAAAAGCGAGAGATGTGTTTGGAAGCGGACAGGCGAGCTCTTCAGCACAATAAAAGTGTTTCTTTTGGTAACAGCAACTTATAAACCAAAATGCTGATGTACTGTGTATATAATTAAATCTTAACTGTCATAAGAGATACCATTCAAGTTACTTACTATGAACAGCATCACCGCCTGTCCCACGTTATTAATAGTTTCTTGCAGCTGTGGAGGAAACCCACCCGCGTGCTTAAAGGTCTAACTAAGAGTGTATATAAAGTAAACGTAAGTGACATTCACCAGAACTTACGTTGTCGGAGCAAAGAAAAGAAAACATACAGCTAACTAGCACCAGCGTGCCTACTGGTATGCATGGACACATTAGCAGAAACAGAATGGCCTACCGAACAAGTTGCTGATATGTACCACGTTGGTGACCGATTCGAATCTCGGCACTCACACCGATTATGTAGCCTTTTGTTGTTTTGCTCATTTCTCCCAGTCAGATCCACGTCGTAGGTCTACTTCGTGTAATGACATGACTGCAGTATTTCATAACTATGAAGTTCAGTTTTGACGAATAAACTTCTATTAGCAATGAAGGCTGTCCAGTCCTGGTATCACCATTTCATAAATGCTACATTACCCAGGACTCGGCCCTATTTTCTCTGAAAATATACCTTCGTAATTTCGTGATGTCTGTAAACACTTCAAAGTACAACGTTTTGGACGATTTATGAGAGGTGTTTTTGAGCCCTGTAGTCCAAAAATCGTAATATCCACCTACTGTCATCAAAAATGTCGTAAGAAACACGTGATATTCTCCATTTTATGAACACTAAGTAACTGTTAATTGGTATTCGAAGTCCTCACAGCAGTAAAATATTAAGATCGCTGGCCATTTAAGGATGAAATAAACGTCTTATACCATGATGGAGATAGAGGCAGCAGACTCCTCCAAAACTACCAGACTACACGGAGTCACATCCTATAAGACCGTGGCCTTAATATATTTATTTAACGACGATTTATTGTGGAAAATATTCATATGATTAGTGAATAAGTGACTGAAAAGGTTGTGGAACGAAGAGATTGTGACGTATTTATCCAAAAGAAAGTTTCAGCTGACCTAACTAAACCGACTACTTGGCCGATCAAAAGTTTGCCTGCACTTAAGGAGCCTAAGTTTCGGGTTTGCCGTATTCCAAAAAATCTGCTGCTGGACCATACTAAAAACAAGTTCCATCCAACCCATAATCCCACAGCCAAATTATAAAAGATCTACGTGTTAAGGATTTCATACCGCCCACATCCACATATCCCACTTACGTACTTCCTTCCGATGAGGCTGTCCGACACAAACACTGTATATACTCCATTTCGTGTTATGCAAACATCTTTCGATTCTTAAATACAAATCAAGGAGACTAGGAACGCAGATTTCCCAAGTAAATATAAGCTTCGCCTCTAACATTGCCCGCACCTTTAATATTGAATGCGCGTGAGGATTTACTCAAATTGCCTTTCAAATTCCAGGCTCGAAATTGCACCTTACGAAAGCTGACATTACACTTCCATTTAATTTTACTCTAATTTTTGGTCACTTTGGACTTCAGCAACGCACATTGTCGTTACGTGAACCTAATTTAAAAACACTAGTTTTTACGAACCTTTTCCATGTCGATTTTAAAGGAAATTTTCCACTGTTATGTGTAATTCTAATTGTGGACGGGTCACGAATATTCAACCACCATTTTTTTTTCGGAGATGGATGGCAGACTTCCATAACTGATCTTGTCAAGGCTATACACGTCCATAGGAGGGTGATCTGTAGGCCAGATATTTCGTGAGTGGCATGGGAAGGATTATGCCGTCTAGGCAGCTAACATTATCAGAGACCAGGAGAACGAAAGCAAAGGGATGATTATGAAATCTTAATATAATGAATTACCTGATTGCATTCTTAACAATATCTTTATACAAACTGACTCTGGCACACAGTCGATTTTCTGTTAAGACAAGCCGTAATGCTATTTATCTATTTCTAATCCTGCATTGGAATATAAAGTATTGCTTTTCAATTATACAGAATGACGCGAGTTAAATCCACACAATATTACTTGAATGCCACAACAAATGAGTTGATTGCATAGAAACCAGTGAGTTCTTTATTGTTCGTTAAACTGTGCGTGTCATCAGATGAAATTGCTACTCCAAGGAGTAGCCAGTTAGTTGAGGCGCCATTCACGGAGAAGCTATCTGCTCGACAGGTACATGGCCTCTGGTTTATGTGTCTCATTAAAACCCTATTGAATGCGCGTGTAGACACCTTAAAGGTTCTCAAGGATTTGTGTTGTGTTGTTACTGTGGTTCTGGCTGAATATGCAGGCTTTCTGTCAATACCTGATGAACAATTCTCTGCGTGTAAATAAGTTATGGGGTTCGCTGCAAGATGCTTGTTCATTCGTCTACCTACCTACGCGATGCAAGTTATTTCTTGTAAAGCTAAAAGTTATTTAGATTGTCAGGCTATGTATGTATAACTAAGTTCACAAAAGCCCGCGTTCTCCCGCAATGAATTACCGGCTGAGGATTTCCACCTAAAATTTTGTGTGCGTATAGTATCTCCCCACCATACCATGTATTTATTTTCCTTGCCATGTTAATCTCATACTACATGAGAAAAAGGAGAGTAGAAGTCCTTGATTATGCAGTAGTCTGTGTTCCATCATCTCTTACTTTTCATAGGTTCTCTTTAACAATGTCTCCATTATCACACATTCTCGGTTCTTCTGCCAGAATCTACGAACCAGTTTACAAAGAACATCAGTGGCTATCAACACACAGCGCGAGAATTGCACGTAGCCTAACTATATATATATATATATATATATATATATATATATATATATATATAATCAAAAACACTATTTGGTTGGAAGTGAATTTCCCCACCTTGTCTTTATTTTCTTGTCTACAACGTCGCGTTGCTGTTTACAGAAAAAAAAATACAAAATATCAACAGTCAGCTTTGTTATATATCGGTCCATGAAGCAGAATCACACCACTTCCTGTACACACTTCGGCCATCGACATGATCAACATCAGAAGGAACTGTTTATCTGCAAGTAAGGTATGGTTACAGCGATTAACCAATTTGCATGTCAACACCGTCACTAATGACAACAATGTTAAAACAAATTAGAAACATCCAATTTCTCTGCTAGGATATCCAAAAATTCCAGTCAATTTCTGGTTTTGATATGGATTATATATGAAGTATAAAGCTCTGCAATACACCGTATATTACATTAATGTTATCACAGGTTTGTACATTATTGTAATTTTATCTGCATGAAATACCAGTTAGTTTAATGTACCAGTTGTTGATATAACGCGATTCCTTGTGATAAAGGTATGGTCGAAATAAGAGGGAGAGTCATATGAAAACCTTAAAAGTGTACATTATTAAACGCGTAAATATTTAAGGTTTTCATTTGACTCACCCTCGTATGTTGAGGATATGGTGCGAAGTTTTTGACATACGCCATAAGCGCAGATATAAGGTGACCTCTTTTCTCCACAAGGATATTTAAAGAAAAATATGAGAATATTTAGAATATCTAATAAAACATTCAGAGAGGCAGATGTGAAAGTAAAAATAATACATATAAATGACCTACAGAGGGAGAGAAAGAACAGCGCTATGTTATGCTGTATTAGTCACTATTTACTCGGAACTGACGTAACCTAACATTTTACTGGGGGATATGCTCTAAGGTTTTTCTTATAATTAGACGACCCCTAATTTTGTGTGCGGTCACTCTAAAAAAAACTTCAGCTTATATTCCGTTTTGTGTTTTACTTATTCGTGTTCACTAAAACTCTTTGCAGGGTTCGAGTGGGTGTGGACTTCATTGATTCTTTGTCATCAGATCTCAATAACACACGACAGAAATAACCTGCCAGAACAAAATTTGACAGGATATTAGTTCTGTCTGTCGTTCCATCCAGTGCAGATGAGACGGGAGTGGGCGGGGGAAGCCGGTACAAATTAATGGGTTCCGGACTCCGACAATGTTGCATATGATTTTGTTTTTCATTATTTGACGATTGCACAAGTTAACCCTTCCAGACCAATCCCAAGTCACTCTGCAACTGACAGCCTCTCCGATTTAGTGTAAAGATTTTTAGCCGTTCCGCTTTTGCTGAGGTCGGTAAAATTTTCTTCACCGGGGCCCAAACTGGCTCTCGGCAGCCCTTTTCCTGTCTTACATTTCGGTGCTGACGTTAGAAATTAATTGTGTGTAAACTAAACTCCCCGATACGCCTTCTAGGTGTGGTGTTTAGGTGAACGAAAACATACGTTATGGTTAAAGAATGACCAATTTCTGGGGAAATAAACAAGATTCTTAAAACCCTTTCCGTCGTCTCGCCTTTGGCTAAAATAATTTTCTGGAGCTAGTTTTGCTCCTGTTATCAGGTTAAAAATTGCAAGCCTATTCTGCTGGGTCTATTGGAGTGAATTAATTTACATTTCCCATGTTCTCAGACGTTTTACGTGATAATGGAAGTACAACCAGCTTCCTAGATCTTGTGCTTTTGCAAAAAAAACTAGAAGGAATTGGCCAAGATATTTCAGTCTTATTACATGGACACAGATTTGCTACAAATTTCAGTCTTATCATTTTAGCAGAAATTTCTAAACACCATTAAGTTTACGGTCTGTAGCAGTAATGCGATTTGCTTTGACAGACATGTGAAATGAATTTTAAAAATTATGTCGACCAGCTTTGGGCTTCATAGAATCTCCAAATAAGAAACGGTCACCAAAGAAATAAATCACAAAACTCGGTGAATGGAGGAATGAATGGATGACTAAATGAATGAATGAATGCGCAGACAGTTGGACATGTAAACTCCGTTTGCCAAGTCACGACTGTTTATCGAGTCTTCTACCAGCTGACAGCGGCAGCACGTTTCCAGTGTACCAGCACAGAACAAATAAAAGTATTCAGACGCACCGAACTCAGCAATTTACTTGCCCGACCCGTAACACTAGGGTTGGCCAATGTACCGAGCGGACTGACACTCTACGATTTCTATTCGGAGACGGGAACTCCTGGCACATGGTACAGCGCAACGAGGATAGTGACGAGGCTGCGGGTGTCAAGATCCGGGATTCAAATCTCGGCAAAGGCAAAAGAGATTTTCTCTTCGAACTATTTACACGGGTTCTGGGTTCCAACTAGCAATTCAGTGGAATATTAACTCTTCCCCAAGGGCAAAGCAGCCGGATCGTGAAGCTGAACACTCACCTCCGTTTAATGTGGATGTTAAGAATACGTGGAGCTATATATCCACCCTCCTTACAACATGCGTTCATTCTTTACACACGGAAAAGTGTTCCTAGTTGGTTTGTCAAATTACTTTCGTAAACGACACGATTTCAAAGGCCGCAGTGTTCTCTAGTTCTGAGAAATTCATGCTTCAATGTAGTAAAGAGTTGCTGAGTCCGACATCCACCCCCTCCCCCACTCCGACACACTGTTTTAACCTCGACACGGAACTCAGAGAGATATCATCTCCATAAACTACCGTCCTTCTATCTTTTATTGCTCTGTTAAAACGGACATTAAAAGATCAATATTGCTCTTGCCAGCGGTTACGTGTCCATTATGTGTAAGATTTCAGAAACTTGTAAAGCTTTTTGTTGAAATGCCGATATAAAAAAAAAAAAAAAGGAAAAAGTTCTGGGGTTTCGTAATGTACCTGCTTATTAAGAATATGATGAATGTGGTCCAGATATGTGAACTGCTTCTTCTGACAGCACAGTCTATTTAACCTACAGACTTCCTTTCCTATCGAAATCTTTACCTTTTCACTTAACTAAAATTTACTGCCTACGTAACACGATTCGTTGATTTTTTGGTGGTGGTGGTGGT
>Ga0123352_10009461_pt1 | contig 15238 bp, 9 predicted proteins | sample TergutLab28metaG_FD_89700 | JGI IMG/M metagenome (GOLD analysis project Ga0123352, IMG submission 89700) | Labiotermes labralis P1 segment gut microbial communities from Petit-Saut dam, French Guiana - Lab288 P1 | ecosystem: Host-associated > Arthropoda: Insects > Digestive system > Gut ... | reverse complement strand
TTGATATTTGAATAAAGGTAGACCAACTAGATGACACTTGCTTTATTATTTACTGCTCAACATGTTTCAGACGTTAATACGTCCATCTTCAGGAGCTTGCGACTACTTGTTGCGTTGTGTAGGTTGACTTGAGGCGTGCTGGTGTTATGTAGCGGGATTGTCTGTTGGTGATGTGGTATCCGAGTGCAGGCTGAACCACTAAAGCAAGTGTCATCTAGTTGGTCTACCTTTATTAAAATATTTGTAATAGTGACTTTGGAATTACTACCATTGATGATATTACTATCGGGATCACTTGTGCTGCCTTTTGCTTCCACATAGCACATATTTCATTCGCCAGTTCTTGGTACTTGTTTTGTTTGTCAGTCATTGTTTTGGCGAGACTGTGTGTATTTGGGATGGCTATGTCTATCAAAAAGGTGTTCTTTGTTTTCTTATTCAGAAAAGTTATGTCAGGTCGATTAAAAGGTATTGTTTTGACCGTAAGTATGATGCAATTCCAGTACTGCTTGAAATTTTCATTCTCCAGTACACTGGCTGGTGTGTACTTACAATATGGACTTTTATTGTCAATCAATTCGGCTGCTTCTGCCAGTTTGTGGTGGATAATTTTGGCTAGTCCATCATGTCTCTTTATATACTCAGTAGGTGCTAGTTGCTCACATGCTGCAGTAATGTGTTGGATTATTATTATTATTATTATTATTATTATTATATGTAACAATTCAACAAATGTACATCAATAAAATGTGTTTACTGTTGTGTATTTGTTGGTTTGTTACTTAAGTATAATAATACTCTCAACATATATCATTCCCTTAAAGTGAGAGAACAGCTTTCACATCCACGTAAAACAACAGACACAATTATAGTTCTGTATATTAGACAGCAAGCAGAAAGATAAAAGATTTTGAACTGAATAGCGGCAGACATTCTTGAATTCAAGTGCCTTTCAATTTTTTGTGCACGATATTTTTATTTGTTAGTGTCATTTCCAAATATCCAAACTCTGACACATTTTAAAAGCATTTATTAGTTCTCAGTACATTGTAAGTCTGTGCTTCTGTTCACTGGTAAAACACGAACATAAACCTGAGTTGTCAAGCATCTACTTTTAGACCAACCTCCTTATTACCAACCAATAAAGTATCTACATTATTTTATAGTTCTGTTACAACCACCTTACACAAATGTGTCTTAATTCATGGATTATGTAATAGCAAATTATCAAATGCAAAAGATGACAGGATGCCCACACAGCAAGATTTCAGAACAATTTAGATAAGGTCATAGTTTCCTTTCTGACAACATCCATCCATCTGCCTGAACAAACTGAGACAAGCCATAAACATTCAGCATATCTGGGACTAAATTTTAACAGAAAATCTCATGAAAATTGTGTAGGAATGTGACTTTGGTGTCATACCTACTTCCCCTTTGAAACAGCAGGAATATGTCAAAACTGCAAATTGATTTCTGACAGCAACTGATAATGTAAGAAAATGAATATGACCCTCATTATTAGTTTTACAAGCTGTAACTTCAGGCCCATGGTACTTCATGTGGTGAGCCTGTGCATTAGTCGTAAGATAAGAGACTAGAGATCTGGCAAGACACAAGCTGCCTGCTAGGATAAAAATCTGTCACAGTACCACTTCGAACACCATAAATCGCTCATCGACAATCCTGGGAATGAACCTGGTGCTTCAAAGTGAGGTGATATAGTACAATCAATTAAGGGACACAGTTTTGACACACAACTGCCTTGCCTATCTGCAACATTATATGAACAATCTATAACTTCTTGTTGTACACAATTTTTTATGTGCCCTACTGTGACAGTACGTGTGAATACCTTGTCCAAAGACATTGAAAGGAAGCACTGTCATATATAGGCCTCTATTTTCAACGTATACCATCCAGTGATGTTCACATAAGCAAAATGTCAAAAACACAGAATTTTGATCTCCACTTAGCACAGTATGTTGTACAAGCAAACTGTAGCTGAAAGGGAACTTAACAGCAAAGGAAAGTGAAGAATGACAGTAAAAAAACATGTAACTTACAGCAGTAAGAAACTGCAATGTCCCTTCAATTTGTTTGTCTGTTGAAATGAATTTCCTTTCCAACTTAATGTAAACCATCATTTGATACATGTGACCAAAAAAAAAAGTTCTGAAAATATGCATACCAGGTTTCACTGTTGCTGCTATTGCATCTACATCTGAAAGCTGAATATCTGCTAACCTCAAGGCATCATTAACTACATGTTCTATATGCTGCTGGTGTAGGTTACGAGCAATTGGAGGAATTATACCACCATGGCTGAAAAAAAAAACGGTATTACACGGTACCTGTAAGATTTCTTATGTACATAAATCGGTAGCAACAGACAGTTTTATTACTTGAGATGAATCTGTTGTTGAGAATTCAGTGCCTCGCCTAGAATCTTTCCACTACTGTCCACAACAGCACATCCAGTATCATCACAACTCGTTTCAATTCCAAGAACAGTTGTAACCTTACTTGAATAACATCTATGACACCTAAATTTCACTGTGACTTTTGAACTTGGGCCAAGCCTCTGAGGCTGCATTCTGGTTTCTATTTGAAACTGTCTGTAAATGCGGTAGCATACCAATCTTTGGGTTTGCAACATATTTAAGAATCCTGCGTAAACTATTACTTATGGCCTGTTATTGTGGCGTACTTTAATGTTACAGACCAGATCCTTACGGTACAAGAAGTCCCTTTGTAACTTTTTGGTTACGTTTGAACAATATACACAATATTAAGAGTTTCTTCGTGCCGAATAACAACCAGACACAAAATGTCAACGTTTGCTTTGCCCTAATACGTAAAGCTTTGCAGTTCTTCAATCATTATTACTTCTTTAACGAAAGAAACGCATTCGAAAGCAGAAAGGCAATCCTCATACACAATACCAGACGTCAATTTCAGTTGCTTCTCTGGCCTCTCAGCTTTTAGTTCTTTTCCATTACTGATCCATGCCGCCAGGCACGCTGACAATCACATCTCTGATCACAGATCATCTAGTCTGATCCCTGGGTATAGACTAGATCAGTGCAGCCAACATACATACGTACCACAAACCTGTATTGCACGAAAGTACAGTTAGACCCATGTATTGCAGGAAAGCACAGTTAGACCTTGGAACCCTAGGTTGGAGGGACTGTGTGTACAAGCCAAGATTATTAATGTGTCTGTGGTGAGTTTTTTTTTGCAAGAGGTCAAGTAATGGAAGGCATTGTGTGGATTTGTTGTAGATCTGCCCAAACGATGAGGATTCGCAAGTGGGAACAGTATGTGGGTGTACAAACCAGGTTCAGTGGAACAAACCCATTGAACGAAATGCGTGTGTTCTTCCCAATTTTCATAAATGGGGCACGTGCTACTATTTGTTTCATTATCCTTAATTTCATCATCCCGGCAGTACTTTCAGAAGACTACAAACCATGCATCCTGCTGTAATAATTACTTTTATGTGCTCATATTGGTTACTAAGTGAATATTATAGTAGTCCAGTTCCTGCTAATTGTAATACCAAAAAGGGGAATGAGGGCCTGATCCTAACCCCATGTCAATCGCGTTATAAAACAGAGTTCGTTTAGTCTTGAAGCTGATACTCCAGAAATCCTGACACATTGGAAGCTGAAGCTTCTCAGGGACATATTCAGAAAGGCCTCAGAGTGTCTGTACATCAATCATTGTGGTATCTGCTGACCCCCTGTGTCATACATCAAGTCCTGTAGCTGTGAAAGACTCCTGATCCACAGTCCCATTGGCAAAATTAGAACTCCAGAATATATAGATAGTGGCCCTGATGCCCCTAAACTTAGAGTGGCCCTGATGCCCCTAAACTAAACTAGCACTATACCAACAACTCGTGGAAAATAAACACAGACACTCTTATCCTGCTTCAGAACTTGAAGTCGTCAGGAGTCAGCCTTGATAAGATGGAATAGTAATGTGACACAGACAGCTATCCCAGAAGAATGCACTGTATTTTAACACTGCTAGGTAATGACCTTTTTCTCTTGTCATCCTCGTTACTATCAGAACATTGCTTAAGGGGGAGGGGAGGAATAAGTAGGGTTCTGATCTCACCATGTCATCTGTGTGTCCCCATTTCAATTTTTAAACCAGTTGACTGATGTTCATGAAAGTTGGCATGAACATCAGTTTCAAAAAATAATGTGTGGTTGCCAGAAATTACAATTTTAACAAAAGGGACACTTGTCTATATCAGAGCTCAACCATCAGCAGTTACACAACTGAAGCACATAAAAATTATAAGAATAACAACCTGAGTATATCATAGACATAGGCCAACACCAGAATCAGGAGTATATTAACTGTGCAGCAAAAAAGTGAGAGTTCTTAGCCATTTTCAACATTCAGAACAGTGCAGCATGGAGGCAGTGCACAATGAAGATATTTAGAAGACACTACCAAGAGATTTTACTCTAATAGTGTTTATTGCACAGAAGAATTGAGAAAATTACTTGTTGAGGGGTTACTTAGTCTTAACATTTGGCTAATATTGTTTCATTAAATACTGTGTGATAATATGTGATATGACACATCTGTTGGAAGCTCACGTGGCAGAAATATGAACTGCCTTATGGTGACAGTGATTTACTTCCTGGATTGGCAACAAAAATTCTGAATTAGCCTAACATATATGAGGTCATAAAACAACGATATGTGTGCAATTGTTGCCAAACATGGTGTGGCTGTATTCTTCTGGCCTATAACACCTTGTAATATGGGAGGGACATATGACATCTATCTTTAGGATAAACTGTCTGCATGGTGTCAAAATCTAGAAGATGAAGGTATGTCATTTTCTCTTATCGAACTCTGAACACTTATAAAACGGTTACATGGAAAACCAACGCGTAACTTAACTCTCTCTCTCTCTCTCTCTGGTGCAACAGCCCAAATCAGGTCTAGGCCACCTTCCTCTTGAGGTTTCTATATCACACAACTAGACATGCATACCCAGTAGGGCTCCTCTGAGCAAGTGATCAGCTTCTACACAATCACCCTTTTTAGCTTGGTTGTCCCAACACCCTCAGTCTGGTAGATGTGGCTCATTGAATCACATATAGTTTTAGTTATTTCTTTTTACTTGTTTTATTTACTCATTTTATTCTTGATACAATAAAGGCATGCTGTATCAAGTTAAACAACTAAATCATTTTTTATTAAAATAATATAGTCACTTTTACTCCCTCACTCACATCGCTCTCGTATGCGACTGCTTTCCTTACTGGACTGCTAGCGTCTGCTGTCCACTGCTAACGTTTTCTCATTTAAATCTCTCCCCCATACAACCCCTCCTACCTATCGCCAATGCTTCCTGAACATACATTGACAGACCATCCGTAACTGACACCAGCAAACCTAATAAACAACTCTACTATAAATATCGGCTACAAGCTCATCACAGAGGCTGCTACTTATGCAACAAACACAAGAAACAACCATCCATGTCTTCAGTGAATTTGAACCTGAAACCCCAGAAAGTGAGTGGTCACAGACCTGCACCCTTAGAACGCACAGCCAGCAGAATTGGTGTTTAACTGGACTGGTCTTCCAGAAAAATGGGTAATTGTGAAAAAGGAATCCTTTTAAAATTTAACATAGGGTGATTAAATGTGTGATTTGTCACAAATTAAGAACCTGCAGACAAATATATCATTTGGTTAATAATGCTTTGGGGCATATGTTCTCACTTTTATAGGTGAACTTAGCATTCTTGTCTAGCATGCCTGAGTAGAAACAAATGGCTAGGAGTAAAATCACAAATAAAAACACTGTTCATAAAAAGATCCCAAAAAAATTGAACTATGTTTATTACAGACATGGATTTCAAATTCAGGTGACGTCTCATGCCCAATATGTTGGAACACGTAAATGTGTGTGTTGGAATTTTTTATAGGACGAGAGAACATGTAGAGACTCTCACACAGTACTTGTATCACAGTTACACAGAGGAACCATTTCTTTGGCATAATCAGAATATTACACCATGTATAAGGATCTATCAGTAGCAAAATTAAGGTTAATCAAACTTCACTCTTCTGTGTGGCAAATAGGTGTGATGCACCCTGTTCAATGCTCAGAAGAACTTGGTTGCTAAGTTATTGGTCGCCTTGGCCAAATGTCCCTGGCAACAAGGACCTGCACAAAGTGCTGCAGGGATGCCATCCTCTCAGTCAGGGGGTCAACTTTTTGCTCCAACCACTCATCCACAGTAAATTGGTCAAAGTATTGTGCCATAATAAGCGCTGTCGTGTTTTTAAATGCAGTCAAATCATGAACCAGTTGCTGGACTTTAGATAGTGCTTCCAGTAATCTCCAGGGGCTGGAAAAGTTGTGTCGCACATTATACATTGTGAGCCAGCCATGTCTCTGTGTCACATCAGTATACAAAGTGTCAACTTGAGCCTGCAGCACCACATAGCTTGACACAGCTGAAAAAAGGTTGCTACCAGGGAATGCACATGTGCTCAGGTGCCACTGGAAAGGGTCAGACTGTAGTGAATCATCTGGGATAAGCGTGGTAGGGCAGGCAAGAGCTTGTGTCCACAGACGCATCACCTGTGACTTGGGCTGATGGGGGTGTGATACCAACAGCAGGTTTAGTAACAGGGATGGAATTGATACAGGCAACAGCTCACACAGCACAGCAAAGTGGTCATAGCGAGTCCACCCAGTCAGTACAATTCCCCGGAACTGCACACCTTTTGTGGTCTGCAAAATTCGAAGCCAGGCGAGATTGTTCTTGGAGTGACGCTGCAGGTCAGGTGCTACTGCAGTCTCTCCATTTGCACCCTTGTATGCACTGGCCACCCACACATGTGGGAACACATGTCCATACATGTACCATACATAATGTGGCAGCAGGTGTGCAACATCCTCATTGTACACCCATACAACAGGCTCTACCAGTTCTCCCAGACCAGAATCTGCTAGATCCATGGGTAACCAGTGCCGAAGCATGTCATCCCACATCAGTGGAGTAATCTGTGGAAACTCAGTATGCACAAATTGTGCCACACGGGCCACATGCTCTGTGAACAGCAACCTGGAAAAAAAAAAAAATGTACAAGCATGGCCACAGAGTGACCTGCAAAAGAGAACACACCTAAGGTATTTACCTGCTGTCCATGTGTCTACGAGTACATCTTTCGCACACTGCCAGGTGGAACACTTCATCACAACCAATGTGCAGCCACTTGGCAGTCTGGTGGACTGACATAACTTGTTGGATCAGTTCTTGGATTAGGATTTGAAAACTGTCTGGGTTGGATGGACAGATTTCTTGAGGAAAGGCAGACAATTCTCTAAAATGTTGGAACTCTGGCAGCTTGAGGATGAACTCAAGGTGTCCGAAGGTCTGTACCAGAGGAATGACCTCCAGTCCAGACTGGTGTGCATAGTCCAGCATCCATAGAATCTAAAACAGGGTGCAGTATTGTGACAGCATATGAACACAGCTATAGAACACAGACAGTGTTGTGATATATCAGAAGAGCTACAGAATGTAGCAAATTACTGTGATATAATATTAGCACAGTTACAATACAGAGCAGTTTTGTGACATCATACCAGCACAGCCGTTGCATACACAGTAATACTTCTAACACCACATGACCAAAACTACATGAAACAAAGCCATATTTTGACATCACACAAGCAGAGCAGCAGAAAACAGGGTGGTATTGTGACATCATGTGGGCCTGGTAACTCTATTTGGAGCAGTATTATACATGATGTGAATGTGGCAGTACTAATGAGTGGCATTGTAAAACATATCAGCATGGCAATGAAACAGAATAGTATTGTCACATCGTATGGGACCAGCTACACTACACAGAGTGGTCGTGTGACACATGAGAAAGACAACACTATGCAGAGTGATGCCGTGACTTGATATGAGCGTGGAAGCGCTGCACAGAATAGTATTGTGATCTATATGTAAAGCTACACAGAAAAGAACATTTTTATGGCATCAGCACAGGTACATTTGACAGACTGTAATGTGACACATGAGCATAGCAACACTACATTGAGTGGTGCTGTGACATAATATATGAAAAACTGCCTTATACCTAGCAGTAGTGTGACAAGCAAATGCAACTACAATACAGAGTGGTGTGGTGACATAACACGAGCATGGCAGTGTTTCATAGGGTAGTACTGTGGCATCATATGAGCACAGCTACACTATACAGAACATTTTTGTAACATCATGTGAGCACCAATACAGTACACAGAGCAATACTGTGAAATCATATAAGCAGAGTTACACTACACAGCAATTCTGTCACAGCACCTCACCTCCTCCCTGCTGTAGGCATTTTTGGCTGATGCATTTTTGAGGATACCCTCATATGGGAACATATCCTCATACTCAAGAAGGATTGCATTTGCGCCTGCTGCAGCAATGAGAGGAAACAGAGTTTTGAAGAGGTGCATTCTAGGTGGGGCACCTTTCAGGTCCAGGTGCACTACCCGCAGCGACAAGTCCATATCTTTGTGTCTCTTCACAGTAGGTCTGTTGTTCCAATGCACATTGAACACAATGAAATTCAATGTTATCAGCAGTAGGACACTGAAGAGCACAATTTTTTGATGCCACGACATTGCAGTCACCTTAACAGTTTGGCCACACGGTAGTGCTAAGGGCAAGAATAACAACTGCAAATCAGTTCTGCCCTCTTCATGTAGAAATATTTCACACTAGGTTCCTTCCCATAAAAGTGTATGTATTTCCATATAATTAGTTTCAAACCAACTAACAGATTTTCATGAAATTTGTACATAAAAGTATGGTGTAAAACAAGAGGCTATCCTATATTGAAAAGTAATATCCACATTTGGCAAATAAACCCAAAAAAATTAACAATTTAAATGCAGTGGTAGAATAACAGATGGAGAAGTGGTACTCATGTGTTGGGGGAATGGAGGACAATAGAATTATGAAATTGGGAATGTAACAGAAATCCCACAGAACACAAATACAAGGAAAGCCGAAGTTGGTGCTGTGTTAAGCACCATGCCATGCAGATGTACAGTGGAGCAGAATTATATACCTCTAGGCATTCTTACTGTCTACTCTAGACTAAAGTGGAGAAATAAATCCTGTATCCATTAATAGGAATATGATGAGCTCCACATCTGGTTTGGATGCACTGGAGCAGAGAAAAAGACAATGAACTGGAATAATGAAGAAAATGACAGATTCATTAGCTAAATATATAATCTTCTTCACATGCAACAACATCACAAGTACTGCATTGATGCTGAAGTTTCTGTGATACTTTTTATTTGATGTCTCTTATTTTGGCTGTTGGGTGTGAAAGGTCCTGTACACTGGGTTCCTAAGAGTGGTCTGGTAATGACAATTTGGAACTTACTGTTGCCAACAATCACATTTGTCTGTAACGACTTTTTAAAGTGCACTCGTTAATAAATGTACCTCCTGCTGTAACATTAAAACATTTTGCTCATATTATTGTGGTTTGTATGATTCTCATGATAAACAGTGATTATTTACCTAAACAGCATTAACTGATTGGTCTTTATAATGGAGACGCAGTGTGTTCTCTGTGCGGTACGAGCCGAAGTTCTATGCTGTTTTCTACATCGACTTTCAGAACTGAGATTCGTCGTGGATTTTCTCAGTCACTCCAAGCAGATTCCATTATAGCTCGTATTAGGTCACAACCACTTCCTTACACGTCCTGTCTAATTCGTTATTCCCCGATCATCCAAACATACAATTCACGTAAAATAACAATAAAAAACGTCAATCAAACATAACTCAGTTTACTAAATGGTACTCTCCTAGTTAGCGTAAAATAACAATAAATCATCTCAGTTTAACAGAGTGCCGTTTATTGAAATGCGGTGTGTTGGATTGACATGTATTGTTACTGCACATGAACTTTGTTACACAACGGGATGACTCAGAATAAGTTCGCTGTACCGAACATTCAATGCCGCATACTCTGAGCTACTGACTAAACATCGTTATATAAACCACAAATTAACTTCTCCTTTTCTATCCGGCCACACCGCTGCGACTTTTCAATCCTACTCCCTGCGTAACGTGCAATCTAAGTGTTTGGCGTTGCAGTACTTACACAACTGCGCTCTTCCTTCGGAAACAAACTTCTGTCCCACTTGCAGTTCACAGTGACGTCTACATATTGTGACATAAAAAGGGCTCAAGTTACAAACACATATGTCACTCGTGTTCGCTATTACTATATGGTTTTTTTTTCTAAACGTACAGGAAGTGACGTAAACAGACTAGCTGGTCAAGGGCGGACACTAAACAACGCATTGCATGTCCCTATTTATATGTAACCGGTAGTGCAATGAAGCCACAGAAATGACCACGGCTCGCGGGGGTGCAGCTAGCAACAAAAAGTTGGTGACAAAGGGTCACGCTGTAATCTCTCGGTTTAGGAGCTTAATTCGTTCGTCGACAACTAATGGTAGGAAAAAAAGTCAATCGAATATTATTTGACCATTATTTCTCACGCTGTAATTTTAGTTCGTTCCAGAGGATATATATTTTCTCCAGACATAAAGAGTTGACCCGAACGCTGTGCGGGTATGAAAAAATAATACAAACGATCGGTTACTAATTTCAAGTAACATTCTTAGTCACTGACGCATGGGTAAAAATATTTATGTCATTAAAGTTGTAAGAAAAATGCACAACAATTAACGCGCCATTCTTGTAACAAGTATGATGCACAGAAATTCCTTAAGCTTTAACTGATGCAAAATGAGTAATCCGAGAACAGCGAACTTCCTAATAACGCTACGAGAAAAATGAGGCGCTGCTTCTGAGCAGGCCGCTTGGAGATGTCATAATATCCTGTGCTTTCGAGAAGATTCGAGGACCTACGATAGACGACTATAGACGCTTACAGTAACGATGGGTTGGCGATAGGAAAAAGCCATATGAGCGAAAATTGATTTGAAAATTGAAAAACGGGCATTAATTTTTGCATCTCTTGTAAGTCCAAATTCGTACAGGTATTACTCATCTGCTTAGGGTTTACTGTGTAATTTCTGTCTTTATTCTTTTTTTTAAACCATCAGATGCTGTCATGAAACGCGGTAAATTTTCTGACTAGATAAAAGACTATTAATTTTAATGAAAGTCTCTCTGACTACTATGTTAACGGTACTTAATTTGCCACCCCTAATAACAAAGATTGTCACTTCAGATGACTGACTGATATCAGTTCATATATAACCCCTTGCTTGGTCGTTGTCTGTTAAAAGTGTTTCCAACAGAAAGCACTTCACTCAACATACAAATCTACGCCATTACAACCTCCAAGATGTTTCAGTTAAAGACCACCAATATACAAATAAAATAGTTGAATAAAGAGAAACCAACTTGATGTCACTTGCTTTTTTATTTCATTATTTAATGCTTAACATGTTTCGGATGTTAATACATCCATCCTCAGGAGCTTTGCGACTTATTTGTTGAGTTATTTCATGGGTTGTATTGCTCTGGTACGATGTATGTTGGTGTTACGTTGTGGTTTGACTGGGGTGGTGTGTATCCGGATGCAGGCTTCAGCCTGAAATAACTCAACAAATAAGTCGCAAAGCTCCTGAGGATGGATGTATTAACATCCGAAACATGTTGAGCATTAAATAATGAAATAAAAAAGCAAGTGACATCAAGTTGGTTTCTCTTTATTCAACCATCAAGATGATGCACGGTCCGATAAACATAAGATACAAATCAGAATTTGCTCCTTCATATCTCAGCGTCTTTTCTTCCTTCAGTGACAGAGATGACGTGTTCCAATTTCGGCCAGGAGACCGCCTGCCGTGAGTGAGGTTTTTGTGGCTCTCAATCAGATTGTTGTGGTGAAGAGTAATTTATGAAGTAAAAAAGGTAAAGTTTTCCCGTTACAGGCCCGGTGTAGCCCAGAGGGTGGGTAGAGGTATAGCTCTACTCTTCCATGACCGCGGCACTAGTGGTCAGCGTCACGCCTCGGCCGCACTTTACCCCCGGGAAAGACCCAGTACCATTTTACAGGAGGCTGGGTGGACCCCAGGGCCGGTCTGGAGGAAATTATTAAATTCTGAACTGAATTTCGTGTTTAATCCGCTGATACCCCACCGATAAACATCCGTCTGTCTACTATCAAACGGAATAAACAAAAAGGAAAAGAGAATGTTTCTGTATAATTCCGTACAGCGTGTTACATAATAATGTCATTAGATTAATTCATCAACTTTATCAAGAGGCTCCAAAATTCGCCCGCCAAAATTTAGGCTGTCTTCCCTAAAAAAGAATGCGCGCGTCGAAAGTTTTCAGGTCAGTCTGGAAATTCCCCACATTCCGATAACTCCTGCTGCATCATTGTAAGCTGTGCGCAATAAACGGTGTGGTGCCGTGTGGTAAAATAATGACGAAACAGCGGTGCCGGTTTATCGCCTGAGGTTGGTCTATGGCTCACTTCATTTTCAATGCCACAAGTTTTAACGGTAAAATCGTTATATAAAGAATAACATCCAAATTAAGGATTCAAAGTGACAACAACTTGTAAAAGAAATCTGAATAACTTAGGGTATTCTCTATTTCTTCAGCAACATGAAACAGAAATTAAAACCATTTGATATGAAATAGAAGCACTTTTCCCGCAAAATGTCGTTTCCTGTGACAAATTGCTTTTTTTTCGCATTTTTTGTAGGACTGACTGCCTTCGAGTAACGGTTTGCGGCTTTTTGCCAAACTAGCCTATTTTGCATACTTAATGCGCCTTATTAAGATTAATAACGTAACGAAGGAGAACAGCAAGGTCATCCTTGGACTCGATAAAAGTTAACTTGTTGTTTGTTGATTGCTTGGTCCTAAGTGAAAGGGCTGTCTCCCGTCATGGCCGCCAATTGTCTTTATTTCCGTGTTATAACAAGGGCAATTTGATCATCCGGTAAATGCTTGGACAATGAATTGAAATTGTCCCTGTGCACGTCACAAAGATCTATGGGAGACTGGAGGTACAGATCCACTCATTCTTAACACTAGGTAGGGTGAGTGGTAAGGGTCATGCAGCGTCGCGGTACTCCCGGAAAAAGAGCCCCCGTACCTACTGAGTCTGAGGGTGGGTGAGCCCCAGAGTATTTCTGGACGCTTGTCATTGCCTTGAATCAAACCGTGATTTCTCGGAAGTCCAGCACGTAGCCCAGTATACCGACTGAGTCATTTTGGCTCCTGCAGTACTTAAGTTTTGATTCGTTTAAATGCAACAGCAAAACAGAACCGTAACAAATTGCCTGGAAGGACGGAGGAAAACCACAACAACCGCAAGGCAGGCGGCATCACGAATAGAAAGCAGCCTCTCAACCTTCGATCATAGCGAGGTGCAAGGAAGTCACTTCCTTTGAACTCATGTTCACACAATTAAATCACTGATCACCTTAAAAGAACGTGTAGAACTGGCGGGGGTCCCTAAAACCGGATAACCCCAGTTCTTGTAGGTAAATAGATAGTACCTGAAATTAGACCACCATCGCTTACTCCCACATTCCTAACACTTCATTAATCCTAACCATCTTACCAATCGACCATGTATAGTCATTTTGTGATGTGAAGCCATGGAGTTTGGTAGAAGGACACTAATGTGTGGGGACTCAGCAGTGCTACCTTCAACCGTGATAATGAAGGCAGCATCTTCCTCTGAAATGTTGGCTCCTGGTTACTAAAGTGCAGGGTTGACATTCCCGAAGACCGAAGACATGAATTTCCCTACCTCCGAAATCATTAATGACTAAATTACTGACAGCGTTATTAAATAGACTATAAATAAATAAATAAATAAATATGGACACTAATGTGTGTCCTAGGGTGAAAACTGTTTGTCATTGACACACTCATAGCGCTATGACCTTTTTTCTGAAGAAATACGACCAAACTGCTCTCGGTGAGTAGATTCAATAGACACGATGACGAACCATCGAATTTCGTCATATTTTCTGTCGTCACAACCGTATCCTTATGCTGCCAACTGAGTGGACAGATTATGAATATATTTGGTACTAACATGCTCGATTGCTTGCTAACTCACAGTCTGAATCCCGTTTCCTGATTACCCACAGCGCTGGCCTGAGGACCAGTTTCCTGTGCGCGGTTAACAGAGCAATGTACGTAAATTGTAGGTTAATGACGTAATTATTCATAACGTTTAAGGTTAATTTAATTTTATCAATAACGAACACGGGGAAGGCCCAGAGATACTATTGCGTGTACGCTGAAAATTATGAAGAAGAATCCTGTAAATTACAGCAGATGTGGGCACTTAACGTGAAGTATTTCACTTATTTGTTTTTTTCACGTTTCGCTGTAAATTAGTCTCCACACACACACACACACACACACACACACACACACACACACACACGCACACGCACGCACACACACGCGCGCGCGCACACACACACACACACACATGCACAGAGGATGTGTCACATATGATAGAGTAATAGAAATGATAAACATACAGTTGACCTTGTACGCGGCACGAATGTATATGAAGTGCCGTCGGGAGGGGTGGTGTGGAAACCGGTACAAAGTACAGGGGCCCGGCCGTCCATAAGGGGTTCCGGGGCCCGACTATGTTGCACATGTTTTTATCTTTCAATATAGTATCATTATTTGTCGATCACACAAATTTAACCCTATTAGACCAAGCCCAAGTCCCTGTGCAACTGAGAGTCAGGCTTTCCGATTTTTAACCTGTCCGCACTTGCTGGAGGGACCCGAAAAATATTTTCGCCATGCCTCAAACCCGCTGTCGGCGGCCATGTATATATGAAGAAAAGAAGTTATAACTCCAGGCATTCCTGACCTCAGCACTAGTGAGTGTCACAATCTGAGGCAGGTTTACCGAAGGGAAATCGTCCCGGTACCCATTACTTATGAGACTGGGTGGGCCCCAGAGCCGGTCTGGACGTTTTGGAGAAGAAAATAACTCTCGTCCCTGCCGAGATAAAGTATTACTGGCACACCATAAGGTGTGATCAGAGTTACTGGCACACCATAATATGTGATCAGAGTTATTGGCACACCATAAGACGTGATCAGAGTTACTGACACACCATAATATGTGATCAGAGTTACTGACACGCCATAAGATGTGATCAGAGTTACCGGCAGACC
>Ga0123352_10009460_pt1 | contig 15238 bp, 9 predicted proteins | sample TergutLab28metaG_FD_89700 | JGI IMG/M metagenome (GOLD analysis project Ga0123352, IMG submission 89700) | Labiotermes labralis P1 segment gut microbial communities from Petit-Saut dam, French Guiana - Lab288 P1 | ecosystem: Host-associated > Arthropoda: Insects > Digestive system > Gut ... | reverse complement strand
GGCTAAAAATAGCGACCCGCCACCTGATAGACGCGATTCACACGAGGGCGTGTACGGGAATTAAAAAACGGTCATAACTCCGTAACCGTCCAAAATCGGACACATGTTTATATGAACTTTTTTATCACAAACGCATAGGAAATCACCTCCTGCAGTTATGCCCTAAAGTCGTGAAACACCCTGTATATGGTCTACACTATTTGTATAGGAAAAGAAGTTTTTGGACAGGGGGAACTTGGAGGACTGAGATGCATATAGAAAAATAGTGTTACCTGAGGAAGCGAGGTTGTAAGGATGGGGTACCGAATAAAATTCTGTCCCAGGTTAATTTGCTATTAGCCGTGTTCAGCATGAACGTTGCAGTACTGGAGGTTTTAGCCGTTCGAATTTATTTGGACGATATGCAAAGCAGGAACTAACGGATGTAGAAGATCTCTAAATGAGTTCGAAAGCCACCATGCGTAAGAGCGGCAAATATATGACACGATAACGCCAGAATAATTTCTGGAGTTAGGTCTCAAGAATAAGGATGTACCTGAAATATTCTGGAAAATGGTCCAAATTCGCGCCACGGGATTCTAATGTTATACGCGTGAATTCTAGGTGAATCTTGTGGTTGTCGCAGTCATGTAACCAAGGATTCAGGTCTTCCGGGGTGTTACGTGCGTACTTCTGTAAGTGATTTAGACGTTTCGAAGGAACCTGCTGCCTTTACGTTGAAGGTTTCCTTCGCAGCTGCGTGAACCGGTCAACCAGCGACACGAAGTCAAATTCAAAATACCTAAATCCCGGCGATATAAATTCCGTAGATTTGAATATGATTTCGTTTACTAAAATCTTTATTAACCTTTAGATGCCTAATGTCAACTATAGTTGACGTACCGCACCGCTAAACTCCAAAGTTGCATTTTATATATTTATCCAACAAATATAGGTACTGAATATTTTAAATATGGTGTATAATTTGTTTTTTTTTCTTCAAAATGCAGTTTTTTTCATAATTCTAACTTGTTTGGTTCCTGTATTATTCACATTTTATATACAGGGTGTGCTAAAATAAAAAAAAATAATTCCGGCCCCAAAAGGTTAAGCCAGCATTTAGGGCAAGAATTTATTCTTTATTTGATCACACGATTTTCATGTCACAATAATATTTGCGACAATATCACCACGTACTTTTACATCTGTCAATAAACCTAAATTATTTCATTTTTATACACTGTTCTTAGATTATCTGTATTATCTGGATCATGAAGAGCTATTCAAGCAACATTCCACATTTCATCAGAGCAAGACGCATTTTTTCTTGCAATACTTCTACTTCAAACAGGGTGATACTTCCAAATTTAATTATTCGGCAGTTACTAAATTTCTGGCAATATTTTGCCCATTTTTTTAATCCTCCAATATTAGCGTGTAAATGGAATTTATTACATTTGTGTTCAATATCCACGTTACATTGATACTTATTAATAACCCACATCTGAAGAAATATAATCTGACATCCGTACTATCGTCTAATGATTTCTTCCTCATTGTTAATATTCCATTTCCCCGAAATTAAATGGCCAGTAAAACAAAGAGATTCATCAGAAACTTGTTAGTTGTTCATAGGTCAAGAAATTCCACGCCTTTACGGAACCAGAAAACTAATACTCGATTCACGTAACGTGAACCCGTTCTGGACTAGTTCGTTCCACGCCATACTCTCGCGCTTTTCTTCATTAAGTGTCATTTCAATATTTTCGTCCCGCATGAAGTTAGCCCTAATAAACAGTTTACGGTTTTCCGCCAAATTTTATATATTTCTCATATACACCATGTGTAATAAATACATTCCCCTCTAATTCATCCCTCCTTCATTTGAATATATTAATGCTGTAAAACAGGTGAGTACTAGAAGTCCAGGTTTTGAACGTTTAAAATCTTGCCGTCTATAAGCCACGTCTATTGCAAACAAAACTCCAAAAAATTTCGGGAAACAGCCCCTGTTTTAATGATTAGGGAATAACGCAGCTCGGAATTTATATGAGTGCTCGCTGGGGAACATTTCATGAATTTTATACTCATTTAAATCTTCACGTCTTTATAAAATTACAAATTTCCTCATTGTGTAATATTCTACATTGCCATTTACTCTTATTTATTAGCACCAAATAGTATTCTCAGCACTACCTTTCCAAAGACTCTCAATCTAAGTAGCACGAATACCAAGCATGACATGTTGTGACACTAATGTACGTGGACATGAAGACTGAAGTACTTTCTTTGAATAAGCTTCCCCTCTTTGTCTTTAAGGTTATGTGACGCGCATCACTTTATAAAACGTAGGGTAGACGCTAAATTATTACTCTTCGGGGGGAAAAAGAGAACTAAAAATAAAATATTGCACCTTCTTTGCGTCTTTCTTTTTAAAGAGTCCCTGAAGTGCAATTTCTCGTAAAGACTTCTCAAGACGATAATTCATCACAATAATGGGATTTTATCCGATTGTTATCAAAAATTCTACAAATGCGTTCTCTAATTTCTAAAACAGAAACCAGAAGTAAAATACTTCTTAATAACAGTGATGGAAAGGCACAAAACCGTGTTTCTAAAACAGGGTCCGACGAAAGAAAGGTGTCATGTTTTGTAATTAAATAACTGTTCTTGCTGACATTCCATCAACTGCCGTAGTTATTGGGTGTCAAATGGAAACAGCACAGGATTTGCTAGTGTGAAAATTGTCTCTTGACACGGACGGAAGAAAAATATTGAAGAACTGTTTGTGAACAAACAGTAGAAGAGAAATTTAGATGTGGCGGAGACAAAATAACCTGGGCTTGGGACAATTACAGTGTGAGAATCTTTACAATTCATACTATTCAACAAATGTTTTTTTTGGTCCAATGCCACCACATGTCCTTGTGGACTTCGTACACTTCCCTCCTGTCATGGCAGGAGTGTAACCGACTTCTGAGGCTGGGACGCCGATGATGATGTGAGTGGTGATAGAGGGGGATGTAGTGCCAGGATGGACCTTAAACCTAAATTCTACTAACCTACCCAGACCATGGTCACCGAGGGAATCCTCCCCTTCTGGAAAAATTCCCACGGTAGAGCCGGGAATCGAACCCGGGACCTTATGATTAGTAGTCAGAGACACTGACCACTAGACCACGAGGCTGGTCGTATTCAACAAATGTTTTCAGGTTTATTCGAGAATGAGATGGGACAGAGATAGACAGCAGGGTGTTTCTACAGTTATGAGGAATGCGAAGTCTAAGAGGTCTGCACGGGTCGTAGTTTTAGAATTTCGCTTTGTATTTACCGTCCCATAATTAACCTACATGTGTTGCACATTTATCAGCACACGATTAACCCAAACACGCATAACTGGTTTGCAAAATAGAAAGTCTGTAATATTTTACGTAATGGTTTAATCGTATAATGTGAACCAGGTCCAAACCATAACACTGTCTGTGTTACCAGGAACAAGTACGACATTACGGTCGAAAAGGGGTGAGGTCCGACGGCTAGGTCCGGATCCGCGCAAGTAGGCCTGCATAGTGATATGTGCGTGTCGGTAGATAAACTTTCAAAAGACCAACAGGAGTTGGACGTTCATAGGGCCGTGCATCGTAATATATTTCTATAGTAAAACCAACTACATGTACCAATGTATCAAATTATTTTATTTTGGAATGACACTCTACATGTTTCGGACGGTCTTTCCGTCCATCATCAGGAGTTCAAGACTGTACATACAGCAACAGACATTTGTCAGACAGATACTGCTGTCTGCTTGCTAGCGGCCGCTACTTAATCTGGTACCTTAAAAATATGTGGAAACCAAATTTAACCGAAAAATCTATAAGACATTTAGGAGGGGAAATCGTGTGAAATTTGAAAGTCAGGATTCAATGGGACCAAAATACGACGGTGAATCTTAGAAGGCAAAAGATAATTATTTTAGGTGACAAATATTGTTTGCCTCTACCTACCGGCATGTTTTTTATATTCACGCAGCCCACTCAATGGATTACAGACAAGAGTAGTGGATTAGCGGTGGGCAGTGACAAATGATAATTGTCAGATAAAATACGGACCATCGATTGTGTGGATATCGCATGTACTGAATTTTGGATTTCAGTAACGTCTTATGGTGTTACTGGATCGCAATATATGCATATTTACATTTGCCATATTAGTCTCTTTTGTTGTCTTATATACGTGTTGGGGGGCTTATGAAACTATCAGAAAGTACTTCTGACGCACAAGGTGTGTATGTGTGTGTGTGTGAAAATTCCAAAGAATTCTAACAATGGTACATTACATTTTGAACTAATCCCTTCTTTTTACTTTGCCCTTCGTCTCATGTTTAAAATAAAACTTTGGACAAAACACTTCCGAGACATAATCGATGCCTGTCTGCCAACACAAGAGTAACGACAATACCTACTCTAACGGGCCCGACAAGAACAGCTATTCTGAGCACCTGAGAAAATCATGTCACTAAATATGACTGTATATACGCCTAATAACCGGTGAAATGGGCAGGGGTTAATTAAAATTATCATAAAAGAATTTTAATGTCTATTTTAAAACATTGGACGATGTGCAAAGGCCAAAATGTTAATGATTCTAAAGTTTCTTGTTGTGCTGAATCAGTAAACAAGCTTTCGTTTACTGACTAATTCCCTGCAGAGAACATAATCAACACCCAAACAAACTAGTTACGTAATGTCACATTGCTGTAACTACGAGACATTTAGCAGTGTAAGAATTTCACTAATTGTCACATAGGCACTAAGCTGCCTTTCACTGGGATGGACAGGTATCCACATCACGTAACCTCACATGAATTATGACTTGTATCGGGACGGTACCTAGTTCGGATTTTGGTCTGAACTTCGGATATCATAACGGAATTTTTTCCTGTTCTTCAAGCTAAATTCAAGACACGTCCATCAGGAAATGCCTGGTAATATAAAAAAATTTCTAATTAAAAGATAAAGTGATCCCATTACAGACCCGGTGTGGCCCGGAGGGTGGATAGAGGTATAGCTATACTCTTCCATGACCGCGGCACTAGAAGGGGGTGAGTGGTCAGCAGGACGACCCGGCCGCTCTTTACCCCCGGGAAAGGCCTGGTACCCATTGTACAGGAGGCTGGGTGGGCCCCAGGGCCGGTCTGGACGGGCGGAAAATCTCGTCCCCATCGGGATTCGATCCCGGACCGTCCAGCCCGTAGTCAGTCGCTATACCGACTGAGCTACCGGGCCCATATTTCTAATTAAACACACACAAATTCTACCACACTCAACGTACAGTCTGAGATATTCGCATAATCGGGAAATGAACTAAAAAAGGAGCGGTAATATGTCCTACTTCGTGGACTGGATCTATAGAAGAAGATCAGTGTCTACTGTAATGTGACGCCGTGTCTTCTGGTAGTAAAGAACCGATGTTTCACACAGACTTACTCCACTTTCACTGCACACAAATTCGAATGTTCCTGCTCTGAAGACGGAGGCAGCAGTTTTCTGTGAAGTGGCTGCATATACCTATCAGACTACACGGAGTCACAAACCTCGAGACAGTTTTCATCAAAATCTTCGCCATGAAATCTCAGATCTTACAAAAGCCTGCACATAACCTCAAAATACATTATTTTTATTTTGAATGCCGGTTTCATGTTTACTTGCTGCTGTCAGCAACGCAGTCTTCTGCTAACTGCAGATAATCTGCACAGAGACAGAAATGTTCATTGGATTTTGTTACACCTCCCACTATATGGAAGATTTAAAAATAATATGACGTTTGTGAGACCGTGCATCATTAGAACAACGACGTAGGCAACCAACAAGATGCAACAAATTCCGTTTATTGATCTTTTTAAAATCGGCTCTACATGTTTCCGGCGACAAACTCGCCCATCCTCAGGAGCACTTTTTGACTGTATATACAGCTTTTGGTACAATGCACCGATATTGCTGCCAACCGGTGACAGAGTTGAGATGGAGCTCCATCTCAACCCTGTCACCGGTTGGCAGCAATATCGGTGCATTATACCAAAAGTTTGTCGCCGGAAACATGTAGAGCCGATTTTAAAAAGATCAATAAATGGAATTTGTTGCATCTTGTTGGTTGCTCACATCATTGTTAAAAGTAAGAGTAGCACATCTTAATTAAACTTCATTTAAAGTCACACACCAGTCACTTATTACAAACAGCTCTTCGATTTAGGTCTGAGCTTCTAGAAAAACCTGGGTGGTAATCGATTTTATACAGGATTATTCAAAGCGATTGTCCAGAGGCATTCCCGCATCAAATTTGGGAAACAATCACCATATGACGATTCCATTCGAAGGTAGTAAGCACAATTTCAAGAGACAGGGTGCGTGTGTATCCCGGAACTGCAGGTACGAATTAGAACCGCCACTGAAACCATCACCGCTGACATGCTACAAACAGTTTGGAACGAACTCGATTATCGTGTTGATGTTTGTAGAATCACAAAAGGTGCATATATAGAGCACCTGTAAGGTATGCAACAAAATTTGGAGTGTTGTTCTATTGAATAAAAAACACACATACTCCTATCTCAAGTGTACTGTGCATGACAAGTTGTTAAAACCCCGACAATCATTTTGAATAACCCTGTATATATGACTCAAGACTACGTTCGGCCTCCCCACCCAATTAAATTGCAGAATTTCAAGAAAATTCGTCGAATAATTTCTGAGATGAAACGCATGTAAAAAAGTGATGTTGGTACGCGTCAGTTTTGTAAGTGATTCATAAGATAGCTCAATGGAAAGACGTCACCAATTTCAAATATCATTTCGAATAAAGATATAGGATTGCAGCGCTGTCTGAGTAACGAATTTCGAACTACGCTTAGTTCTGCTTACAGTACACAGAATCTGTATTATTAAGACTCGAAACCCAAATTTCAAATAAATAACGTTTAAAAACTCAGTTTCTTCCTCACAGAGAACAAACTCCGTGTCCATTACAAAAACCGTTGAATGAAGCTTGTAAAAATAATCGGTGTTTAACGTACAATCCGTACGAAGCGCTTCAGTACATTGTACAGGCAGAATACGAAGTATCTAAATGCTAAGGCAGGTGGTACGCGTATACCAATTCCATTTCAAAGAGTGAAGGAAAGGACTATAAGAAAGATGTCTTATCTCTCCTGTTCGGTTTGTATTTCATTTTACTCAAGCGACGGCTGCACGTTAGTGAAAGCTGGAACAGGGCTTCGCGGACTCAGTTTAATAAACGTGTTACAAATAATGAAAGTACATAGACCGGAAGTCGTCTAACTTGTTTTATAGCGTTATGTGTGCTTGTGGGAGGCGGGGGGGGGGAGGAGGTTGTCGAGGAAGGGTCTCAGCAGGGTCCAGCAGAATCCATCCACCCGCCACCTGTTGTCAGCTTGCTGTATTTTTCGTTACTGAGCCCAGTATATTATGTTGGGGGACGACATGTGTTCATGTAAAATATGGGGCTCGGTTATTACATGGGTGAATTTTGAATCTAGAATCATCATCTTCCTAACTGCGGTCATTGGAAGTGGACAGAGTTTGTTACAGAAGATGCAACACTTTGAAGACTGAAGACTTAGAGGAGGGCAGGCGTAGGATATCGTATCGGAGTATACGAAAGAGAAAGAAAAGGGATATGTGACAGTCACTTTTATTTGGGGAGGCAGAAAAAAATTTCACAGGCTTCGTCCCCTCTTTCTCCTGTTGAACGTAGTAAGAAAATTATCTCTTAGAATGGTGACGGTATCCTTCCCCATGTGCTTGTTTATTGAGCGGGCAATAGTGCTGTACACCTCACCTTGTAATTCCTGATTTTTTGACAGTCCGTAAAAGTTTGAACAGCCCTATCAGAAAGCGCCGGTAAAGGGGCTTCGATTCCTGTCAGGGCTACGACTTGTCTATTCCTCATTACAATATCCAGCTCGGCTGTTAAGTCCCATTCAGATCCTGTAAAATGTCTACACAAATTTTATTTTCCATGATGTAAAGCTGTGCACTTGGCCATACTTAATACTGCAGAGGAATATTACATCCGCGTTGTCTGTTCCACTTCGTAGCCCCGTTCCCCTGTACTCTTACCCACTAAAAAGTCCGAATGAAAGGGCTATCCTGTCTTCCGTTGCTCACCCTAGGATAACTTCTTATATCGTCCACATTTTCATGAACATTTTAATAAGGGTTAAAAAGAGAGTACAATATAAAGAAGGCTGGATCCATTTCTTTGGTTTTAAAGAATTGGATAACTCGTTACAAAGACTGGAATAAAAAGAAAGTGGGCGGGGCTTAAGACAGTCGAATAAAAAAAGGAGACGCAAGAGAGAAAGAATTACTAATTTTGAAACGTTCCAATATCAAAGGAATTTTATTTTGATCCATTCTCTCTTTCATTCTAACCCACCTCACCCTCTGGTTCTCTTCTACCCTGCTGTCTCCCGCATCGGATGAGAACTTTTTGATACTTTCTCCAATAACTTCTTTACTTATAGCCTGTTACGGTGAAAATTCTTGTAAGGTTTTAAGGAAATGAGGGCATGGATGCTTCAAGATGCAATAATGGTTTCAGTATAGCAAATCTCGCAGCTCTGACTGCGTTTATCGTGTGACGGGATGAACAGGCAAAGAAAAGTTCAAGTAGTAAGGAGGAAGGAATAAAAATGGAAGATTGAAAAGAGAGGACATAGAGATAGAAAAAAAGGGAATTCTAAAATTCGGTTCTCTCGGGAGGATGGGACTTTTCAACCTGATGGAAATTTTCTTTCCCCCTGTTATCCCCAGTCGACTGCATCATGTTTAACCCTTATTCTGTTAACGTGGAGAATATGGTGAGCTCCTAATAAAGCCAGCAAATGGCAGGTGGAATTTAATTCGGCGTTTAATGAGTTAAACAGGATAAAATCAAATTTATATTTCGCTTCAGTTGAGACTACGAATGATTTAGATTCGTCTGGCAACGGAACCCAGGCGTCTATGTCGTTCACTTGCGACAACAGTGTCACAACTCAAAATTAGTGAGTTTTTTAGAAGAAATTTTTGAAGGTTTTGAAGTGCTACAATTTTCTCTGATTACAACGACGACACAACTGCTCTCCAGCGGCGAGTTTTGCAGACTGCGTTATGACACTATACCTGTTAAAAGTGCATCTGCAAACGTTTCTTTCTATACCAATAACTCAAACACGCCAAATTTTGAGTTGTGACACTCTTGTCGCAAATGAGCAATATGCAGTAGACAACGCGAGACAGAAAGACGAAGCAATATCTTTAATGTGCCCATGACTAAGACTTTCGTCACCAGAAGAAGCCACGTTTTGTAGGCTGGTTGTATACCTGATGGCTATTTATTGATGGCGGTCCAGAAAAGACGTGGTGAACGCCAGATGGGGGTACAGTGTGTTCTCCTCGAGCATACATCGTGTACGGAATGCTTCCGGCACCACAGCTCCTCCATTCCTCCGGACCTTCACTACTGGCATACATCCTTCGCACAACTAAATAGTCACAATGCAGTGTTCCCAGTAACCCACACATTCAGCGATACAGAATTGTTCATCTAGTTTCGGGACAAAGTTGACAGCCACTTGGACACAATTCGTAGACTACATAAGGAAAGGGAAAAAGTGTTCGTGATTATAAAGTGGAAAGCTTTGCGGAGTGAAGCCATCAGTCACACGTATTACAGTCACGGCGTTACCGATATACACAGTATGTGAAAAGTTACGTTATTTAGACTTGTGTATACAAATACGAAGAGCAGTTTGTGTGTGTGTGTGTGTATGTGTATTAAAGCCAATTTAGTTCATTGCATTCTAATATTTTATCTCATTCCATGCCATGCAAAAATGCATATCGTCCGGAAGCACTCTTCCTCCTGTTTGGTTTGTGTGCGTATGTCTGGCAAAGTAAGTAAAAGAAACAACTCCCGCCTTCTCTAATTACTGACAGATAACTAACCAATTAACCAACTAACTAACTAACTAATCAACCAACCAACCAACCAACTAACTGGCTGACTGACTGACTGACTGAATGACTAACCGCCCAAGCAAACCAACCGTTCTTGGCTTTTTTTTGCAATGCAAATTAATATAAATTACGTAATTATGGACATTCAATTGCACAATACTTATTTTTTAATTAAATCCAACATTAATTTGGTTAACATAAAAGATAGGGATAGTGTAGCTTATATATTGTAGTGCTAAGTAAGTTCATGACTTTAAAAGCAGTCACCAATTTAAATAATGCAATAAGCAATAAGATACTTATTTCTGTAATTTTTAAACTCGTAATATAAATAAATAAAAATTAGAATATTAGCAAAATTATACGTATGTACATTTACAGTTGTCTCTTATACGAATAAAGAAAACATCTTGATATAATAATTTTCTAGTAATTCATATGAAATAAAATTTGAAAGAGACACAACAATGCATGTAAAGATTGAAATGTCGTAAGCAAAGGGAGTTTTGTGAAAGTAAAATGGATTTCGATAAAAACAATCGAGCAATCTCCTTAATAAAATTAAGCAAAGATTCAATTCACAATCCAATCCAATCCAACACACCTATTCAGGATTTTTAAATTCCTGGCACTGTCACTGTTCAGGAAGCACGAGTTCAGATTGTATTACTTAAATACATTACTTTAGACTGGACTCATGACGGACAATGTCCATACTTTCAAATTCATTGGGCAATCATTGACTTATCATGTTTAATATTTCTTACTTTAAAACCACATTGCGGCGTTGAGAGGAAAAGAAAGTTTCAAACAATTTCTTAATATTTATGTGCGCATAAAGTAAAAGTTTTTCTAAGTTTTCACTCTTCACTATTCCAAGAATGCCTACTTTAACCCACTATAAAAAGCATGAATATATACTATTAGCTATAAAGTTATATATAAAATTTAAACTTCCATATTTGTATCCTATATTTAGCAACAGAAGAGCCATCCATAATATAAATATCTGCAACCGTTAAGGTTACCCGCACTTCATAAGAAACGAACACACTAACACTGCACTTTTGAAGCTACACACTGAAGAATACTGCACAGATATAACATGCAAACAGGAGTCTAATAACCAGTACACTGTCTTTTACTTCACTGTAAGCTGCATTTTAAAAGACACAATTCCCGTTTCCTCCACTGCGGTACAAAAATATCTGAGACAGCAACGATAAGGCACTTACATAAATACTGTGGATTATCTACGTCACACTACAAGTACGGAAACCAAGGGACTGTCAGTGTAAAAAGTGAGGTAGGTTAAGAACTTGAGGCTTATTTTCAAACCTCTGAGCCAAGATTTAATTTAATCTACAACACATGTAAGTCAGGGACTCTTAATCAAGGCCAAAACATACTTCCATATAACACAAGAGTGTCACAAGTAACCGCTTTCAGGTGTCACAGTTTTGTACCAGTTTTGGAATTTATTTTCGTTATGACCTTGAATGACCTCAATACTAATAGCTAAATGTTATCAATGATTCGGTAACGTGTTATTTGGGATTATTTTAAGTGGGGTATTTAACGGCGCTCTAATTTACGCTTTACGTAGTGTTGGTAAGGTAATGAATGAATGGAGTATGGAGCATTTTGGAATGTTCCTGAGAGAGGAAGACGGAAGTACTTGGAGAACAACCGGGCTCAGTGTCAACTTTTCCACTATATATCCCATATGGAATGGTTTGGGATTGCATTCGGTCCTCTACGGTGAGTGGAAGGCGACAAACCGCCTAAGCATGACCCTTTGGATTGTCAAGATCAAACGTGTATTCAAAACGTCTTGCAAGTTCTTTAATACGTGATGTGTCCACGGCACAGTTTCTTTTATTGATGAATGTGGAAATGGAATTTTCTTCCATTCTGCTAATATGACGAGGGAAAATTCTAAATCGTTTTCACTTCTTGATGCGGCTATGGTAAAGCATAAAATTCAGAAATGCAAAAGGACAAGTGTCTGAAGTTTATGCAAAAGACTACTGAAAATTTTGACATGGATTCAGCATGTATTAAATACGTGTATATTCACTTTTAAAATTCTTTGTTTCTGAGTTGCTAAGACAGGGCGAGCCACAGTTTACAGATGAACACTTTGGAGTATGAATTTTGGCATGGATTCAGCATGTATTAAATACGTGTATATTCACTTTTAAAATTCTTTGTTTCTGAGTTGCTAAGACAGGGCAAGCCACAGTTTACAGATGAACACTTTGGAGTATGATGCGGCTCTGGTAAAGCATAAAATTCAGAAATGCAAAAGGGCAAGTGTCTGAAGTTTATGCAAAAGACTACTGAAAATTTTGGCATGGATTCAGCATGTATTAAATACGTGTATATTCACTTTTAAAATTCTTTGTTTCTAAGTTGCTAAGACAGGGCGAGCCACAGTTTACAGATGAACACTTTGGAGTATGGACGGTATCTATCAGTACACTGACGGCCGACAAGCAGTAACCTTCCAACTTCATACGAAAAGCTACACTAAGCACCAGAATTTGATATATTCTTGGCAACGACTTAAGGAAATAGAAATGGACACGAGATTTTTAAACTGAAAAGTCAGTGTTGTCTAAAGATCAATTTTACGGAAAGCAGCAGGTCAGTTTTGAGCGGTTTGCCTACAAGGAAACGGCAGAGAATAAAGAAGATACTTGAAGAATTCTGGTGAGGGGGAGAGAATCGTAGTTCATGTGGCTGGGACAAAGACGAACACTGTGCCCTGGTGAGTACGGTAATGAACCTTCGGGTTCCACGAAATGTAGGGTAGTTCTTGGCTAGGACAGGAGTTAATACGGTATTCAGAAGGATTTTCTTACTTGTGGTTGTTTCACAATCGATTTTTAAAATTAGGTCAGTATATGACGGAAGCCAAAAACGTGACTTTAAAGATACGCATCGTGTAAAGCTGAAGGCGAATTATGACAGGAGGAATAGCATTGCCATCTGCAAGGGAAGGCCGTCACAAAGATTTGCAACGCAACGGCCCTTCAGCGGAGCAGTCACGAACGGACCGCGCTAGATCCAAGCCTACTGTAAATATGACAAGTCTTTGCAGTAAACTGTTCACAAATAGAGTCACAAGTGCTTTAAGATTGGTTCTCAAGGCTGTCAGCACCCAGTCACAGTCTCCTGTAATGCAGCATCTTGTACTGTCACAGGCACATACCAAGGTTTCGGAAGAATTGACACCGTGTATTCTGGTAGGTACCCGTTTTACGCCCGCACGGAAATAAGTTTATAAGTTTTGTGTGTGTCTTTGCGCGTATCTTCGGTTATACTCTGGCGTGTCGGCAGTTTCGATCTCGCAACCCATTTTCCGATATTCATGGAAATTAGTATGATTTTTGTGCCATTACAAGTAAGCACACCTTCGTATATATAAGTGCACTAATTCAGTATTAGAATTGCAGTGGACGCCAGAATTCGCGACACTTTCTGTAGGGTCCTGAAAGATTGCGTGGTAATAGATCATAAAGAATTCTTTATTTCAAACTTTCGCCGCGTTCTGAATGTTGTATGCCTTCTTCTGGGTAATTCCCCGGCGTCTGAATTTATCTGCCGACGTTTCGGAACACTCTGTCTGTTCCATCTTCATAGGCAGGTAGGCATGAAGTACTTCATACTTACCTGCCTATGAAGATGGAACAGAGTGTTCCGAAACGTCGGCATATAAAACTACTTCATACCTACCTGCCTGTGAAGATGAAACAGACAGTGTGTTCCGAAACGTCGGCATATAAAATTCAGACGCCGGGGAATTACGCAGAAGAAAGCATGCAACGATTATAAAGAAATTTACAACTTCCAATTTACAGTTTGTAATTAAGAGACCTTCCCTTTTGGAATTTAGAATAATTATACAGTGGTAGTGCAAAACGTGCTGGACAGTGATTACTAAAGAACAATTCGAATTATGCATCTGAAAATGATTAGAAAGATGTGACATAAAAATACCTACATACCACGTACACAATGTTACCCCTAAGTGAAAACTTTCAATTAGGGCAAAAAGGCGAATCTTTGATATTACCCCCGACAAATTTACCATAAACAGAATCTGCACTTCAGCAAAAGTTTATTCTCGAATATAAAATAATAATAACCGACTGTAGAGAGACAGAACTCCGTAACACAAACAGGCTTTCTGAATTCTGTTCAGAAAGCCCTATCGGCTCTTTAAGTTTAATGGTCAACAGACACATTTAAGAAGACTTACTTGCGCTTTTATTGACATGTTTCTGTATTGCAGAGAATGTGTAAGTCGCTTCCAGTGTGATAATGACTCAAAAGCTGTTCAAGAGATTTTTAGAAATTCCGAGATTCAGACGTCATTGCTGCAGAAAACATATGATTCCATGCAACAATCTTATATCACAAAAACTGCTCTATCTGCAAAACGTAAAAACACTTTTATATATATAATCTTGGAATAAAGTTCATGAAAACAACCAAAAAATCGGCGAATGTGCAAAAGAACTGCGCTAAGAGTATATTTATAGTAGGTGTTTTCGATGAACACAAAAATACCCAAGATTGTGTGGAAAATTTCAATGCATCTCCGTCATTGTTTTGTCAAATTAAGTAGCCTCGATCAAAAAGAATATTGAGCTGGAAGACTCAAGTCCTCTGGAATATTACACCGTACACACTGGCAAATACTTCCTCAAAAGTCCTTAGAAATATCAGCAAATACCCACCAGCCGACACGGGTTTACACCCCAGAATACCTGAAAGTTCAGCAGTTCCTCAGTGAGAACCTCAAATCTCTAAATATCCACCTCTTTTAAGATCCAAGAATGCAGTAATTCCCTAGATGACAGAAAAATGAATTTGACGAAGGTTATTAAATTTTCTGTCATTTTGTTGTTTTTTTCTGCTTCATCATCGCTTCCTACTTGTTGCTACTGAACTCGCTCTCCCTCATTCCCACATTCCTCAACCTTCTTCCCCTTCTCTTAAAGCTGGACATTCATGCGTTTAGGATTCAAACGCTAGGTTAAGATGTAAAGATATATAAATAATTATGCGTATTGGACCGTGCATCATCTTGATATTTGAATAAAGGTTGACCAACTAGATGACACTTGCTTTATTATACAGGGTGTTTCACGACTTTAGGGCATAACTGCAGGAGGTGATTTCCTAGGTCTTTGTGATCAAAAAAGTTCATATAAACATGTGTCCGATTT
>Ga0123352_10009459_pt1 | contig 15239 bp, 4 predicted proteins | sample TergutLab28metaG_FD_89700 | JGI IMG/M metagenome (GOLD analysis project Ga0123352, IMG submission 89700) | Labiotermes labralis P1 segment gut microbial communities from Petit-Saut dam, French Guiana - Lab288 P1 | ecosystem: Host-associated > Arthropoda: Insects > Digestive system > Gut ... | reverse complement strand
GGGGGGGGGGGTGAGAAGGAAGGAGCGAATTAGTAAGTACATAGATAATAATTCTGAAAATAGTAAAAAGTTTTCAATTATACAATAAATACAAATTGCCCCCACACTTTTTTTATGTTTTGCTGACCGTGCATTCTGGTACAACTCTGGGTAAATGACCAACTTGATGCACAATTACGTTATGTAATATTTTTATTATTATAATCCTCTACATATTTCGAGCAACTCTGTGCTCATCATCAGGAGGTCAAATTGTATTAATACAGCATCTGGTATAATGTTCCCTCTAAGTGACCGTCCGCTGTGCAGGTTGAGAACCTGCACAGCGGACGGTCATTTACAGAGAATACTCGTATAAATGATGCTGTATTAATACATTTTTACCCACTGATGATGAGCACAGAGTTGCTTGAAACATGTAGAGGATTATAATAATAAACTATTCTATAACGTAATTGTGTATCAAGTTGGTCATTTACCCAGAGTTGCCCCTAAATGCCATACTATCAAATTTATTTGCAGAAGTCAGTGCTGTTCGCACAAATGTTTGAGCAAAACTAAGTTTATATAATTAGGCTACTAATTTTGTTGAACATTTTGAAGAACTAAGAGAGGATTGGAGTAAATGACGTAATTAGCAGTCCACAATCTGTTCCCTCAGTAAATAATACTGGAGTCACCGAACCAAGGACTTTGAGAAAAGGAGTGCAACGAAGCACGCGTGTGAGAGACTGGAAATACATAAAGTAATGTGATCACAAATACTCGATAAATTCCAAAATGGCAGGCCTGGTATTGAATCCGGACCTCCAAGGTAAAAGACCAGCAACTACGTGCCTGAAGCATATATTGTCTTGGCACTTCAATGGGGGACAACAACGGAAATCCCTTCAGGATAGTCGATTGCCACGCCGATATTTAAATTCGGGGCTTTAAGAGGAAGAGTTGCGAATGTTCCCCCAACCCTCTCCGAGTCGTAGATTTCAGTTGGTAATTTTGTTACTGTAGCTAAGTGTATTTTAAGAGTAAGGAAGCGAATATCTGGGACTTAGGCTCTGTTGGAGGCAGAGCTTTTGACTTTTTCAAAAAGAAAATCGAAATTGAAAATGAATAAAACATTGGCGCAAAAAATGACGCCTGCAACGAAAGAACACTGCGAAAGGCAGAAATACGAAATTCTTCTGTCAATAGTCGAAATGGAAATTTCAATTGCTCTTTGCAGAAGATTGATGATAGGGGAAGATTAGTGTCCGTCCATAAATCTCAAGGGAAATTCAGCTCATCATTCAAAGTGTCAGGATATTATCCAAAGGAAGCGAAGAACAAACACGAAAATAGATTCAGCCTCTTTAACGTGAGATGTCGCATGGTATGAAATTACCTGAAAACTCCGAATATCTGTCAGTGTAATTCGATGACAGCTTTTATTTTTCTAACGAGTTCTGTCTGCTTCCGACTAGATGGGTGCAAGTGTGCCGTAGTGGCAGGAGACAAGCGGAGGGGAGGTCGGAACGTAAATGCAGCTTTAGCAGACCTAAAGATGGTGACGAAGGCGTTGAAACGGCGGTTGGTACAAACATATATATATATATTCGTATACGTATATAAAGGTAAAGTGATCCCGTTACAGGTCCGGTGTGGCCCAGAGGGTGGATAGAGGTATAGCTCTACTCTTCCATGACCGCGGCACTAGAAGGGGGTGAGTGGTCAGCAGCACTTCCTGGCCGCACTTTACCCCCGGAAAAGACCCGGTACCCATTTTACAGGAGGCTGGGTGGGCCCCAGGGCCGGTCTGGACAGGCGGAAAGTCTCGTCCCCACCGTGATTCGATCCGCGGACCGTCCAGCCCGTAGTCAGTTGCTATACCGACTGAGCTACCCGACCCACCGTTTATGTATATAGCTGGTTTTTATATTCCTATGATCAGTGATTATACTTAGGCACATTTACTATAGCTAATCACTGGAGAATATGCGAAAAGTTTAAAGTAACTCTGCGTGATTGCAGGCTTCCGCCGCGAAGTACATGAAGTAATCGCTGCGTAATGAACCGGAAGAGTGCAGTTAGGAAGTAACTCTCATACGATTGCTCAGTCAGACAGCCAAACTCATGCAAGAATGATAGCTCAATGTGGCGATAAAATTGCGGTCTATGAGTCAGAGGCTATTTTAAGAATGGATGGTAATTTTATTGGTAGTGTCAATGGGGAATTTTGATTACGTGAATTCTGGAAGGTGACAAACATTTCTGCAGTTAAGAATGTATAGTTAAGGTTTTCGTGACTACGATGTATCTGAATGAATGACATGTAATCCGACATGACGATTATTCATGGGAACAGACAGTGCTACAGTTCAGGCCTATGTAATGTGTAAAACTTTCGCGACACAAAACGACTTACTCTTTTATCTGTGACACCCCGTTATGCTTAGCTACACTCTTAGCTAAGCATAATAGGTTGTCACAGATAAAAAAGTGGCAGAGTGGCTTAAAATGAAAAAAAAATTATTCTTTCTAACTTAGGAAATTTGAAGAATTTTGCGCCAAAAGATTTGGAAATCTGAGCATTTGTGCAGAAAAATAACGTCGTATAGTATCTAATCAAATTACTCGAACTAAAAGGGTCCTGTCTGAGAAGCTAACAACTGTCCGTCTAGTCAAGCAGTATCCTTAATGTTCAATGCAATGAGAAGTATCATATCGCTTTTACAGCAGCCGCCACTGGCCTCTGTCCTGAGCCAGAGGGAGTCAATGCAAAACCTCCTCTGCCATTTCTTTACAATATACTTCAGGAGTGTTTCCCCTTTAATTTTTTTTTAAAGTTCGGCCTTTCCTTTACGTTTCCTTACCAAAATATGTAAGCATTTTTCTTTTCCCCCTACCTGCTATTCCTCCGCACATCTCACCCTTCTTAAGGTCTTCTGTTATGATTATATTGTCTAATTTTACACACACTTGAACAGTGTTTATACAAGCATTTTACAATTATTTGACGCGTTTGCAAAATTACGAAAAGCTACTGTTAGCTTCTTCATGTATGTCCGTCTGTCCTTCCGTCCGTCCGAGTGAAACAAATCGACTCCCAATGGGCGGATTTTCATGAAGTTCGATATATTAATATTTTTCGAAAATCTCTCAAAATTCAAGTTTCATTAAAATATGACAATTTTTTTTAACATGCCACATTGTAGTTGGTATTAACAGGTCACAAGTTTATTTATTGAATCTGTCACACTATTTTGTTTGTAGCCGTGAATTAAATGACAAAAACTAGAGCTGTGTGTGACTGATTTAAAACGTATACTTTTGAAAATCTAACAAACGTAACGGGTACTTTAAATGAAGACCTGTGCACAGTTACGAAGATGACTCACCGAATTCTTCTTCGGTTGAGAAATGTTTCAGTCAAATTTGTAGATAAAAACCAAAACATAAGTTTTATTACCTAACACTTTTCCCCTAAAATCGTGCATTTTGTGAGATAATGTGAAAATGTGTGGTGCAACCAGACAGGTCAGAGGTGAAATTATAACATGGCGCACTCTATTTGGCTGCCAGATAACTAAGGCACGAAAACGAATAAACCCTCATAACATATTATGCTTAGTTCTTTTGCAAGGCAATAATGGTTAAGGGAAAGCACTCCATTGATACATTGACACCTACATTGCCTGCATTTTCTTACCTTACCTACGTAAGTTCACAATATGTCTAGTAGTTATTCTTACAATAAAACAAGTAGATGCACTAATTTCTCAAATTTATTTTTGGATTAATATTCTACATGTTTCGGACAGTTCCTATGTCCATCATCAGGAGTTTTTCATTGTACACACAGCAATGGTATATGTCATGCATATTTGCTGACAGCTTGCGAGCAGGATCGGGACGGAAATACAGACCGCGACTAATTCTTTATGGTAGTGCTACTTAAAGAAATTGAACATGAATGTGTTATTCCGTGATCCTTACGGGCCTCGTGGTGTTTATACATACTGCCAAATGTAAGGTTAGGAACTCATAAAATTCTCACCATGAACACCCCATATTTCCCTACAAAAACTTCCACAGATTTTTTTATAAGGACACACCCTGTTTTGTCGGTGAGTTGACAAACTAAATCTTTAAATTTATTGCAGATTATTTGTAATCCTCAAAGTTTTAACTTTTATTGATGTCAAAACTTTAGGCAACGGAAACCTCTTGAGACGCTACCAGTCATTCACCGCGTTAAGAATTTACCTATTCTTATAATTAAAACCAATCAAATGCACTAATTTCTCAAATTCATTTTTGGAATAAAACTCTACATATTTCGGACAGTTCCTCTGTCCATCGTCAGGGGGTTTTCACTGTACACATAGCAATGGTATATGTCGTACAGGTTTGCTGACAGCTTGCGAGCAGGATCAGGACGGAACTGCAGTTCCCTCCTGATCCTGCTCCCAAGCTGTCAGCAAACCTGTATGACATGTATCATTGCTGTGTGTACTGTGAAGAACTCCAGATGATGGACAGAGGAACTGTCCGAAACATGTAGAGTTTATTCCAAAAATAAATTTCAGAAATTAGCGCATCTAGTTGGTTTTATTATAAGAATTTATCACGATGCACGGTCACCTGAACGTCAGATCCTAGCAGTTATTGTCCAGAAGCTTTCTCAGGACACCTATAACGTCCATTGCACTCCAGTACGTGTAGTGTTACATATAGTGCTTGGTTTCAAAGCTTTCAAAAATTAAAAAAAATTGTAATATTTCTTTTCACATTGCATGGAAACAATGGTGTAATAGAGTTTGTTTTCATCCGTTGCTACTTAATGCGTGGCCATGACTTGCCAACAGTCGGTCTGCACAGAAACAGAACATACTGACCCAGTACCAAGTTTCATAGTTAGTGAAGATTGTGACTGCGTTACTTCATTTCAGGACAGGCCTGTTCCTTGCGCTGATGAACTGAACCTATATTCTTTGACGTTTGATGATTTCTCTTTGGATAGCGACGAGATGTTGCTGGCGGCTGCGAGCATGTTCCTAGACCTCGGGTTAGTGAAGAAATTCAACATTGAGAAAGAGGTTAGTTCTATTATCTTATCCTTAATTTAGATTAATAACTTGTGTCCTCCATCAAATATTAGGATGACAAAATCAACGGTAGTCTGGCGTGTGGGGGAGGGGAGCCCTCCTTATAGAGGAGTGAGAAATTTTCTAATGAAAGGCTATGAGGAAGTAGGAGGAAAATATTAAACAGGATCTTAAATAAACAGATTGTGAGCTTGCAAATTGGATTTCATTGGATCAGTACAGGGTTGGTATGAACGAGGTAGTGGGACGATTCTTCCATGTAGGTCTGGAAGTGTTTTCGTTAAAAGAGATAAAATTAAAATTGAAACATGAGCCGCCGTAAACAACAACAAGTTTTTTTAGTCTCGTCAATATATACTACATGCTTCGGTCGCACTCGCCATCTTCAGGCGTTTAAATACATGATTTTAAATTTCGAAATAAACGCATTTTTCTTCGTGTTTTTGAAATAAAGTATTTAAATAACTGAGGCTGTTGGGTACGGCCGAAACATGCGGCATGTATTGACAAAACTATTAGAATTTGTGTGATTGACGGCAGCACATATGCTATTTTTAATGTGATACACCGAAACTGGATGAATTCCACAAAAATGGCTAATCTTGTTTAATTGAAATTTTACATTCTGCCAGATTTCAGTCATTAATCAGTACGTCAGATTTATTCTCAAAATTTACAAACATTACTCAAATTAGAATTCGCCTTTCTTGTATCCCAAGTAAATGTACATGAGCTGCAGTTGCATTAATGCACCGGGGTGCTGGTAAGTCCTTAGCCCGACCACGAAGGAAACAGGCTCGGAAGCATGTCAGGGACGCGCGAAATTTCAACAACATGGAGACGCGAGCTGTCATCGAGTTTCTTTTTCCTGCAAGGCAAGACGCCGAATGAAATTCACACCATTCTGATAGAAACATTAGTTTGTTTCCTTCCTGGTCGGGCTAAGGACTTATCAGCACCCCTGTATGAATAAACAAATGAAATTCCAGAGGTGATGATTTTCCAGGCTTTGTACCGTTTCCTCATCACAGCCAAGAGAAACTACCGAGATGTTCCGTACCACAACTGGAGGCACGCTTTCAACGTGGCCCAGGTCATGTTCGCCATCCTCATGGTGAGTGCCGGCACAATAAATTTATAAGAGAGCTTCGTTCTTCTCGAATGTTATGCAGCGTAGATTGAAAATTAGTCACCAAGTTTTTATGACGTATCTGTTTTATCCGATTTCTCTCTGAATTTTCAACTATTGTTGCGAAAGTGCTCTTTAAAATGTCTTCTGTTTGGGGTATTTGTTAGCGTAGTCGGTGTAGGAACGAGGCTTTAAGTCCGTACGGTAAGAACCAACAGGATGCACTATTTACTTTCAATCTATTTCAATAATTAACCTCTACATGTTTCGAGCAAGCTGACTGCTCATCATCAGGAGGTACTACTCTGTATATACAGCAGTCGGTACGTGTCATGCAGGATCCTGCCAACAGCCTTTCAACATAAACGCATGACATATACCAGTTGCTGCGCAAATACAGAGTAGTCCCTCCTGATGATGAGCAGTAAGCCTGTCCGAAACATGTACAGTTTAATTACTGAAATAAATTGAAATTCAATAGTGCATCCTGTTGTTTCTTATTGTACCGATATATCACGATGCACGATCAACAAAACATTACAAAAAGCTGTAAGTCTTTCTTTCTCAAACCCGAGAGGCGAAAGAGGTTCTTGTTTTCCCTATAGAGTCCGGATCTGGGACTAATCCAGCCTCCTGGTCATTGGGTATCGCTGGTGCTTTCATAGGAGATAAACCGTCCAGGCTGTGAAGCTGATCGCTCAACATTCAAGGCTAAGGTTAAGAATGAATGGAGCCATACTCCCACTCCCACATACGCTTTCTTGGCATGCAAAGGGACAGCTTTGCCTTTAAAATCATTTCACTTCTACTTCAGAGCAATTCTGAATTCTGAAGAATATTAACATAGGTGAAAACCAAACAGGCAGCAGCTAAGAAACATTAAACTTTATATGAACCAGAAATGTTTTTCCCGTCGGCCATGCTGTCCGCCGCAGCTTCTTGGCTAGGATCACGGGTTTGAATCCCACATAGTTTTGTGTGTGATTCAAAAATGGGAGGGCTTAGGCCCGATTTAGCTGTTGGCGCCGCTGAAAAAATGATGTAAGAATTGCCACATTATTTTACTCGTTTCTTCAGATGTGCCTATTTGAATGTTTCTGAATTGAGACTTGGATCCGGGTTCTCCCTAACATGAAAAGGTGCTGATAGACAAATGATACCGTTACTCGGTTATATTATTATCCTTGTTATCACTTTCATGCACGGTATTTACCATTGTATACCTGAAACAAACCATGATCCTAGGGTATATAGTGTTGTAGCTCTTCTATATTTACAATTTGTGCTACATGTAACTTAATTGCGCCAGTAAAGTGTTATTATTATTATTATTATTATTATTTCGTTACACATATAACCCCTACAAGTTCTTACCGTAGAAATTCATGCCGTATAGGACACAAATTTATTGTAATTTTAACAACAATTTTTAATTCATAAAGAAATATCTGCATCATTTGTGTAACTGTGGATGTCAAGTAAGTAGTCAATCGCAATTTACTGTGCCACGTAAAATTTTCCTTAAATGGTTGATAACGCCCTTAATACGTCGGAAGTATTGTGTGAATAAACACAACTTGCTCAGGTTTATTATTTGATTAACTGATTATATAAAAGAGAGTATCAAAATCAAACCTCATTATTGGCACGTTAATAAATCTTAGCAATTTTGCATTCATTCACTTAGCCTTCCCGACATTTGATGTTCAGGTGACCGTGCATCGTGATGAATTCTTATAATAAAAGCAACTAGATGCGCTAATTTCTCAATTTATTTTTTGGAATAAAAATCTACATGTTTCGGACAGTTCCTCTCTCCATCATCAGGAGTTTCGCTGTACACACAGCAATAGTATATGTCATGCAGGTTTGCTGACAGCTTGCGAGCAGGATCAGGAAGGAACTGCAGTTCGGTCCTGATCCTGCTCCTGATGATGGACAGAGGAACTGTCCAAAACACGTAGAGTTCTATTCCAAAAAAAATTAGAGTAAGTAGTGCATTTATTTGGTTTTATTATAAGAATATGTCCGACATGTTTCGAGCGACATCAACATCTTCATAGAAATTTTAATTAATGAATTAATATATTCATTCGGTATATCCCCCTGAAACATTCCTTATTGCCTTCGTTCTTGAGTCAACTGTTCAGACCATAAAAACGGTAAAGGAAGGAGGACTTTGTGTTTTGATAGAAAATGGAAAGTAATAAACGCAGGCTCCATCAAGACCAGCAAATGTAGCGGTTTGTTTGTCGATAAAAAATCGCTGAAACGCGGAAACTGTTGTAAGTATGTTCCTTTCAAGGACTGTAAACAGCGCATTCCTTGTAATGTGACTTGTTTTGAGAGGAAAACATTTTAGTACGATATTCTAACCCATTGTGCGGGTGGTGAAATCGAGAAGAATGAGATGGCCTGGGCATGTGGCGCTTATGGGTGAGGAGAGTGGGAGCGTATAGGGTCTTGGTGTGGAACCCGGAGGGAAAGAGTTCACTTGGCGTAGATGGGTGGATAATATTAGGATGGATCTCCAGGAGGTGGGATGTGGGTATATGGACTTGATTGGGCTGGTCCAGGATAGGGACGGTTGACGGAGGTGTGTGAGTGCGGTAATGAACCTTCGGGTTTCGTGATATGCGGGGAATTTCTTGACTAGCTGCAAACCAGTTACCTTGTCAAGAAGGACTCTGCACCATGGCGTAAGTAAGTAAGTAAGTAATTCTAACCCAACTCTAAGATTGGAGCTGACAGGGTATGTCCGTCCCCATTTAAGGTGCTCAGTATTTCTCCATTCATTCCAGACATTCATACATTTCTCACTCCTCTTGGTGTACATTTGAGAAGCTCCATTTGGATTAAATTTTTCTCTGTTCAGAGACTTAAAATTAGCTTCGTGGTCTTGAAAGTTTTCACTCTTATTTGCACCCGAATTTCTGTCTTATCATCAACACCTTTGTTTATACCTCGAAGTGGTACAACTTTCTACCACACAGTTCGAAAGAGACACTGTAATCTATAACTTTCTTCATTCCTGTCGTTCTGTCAACACACAGGTTTTTGATACGTGCGCATGAGCCGGGCTGACACCTTGTTTTCAAGCTAGTTTTGAGTTCAATTTGAGTTCAAGCTTTCGAATTTCTTTGAATGCAACCCTCCAAAAGATAAGGATTATTGAACAATAATTGATGTTTATAATTAACAAATTTATTTCGAACATTGACACGCGTGCTGTGGCCACTCGTTTTTAAACACGCTGCTATGTAACATTTAGCAGAGAAAACTTTACAAGAAGACTTTGCCAGGGCCTGTCACCGTTAGTTCTACAAGTTGTTTGCTGTGATTATCCTTGTCGGCGAATACTTGCATTTAATTGCCAATTAACGAACTTTCCTTTGTACCGTCTTGTTTACTCTGGCTCTTTTATCCATTATATCTCATCCAATTATGCTGTATTCTTGAACTTAAGAAGGTATCGATTCCCTTCTTATTATTCTGATTTCTCACGTACCTAATGTCTGCTTTCCAAAGTCTCAAGTATCCTTCTGGCAAAGAACTATGCCATCTCTTGGAAAAAAGTCAATTATTATGCCTTTACGTTACAGAACACTTATTCTAAGTCGGAACATGTAGAGGAATATAATAAACTTATTATAAAACAAGAATTTGTGTATTAAGTTGTTCGCTTACTAAGATTATACTGAGATGCACGGTCAGCAAAACATCAGAACTTATTCGAAGCTTCATTGTAGCTACTTTAATAACTGATACTTTGTAACACTATATGTTATTGTCCCACACTGGATATTTCATATTTTAGTTCAGTCTACAGGTTTCGGCATAACCGTGTCATCTTCAACACTCGTCTGCAAACTACTAACAGTGCAATGCACTACATTCTGTGGCGAAAGAACAGAACGATAAGAGTAATGGACGTAAAACACAATCTTAATTCTTTAAGATGCGTCAAGTAAGATTAATAATATATGTTAGCAGAAACTAAACGCTGAGCACCAAAAAGAACCAAGCCTGACCTTGGACACGATTCTGATTCAGGGCCATCGGCCTCATAGTGCCATAACCCAGCTCTGTAACATTTGTCTTGACGTCATTCTTCCCCTATGTTCTTGATATTCAAGCGGAATATTCCCAGCACACTACCCACTATAGTTCTGAATGCAAAACGTGTCTGTCGCCTTAGTGACATGTCCAGTCCCACTTATTCCCTCACGTCACTGCACTAGCCACACCCAATTTATTCATTCCCCCTCTGGTCATGTTGCCCAAACCATCTGCTATCCGGCGGGTACCTGTTCCCTTTCCCCGAGGATTAAGCGAAATGTTTGTAAAATTGGTCTGTCACCATCATATATTTCTGACGTTCGGATTGCGAAGAGCTATACCTCAATTCGCTCATACATGCAGCTTGGTTAGGCAGAGAGAAAATTTTAGCTTTTTACGTGCGTTTGTAATCCTGCCTGATAAAAGCGTCTTATTCGTCCATCCGCCTTTTGTACGATTGAATTATGCGTTGTTTGTAAATTTGTACCTTATTTAACGAATGAAATTAACAGGTGCCCACTTAGGGCTGTATGGCGTCGAATGTTAGAATTTGACTGTGGTGAATGATGAATCAGAAATGATTTGAAGAAATCGTCCCGGACAACAGCAAAGTATGGGGTGTCCCAACAAGAGCGCAAGATTTAATTTTGTAATAAAACGCACCATTTATTGAAAAAGTACTGATATTTTTGTTTCCTTAATGTAGCGTTCCATGACTACTAGTCGCAAAAATGACAAATGACAGATATTAAATTTTCAGTGCCGCCAACCTAAGAGAACAACAATGGAGAGCAATTTAAATCTTGCGCTCTTGTTGGAACATCCTATACTATCTCAGAATTTAATCATAAGTGCTGAGTAAAACTGCAGGCACCTTGAGTGTGGGTGGTATTCCTGTCTCGATTCGAAACCGTCATCTCCCTAAGACAAGCCAGGAACTTTAACACTTGGGAAAGTGTTGGCGAAGAACCGAAAGGGTTTGATGAAATAGGATATTGCGAAATGTTACGAGATTGGACAAATGGAACCATCGCTTTTTACAAATTCTTGCGCTAGTTTAAGCTCTCGTCTTGCACAAAACTCGCTAAATATTTGTCACAAGAATTTTTTTTCTGAGCGCACATTTTATTGCAAACCAAACAGACACTTTGTGACCGTAATCGTCAGAGTAGCCAAGATAATTAAACCAAAATGGGCAATATGAGTAAAATTTAATGGGTGCTCATGTCTTCTGAATAGTCACAAATTTATTGCTGATAATAATTAACTGAAGCTTATTGTCACTGGAATTAATAGGTATAAATACTTTGTGTGATTTGACTCTTTCGGGAAAACAAAATAGAACGACGGCGTTAGAAACTTTACGCTTTGCGCACTTTACTCTATCGTTCATGCTAGCATCAGTACGTCATTTTTATGAACACCCAAGATGCTCCTTATCTGAAGTCCTAAATTGTTCATATACCTCAAATGTCTGGGGTTATAATATTCTCCTGAGCGCTTTTCTTTTTTCAAGAATCCAGTTTCTTCTCCCAAAGTTAGAAGACGTGACAAAATTATTTCTTTTATATCATCAATTTAGTCTAGTCAATAAATAATCTAGATCTTGATGAGTGCTCTTCTGAAGCACTAATTGTGTTTGACAGTTGTGTGATGAACTGTTCCGAGTGACAAACTGTATCACCGGCTTCACAGTGTCACATAAAATGACAAAATAAATTAACTCCAACCAATTCCATACATCAAAGAAACCTGCTTTTTACTCGTATTATGATGCTAGGTTCATTACGTATAGGCGTCTGGGATATGCGTTGGTTTTATTCTTCTTGGATGTTACATCCAATTCTAAATTTAAACCTAGGAAGTGTGTTATCCCCGTTGTGTGTGTGAAAATTGGAAAGGGTATGTAGTCAAACACAACAATGTCAATTAAAATTAAGGTGTATTTAATGGCTATACTAGACAACTACATGTTTCGGCCTTTACTGGCCATCTTCACGTTGTCTTCAAGAAAACTTACGGTCCTACTATATACATTGTGCGCGCACGTGGTGCAGAGATCTCTACATACGGGCCTTATTACGTAATGTAATTTCCATATGTGGTGGTATGCTCTGACTAGTGGCACGATAGGGTCTGGTGGCTAGTGTCAAGTTTGAAGGTTCTTGTGCTGGTGTTATGGAGAGGCGTGTTCCTCTTAATTGGGGTCGTGTTGCGGGGAGGCCCAAATGAACTTGGATGTACGGTCACTTGCCTGTGTGTGAGAAGGGTGGTAAACTGATCCGGCCTAATTATGTAGAGATCTCTGCACCACGTTCGCGCACAATGTACGAGTATATAGTAGGACCTTAAGTTTTCTTGAAGACAACGTGAAGATGGCCAGTAGGAGCCGAAACATGTAGTTGTCTAGTATAGCCATTAAATATACCTTAATTGACGTAGTTGTGTTTGACTACGTAACCTTTCCTAAATTGAAACTTTTACATATTTGGCAAACCACAATTAAAAGAAATTATTTAGAGTGATATTTATTGTTTAGTTTTTTCGCTATTTATGATCATTATTTTTAGGTGAATAAGTAAAGTAATCACGATAGTGTTTTAAAACGTGAAGCTGGCCAACTGCATGGAGAAATATTCTTGTGGGGATGGTAGTGGGGTAAGAGTGAGAAGGTTCAGGATAACTTGATATTGGACACTACCCTGAGCCTGTAGAATCAAGGTCGCATATTTGCATTCTATGTGGCTAAAATGTATATTAATATTATTCCCATGATGAGGCTAATGCCCGCAGATTGACTCTTCTGTACCAGTTTTACAACAAAGAATAGGGTGCCTAATTCTCAACTCCCCCTTATGTTTATATGCCTGCTACGTTTATCTTTAATTGAGACCTAAGAAAAGTTCAAATTACGGACCTCCTCATGTAATTTTCTCTTTCCAAGTCACTTCGTATGTCACATACAAGTATTTTCCACGGAACACAATTGTTCTCGATACATATTAGATTTTATATCTAAGGAAATACGTTAGTAAAAGAAAAAGTTATTTCTTCCTGTTCCAAATGACATCCTGAATTCTCTTGCTTTGAGGTTGTTTAGTTTTATAATGAGGTCGGTATCGAGAGAATAATATTAGAACCGTTCCAACAGGAATAGAATGTTAGGGAGCATACTAGATTTATCTGGCTAAGAATCGGCACAATTTAAGGGGGGGGGGTTGCAAAAACAGCAATAAACATTCTGGTTCCATGAAACGTGAAACATTTCTTGACTAGCGCATGGCGTGGAAGCTTATAACGAGCGATTGACCGACGCAGTTTATTATTTAATTTCTTTGTATTAGCGTTTGTCCTGTCACGCGAAGGTCATGGCGCTACAGCTGAGATTATTTCATGGCACTCTACATACAGGGCTTGTAACTACTGTCAACAGAAATCTCTATTAATATCTTCGTTATTTCTTACAAATAAAATGGCAACAATTTTCGACCCATATGTAGGCCACATTCACATAAACATTACAATTGCGTGGTTAATTTTACACGTTTAATACATACAATAACAGAAGCTTATGTAATTTATTTTAAGCGAATATTGGCCTGAAGATGGCCTAAATATGGGTCGAAATATTTCGCCATTGCATTTATAAGAGATAACCACAGTATTAATACATAGTTGGGTTATGTGGTGTAGCAGTTGGTTGAGGCACTGCGCTGCAAGTCGAAAGGGCGCGGGTTCGATTCCCGATGTCTTAGTTGAGATTTTCCATTTGCTTAATCCTTCCGACTGCAGTATGGTCCTGGGATCGACTAAAACTCTAAAGGAAATGAGTGCCAGGAGTATCTCCTTGGGCGTAAAGGTTTCCGGTGCGTAGGGCTGACAACCTTACCACCTTCATGTGCCGACTGTGTATAAATCCTGGGAGCTTCAACTTTCTGGAGGCCTAAGTACCTTTCCAGGCCTGTAATGGGTTAGAGTCGCCGTTTTTCAATAAACAGTTACGTCGAGAGCAGTAACATGCACATTTGTAATCACATAACACAGAAAAGGTATCTGAGTTAGAACATGGTGTTGTTACTTGACCTTTCTTTCTGCTGGTTTTTCTTAGGGGTGTGAGATGAAGGGTACATTTAGCGACTTAGAAGTACTGGGGATGTTCGTCGGCTGCTTGTGCCACGATTTGGACCACAGAGGAACCAACAACGCTTTTCAGGAGAAGTAAGTGTTGATTGTGCACAATATTAAAGTAATGTCAGGCGCCATATCCAGTAAATATGACTGGCCTATATGTGGAAAATGTGGTATCTTACGTCAGGCTATGAAAGGGTTTCCACAGACTGTGTGTCTCAGGGCCTTGTAGCTCATTTGTTGCCATTCATTTGAGTGTTAGTGGCAAAATAGTGGTTTTTTAAGGTGAAATAAGTATTGCCAGGTTTAGTCATACTGTCAAACGCAGAGGCAATAAATTTCTTTCCGTTATCTCAGTTGCATCTTCACAGTTCGGGTTGCAGAATTAAAGTGATTTTATGTGAATGTGTGAGTGTGTGTGTGTGTATTGTGTGTGTGTGTTTTGTTTGTGTGTGTGTGTGTGTTGTGTGTGTGTGTGTGTATTGTGTATGTGTGTGTATTGTGTGTGTGTTGTGTGTGTGTGTGTGTGATGTGTGTGATGTGTGTGCGCGTGTGTGTGTGCGTGTGTGCGTATTGTGTGTGTGTGTGTGCGTGTATTGTATGTGCGCGCGTGGGTATTGTGTGTGTGTACGTGTGTGTATGTGTATATTGTGTGTGCATGCGCGCGTGTATTGTGTGTGTGCGTGTGTGTGTGTGTGTGTGTGTGTGTGCGCTTGTGTGAGTTTGTGTGTATGTGTGCGCGCGTGCGTGTGTGTATGTGCGTGCGTGTGCGTGGTGCGTGTGAGAGTGAGAGTGTGCGTGCGCGTGTGCGTGCGCGTGCGCGTGCGCGTGCGCGTGCG